>Ga0308162_1000194_pt1 | contig 75501 bp, 72 predicted proteins | sample PhySR2_FD_201370 | JGI IMG/M metagenome (GOLD analysis project Ga0308162, IMG submission 201370) | Phyllosphere microbial communities from UC Gill Tract Community Farm, Albany, California, United States - DLSLS.R2 | ecosystem: Host-associated > Plants > Phyllosphere > Unclassified | place: USA... | reverse complement strand
GAGGCGAGATGTTTATAAACTGGTAGAGCAGATGCCAGACGCCCAGGCCGAAGCAAAGTGTTTATAAACCGGGTACGGGCCGCAGGCCGGTCGCGTGAGGCGAGATGTTTATAAACTGGTAGAGCAGCTGCCAGACGCCCAGGCCGAAGCAGAGTGTTTATAAACCGGGTACGGGCCGCAGGCTGGTCGCGTGAGGCGAAATGTTTATAGACTGGACGACCAGCTGCAGGGGGCGGCGTGCAGGCCTAAGTCAGGTGTAAGTAAGCGGGGTACGTGGCTGCAGGCCTGTCGCATGAGGCGAGATGTTTATAGACTGGACGAGCAGCTGAAGGGGGCGGCGTGCAGGCCAGATCTTTACAAAATGGAAGAGCAGCGCAGGGGATGGGATCTAGGCTCAAGCAGAGTTGTAAACCGGGTACGTGGCTGCAGGTCGGTGGTATGAGGTGAGATGTTTATAAACTGGATGAGTAGCTGCAGTGGGCGACGTCCAGATGCGAAGCCAGGTGTTTGTAAACGGGATGTGGGCCGCAGGCCGGTCGCGTGAAGTGAGATGTTTATAAACCGGAAGAGCAGCTGCAGGGGCGGCGTCCAGGCCGAAGCAGGGTGTTTGTAAACGGGATGCGGGCCGCAGTCCGGTCGCGTGAAGCAAGATGTTTATAAACCGGAAGAGCAGCTGTAGGGGCGGCGTCCAGGCCGAAGCAGAGTGTTTGTAAACCGGGTATGTGGCTGCAGGCCGGACGCATAAGGAGAGATGTTTATAAACTGGAAGATCAGCTGCAGGGTGCGGCATCGAGCGCGCAGCAAAGCCTTTCACAAAAAGTAAAAATATAAATTTCACATATTGTGAAAGCACTGTCCGCGATGTATAATCATTTCATACCGATGGGAAAGAGGGAAATATGCGGGTTATCAGTAAAAAACCCTTCGATGAAGCCAGTAAACTGTATCCAAATGATAAAATAGCGATTCAGGGGCTTTATCGAATGCTACATAGTAAAAACTATGTTACGCCAGAAGATCTGAAAGGACAGTTCCCAAGTCTAGACAGATTCAAATACAGGGAAAAATGGTGGGTGATCGATGTTGGCGGCAATAATCTAAGACTGATGGCTTACATTAAATTCGAAACACAAATGCTTTTTGTAAAACATATTGTAACCCACAAAGAATACGACAGGCTTACAGATTTCTACCGGAGAAACAAAGAATGATGCAGAGCACAAATAATTTTGAGGTGGCGCTTAGCGCCACCGCTGCACTTGTTAATCACTATCCGTTTCTGAGAGCAAGCGCAGAGCCAACTAAAGCCGAATATGAGCAGGCGTTAGCCATGGTTGAGTATCTTATCGATAACGATGATGAAAACCCGCTCATCGCAATCCTTACTGACAAAATAGCAGCTTACGAGGATAATGCTCCTGAATACGCTGAGTTCAATGCTTCTATCGCTAAAATTTCTCGTTCGGTGGCAATGCTACGTTATTTAATGGATCAAAATGGACTAAATCAATCCAGTTTCAAAGATGAAATTGGCAGCCACTCTCTTGTAAGTATGATTTTAAAGGGTGATCGTAATATGACCCTTGAGCACATGACTAAACTGGCAAAACGTTTTAAAGTCCCACGCAGCTGTTTTATGGATGATGACGAATAAGCTGAGTACAGCGACGACAGCGCAGATACCCAACTAAGCCTGAAGGTTGAGTAAGATTTGCAACAATCAGGGGGATCGGTAGGCACTGGTATCAAAAGCCAACTACCCTCCTCCCACCTAGCCTGAATAAAGATAAGGCTAACGGTGTTTTAAGGTTTCAATTATAATATATTTTTCAAATTTAATTTTTTAAGCTATGGATTGTTATGGAAAAGTTTGACAGTTACTCACATTTAAAAGAATGCTTGCGTTTAGAAGTGCTTAATAAAGATGGCAAGAAAAAGTTCTCTTGGATAAAGGTGATTCACCGGGTTGCTTTTAGCCATAAAAAAAGGTTTTACTTCTGGTGGCGACTAGCTAATTATTTGCATGCATTACCCTCCAAGCGCTATCAAAAATTAGCCCGAAAAATTAACTATAAACTTAGAATTAAACACGGGGCTGATATTAGTGTGGAGGCCCATATTGGTCCTGGCATGAAAATAAATCACTTTATAGGCATTGTTATTAGGGCCGAATGCATCATTGGTAAGAATCTTAACATCAGGCAGAACACAACTATTGGCCGTCGCGATTCTACCGATTTATCAGGTCAAACTATTCTTGGTGATAATGTCGATATTGGGGCGCATTCATGTCTGATAGGTGACATTAATATCGGAGATAACGTTAAAATAGGCGCAATGTCTTTCATAAATAAAGATATTCCTTCAAATTGTACCGTTATTACTCATAAATCAAATGAAATAAAATTGTGGTAGTGCTGGGACGCTTTAAGCGTCCTTGTTTTTCTGACGTCATTTACTAGGAGTATTCCACATGAAAAAAAGTGATTATTTAATGAAACTTCGCCGCTGTATTTCATTAGAAACTTTGGAAAAAGTTTATAGTCATAAAATCCATGCCTTACCTCCAGAAGAAATTAATGCTTTTAATAGTGCCTATGATCACCGTAAGGCCGAACTTACGCTGGGGAAAAATTATGACAAAATTCCTGCAAGTGCCTGGCGTCTAGTCAGTTAATCATCGGAACTGAAGGACTTTGTCAGATTTATCTGCTCTGTATGCCGCTTAGCGGCATTGAGGCGTCAAATGAAGTCCACATATCGTTACATAGCCAAACGACGCCGTAGCGCGGCGTAGCCGCTTCCTGAAGCCCCATATCATGCAATCCCCAACCCCTTCCTGCCAGACGCTTTTTATGCAGCGGCCTGTCGGCAGCTTATCAGTATGACGGTCGTAGACGAAAGAAGGAAACCGCGGCTCCTCTCACAGCAACTCAAAGTTAACTAGTTACAACACCCATTTATCAGCCACTGCAGTTCCGGCCCAAAGGGCCGGGCGGCGGCGGCTGGTTAGTGGGGGCAACCGGGTTTCAGATCCAGTACAGGGGTTTGTTAGAGAGGGGCACTATATTGAAGGTTCAGCTCTGAGTGTAATTTGTGAAAATAACCGTGTGTTGTAACTATTTTGATTGCCCGCCGTGTACGGCGGGAGCTACCTAAGATCTGAACGGCGCGGTCTCTTACGGCCGCTGCAAGTGAAGCCATTCTTTTCTATCCACAGCTAGCTTGCCTATGAAAACCTTATTTTATTTATGATTAATTTTTTAATGACCAAAGGTCAGGAATATATTGCAGGTAATATGACAATGGTTTGCGCCTAATCACATCAAGTCATTTGCGGGTAATTGTTGATAAGTTGATAGTCTACAAACTGCAGATCGGATAATGAAGTTCTAACGTGTGACAAGGTGACAGAGGAGTATACTAAATGAACAGGAAATAATGTGGGCAAACACGAATACCGCCATTCAAGGCGGTTAATATGTATGCGCGTTTATTGTATTGGATCAGGCGCTACAGGCTCCCAACCGAGCCCTAATTCAAGTTGGTTCAGCCTTTGCCAGATCAAACGATCGAAGGCCTGATGATCCATGTTCCGTAATTCGTGATTGGGATGAGTTTTGATTAACCAGGAAGCCATGGAGTTGCGACGCGCATCGAGAGGCATTCTACCCAAGTGCTTACGCTTCTTTTCGCACGCTGCCTTTTCACGTCGATAAGTAAGAGTGGCCATGCGCATTCTGTCATACCACTTTGACCGGGCTAACTTTAGCGACTCATATGATCCGGCATCTATAATCCCTTCATGCTCAGCCTCAAGACGCTTATTGCGTTGCTTCAGAAGCTTATCCATATTGACACCGCAAAGCTGCCAAAATCGATCTGTTAACACCAGATGGCGAGGCATCCAGTAGCTTTCCACTGGATCCCATTCGAGTTCAGGTAGCTCGCAAAGCCCAAACCGGGCCAGTTCTTGTAGCAGTCTCGATATACGTGATGCTGTGACGCTAGTTTCGAACACAACGTTCCCGTTCACATCTTTCGGGCTGAGTTCAGCAGCTAGGCGACTGATATTAACCGTCACAACCCATGAACCAAGATCAGCTCGCTGTATGAGTAACGGAAAAAGGGAATCGATAAGAGCGCGGCGTTCAGGTCTGAAATTTCTAGCCCTTCCTGCAGCTTTCCGCAAAAAAACGAAGTATGGATCGCTCGATACGCTGCGCCGTAATCGACGTTGCCCCGTAGCTTTGTCTTTCATCACGAGATTATTCATTGCATGGCCAAACTCACCAGGCAATGGCTTGTAAGCTTGAGAAGAGAACCAAACCGGATAGGGGCATTTGCACTTAACATCGTGCTCGCCCCGCCTTCTACTGGTTTTAGGTTTTGACGCGAGTTTGCCAACTCTTACTAGAGAGTGATCATTCACAGAGACCCGGACTTATGGCGGGCTCAGGTATAGGAAACAAAATAAACATTTGCTATAATCCTTTAAGGTTTGAGGCCTCGCCCCAGTTATCATGTCCCGCTCGCCAAAGTAGAGCATGATGCTGGGGCTGCTTTTTTTGGGACGCCGTATGACACATTTATTGGCCTCCCCTCTTATTCTTAGAGCTCAATTTTTATACACTGCTTATTTTGCAGCGCCCTCGCTCAGTGGCGAATATTATATTAATTCCTTTTTTAATCCAACACGCTCAACTTTTCGTTGGCTTAATTCTTATGCGAATTCAAAAGATTTTGCATATAAATCAATAGTATAAATAAATTTTCCATTTCGTTGTGGCTGTCACATTCGAAACGTGTTTATCGATATGATTAAGTGCTTCCTTAACTCAAATTCCATGTAACACCCTCAATTCGTAGCATCGACTTTAATCCTTCATTTTACTGAGTTTTATAATCCTGCATCACTAGCGAATTTTTTTTGATTTCCTTCGCCCTCCTAATTCCATATAATACCCACAAAACGTAATCAGCGAGTTATCGAAACATGAGCAATAAACCAGCTTCGACCCCCTTAGCTGAACTGAGTAAAGGTCTTAAGCAGCAAAAAAATCTCAATCCTCTTTCAGAAGCGCTCAACAGGGCTCAGTCAGCAATCACAGCTTCGCGCAAAGCTATCTCGGTGAGTGTGCTAATCGGGTATACGGCTGCTGTGTCAGTAACTCTTAATGGCTATCTTGGATGGAAGCTCGCTAACGTTGAGAAAGAGTATTTCGGTTTAGATAATGGTCGGATCATTCCTCTCATTCCCTTGTCAGTCGCCTATCGTGCGCCAAAAGACGTGATCAATTTCACACGTGATGGCCTGGCAAACGTGTTCTCACTTAGCTGGAATAACTACAGAAAAGAGCTTGAAGGTGCACGAAGCTCTTTCACCACATCAGGTTTCGAATCAGTTCTGGAGGAGTTATCCAGCAAGGGTTATCTGGACAAAATCAAAAACGAACGCATGAACTTGTCATCAACCTTTGGTACAGGGGTACTGGTTCAACAGGGAATTTTGAATGGCCAGTTTACCTTCGTTATTGAAATACCTATGTCACTTAGGCTTGCTGGCTCCAATTCTCAGTATCCTGAAATCCCACTGATTGCTCGAGTGACGGTTACTCGTATCCCAACCTCCATCTCAAGTGATGGTATCGCAATCTCACGTGTCGTGACTAAACCGGGGAAATAAGAATGCTGATGAAAAAAAATCTCGCATTAGCAGCTCTGTTTATGTTACCGGCTTTTTTACACAATGCTGAAGCTTCGCAGGAAAAGACATCATTAGGTGAAGAGGCGCAGTCACTTGTACCTGCAAGATCAGGGGCTACTAGTCCTTTTCCCGGCTCGACAGATTATCGTGCAGCTCCGTCAGCACCTCAGACTGAGCTCACTCCTGAGCAACAACAAACTCGAGCACAGCTGGCCAACCAACCACCTACAGATTCTGAGGCGAGTACGACGAATTTTGGGCCCAATATGAATAGTGGCCAAAATAGTGACACTACCCTTCCTTCTCAGGACAGTGTTAATAGTGCCGTAAGACAGATGTTGTCAGTTTTATCGCCGGAACAATTAAAGGCGGTTAAAGAACTACAGGATCAAATGTCACGTGCGAATGCTTATAACCCCGTTTCATTCGTACCACATATTTCTTCATTGTCATTGGATCTCGCTGCGGGCTCTTCAATCCCGTTAGTTCGTGTCGCACCAGGCCAAGGAACTTACATCGTATTTGATGATATCACTGGCAAGCCATGGCCTTTAGAAGATACGCCAATTAGTAACGACCCTTCTTACACCATCTATTGGTATAAACCGGGTAACATAGTTTATGTACAGCCAAACCGTGCATACGGCAATGGCAACCTTGGCGTAAAATTAAGAGGACTTGACACCCCAATACAAATTATCCTTGCGAATGGTGAACCTGATAGCCCTAAAAAATCCCGCATTTATGATAGCCGCATAAATTTGCGTGTCCCCTATCGCGGACCAAACGCTGAACAGCATTCAGTTACACGAATTGACAAAATCGGTCTTTATGACGACGAATTGCAAGCCTTATTAGACGGTGTACCTCCTCAACAAGCAAAAAAAATTAAAAGTGATAATCCTCAAGTAAGTGTGTGGCGCTTAGCTGGAAGAATGTATGTTCGTACTCCATTGGAATCGAAGTCCATGTTCAGTAAAACTCTTTCAAGTTCTGATGGCACACATGTCTACGAAATGGAAATCACGCCATTTATTACGCTCACAGATGGCATGAACACTATTACGGTAAAGGTTGAACTGTAATGAAAAAATACTTTAAAACTGATATATCTCGTCAGCAAAAAATCATCATGAGTATTGTCGTCGCGATAATTATTGCTTTTTTAGGCGTTATTATCTATTCATGGCTTGCGCCTAAAAGTAGCGGTATGCAGAGTAAGCTAAGCGGAGCAAGTTTGACTGGTAGTGAAACAGTTAAAGAAGAAACAGCCCAAGATCGCACCCAAACTGATAATTTCAATAAGAATGCGTCTGAACAAGCTATTAAAGAAGGTCAGACATTCTTGTCGGTTCCTACAGGCAATCCTGAACCAGTAAATCTTAAGCCAGCAAATCAGTCTGTACCGGCAGTTTTTGCTCCTTCAACGGTCCCGGTTAACCAAGTGCATGCGTCATATGATTCGAGGCCTCGTTACAGCGAGCAAACGATCAAGACGGCTGAAGCTTTGGTTAAAAGCTTGCAGGCCAGTAACGTCTATCCGCTTGCAAATTTTGCAATGATTCATGATATGGCTGATATCAACATTACAGCAAGTTCTTCATCCGGATCTTTAACTAAACCCAGCTCACTGTCTGATGCTGCAGTTAAGCCATCCGTTATTTTTCCTGCCTTTAAACTTTGCCCAGCTGAGCTCAATACCCAATTAGATACGGACACAAATTCTATAGTAACTGTCACTTTGTCTTGTTCGGAGTTATATCACGCAGTCATTCAGGCTCCAGGATACAAACTAGTCGGAGAGAACATTGATATGACATTCTCTGCCATGTCAATGAATGGTAAGCCCTACAAGATCACAGCAAAAGCCGTTGACCTTGATACAGGCCGATCGATGCTTAGCGGTGATGTTGACCATCGATACGTTCAAAGAATTGTATTACCGGCTCTTGCTCTCGGCGCTGCAAAATATGGATCACTATATGAAAACAGCACAGATCAAAGCACCTACGTCAGTGATGGCACTATTGTGCAATCATCATCCGGGAAAGTGTCCAATGACCAAGTGACAGGGGCATTCGTTGGCGGCTTAGGTCAGCAGACGGCAAACGTCCTGAATGCAGATGCCTCTCGCATTCCTCCCATAAATGTTAAGAGAGACGATGATAAACGGACCATAGGAATTATGTTCCTTGAACCAGTTCTCTCAACTGATGCTATGGACGTCACCGCGCCTAAGTCAGCAGCTGAAGTACAGTCTTCTTTCGATAGCTCTCCTCAACCCGCTGCAGCTGCGCAAATGCAGCAGCAGCAACTATTACAAAACAACGCCGTTCAGCTGCCGGTAACACCAAATCCACCTGGAGTTTCCTATACACCAAGGCCGCAGGCTTACTGAGGAATTATGATGAGTAATCGTGAAGATGCTTTTGATGTTTTTGATGACATTAATTCTCCATCTCAAGCAACCGATCTGCCGAAAATCAGCACTTCGGAAGAGGTTTCGTTTGAACCTCTCATCCCAGCGAACCTGGAAGAATCAACTGACAACAAAAATGCTAATGATGCATATCATGATGAGCAAAATGCAGACCTAACTACGTTAGCCAAGCCGAAAAAGTTGATTGACAAGATCATGCCTGTGCTTTTTGCAGGGGTTATTGCTGTCGGGGTCATCATCTTTATTATCGCAATTTTTATTCCTGAAGTTTTTAGCTCTACCGTTAAGGCTGAGCATGAAACGTCGCTGCAGGACACTCAGGCAGCTCAGGCAAATGCGACTAACCAGCTTATTGACAAACTTAAGGCTGAAAATACTTCCAATAAAGAAGCTCTAGCAACGAGCAATAAAAAAGTTGAAAAGCTTAGCCTAGAAATTAACCAGCTTAAAGATGAGGCGAAACAACGTGAAACTCAGCTATCAACTCTTTTACTGGCTAACCAGCAGAGTCAGCAAATCATAAACGCCCTAAAGAACAAAGTAGCTAGCTTTGAATCTGGAAAAACACAGATTGCCTTGAATCCTCCCATGCCCAGCGTTTCGTCAACGAAACTGTATAAAGGCGCGGTGGTAAGCAACATCTATCAGGGTCAAGCATGGATCAGAGAGGGCAATAAAGTTTTGGTTCTATCTGAAGGTGACATTTTTAGAGGCAGTAGGGTTGTGACTATTGACCCTGCAAGCAGGACTGTTCAGACCAATCAGGGAGTAATTAAGTAATGATTGGTTTTGAGGACGCCTTTGTAAACTTCGTTTCTGACGTTACGCCCGCTGTCTGGAATCTTCTATGGGCCGTAGGTGCTGCTACTGCTTTTATCTGGGTATCCTCTATGGTTGTTCGCCTTTGGCGCGGTACTGCAGTTCCTGGAGCGCCAACAGTAGCAGGTGGAGAGTTAGTTGCCGTTTTGGTTTTGTCTGCCCTTATTGCTAATTATGCAGGCACTTTACACACGCTCTCTCATTCAATAGGCCTACCCGATGCTAATTTTGGACCAATTTCTTATGTAAGCGAAAGCAGTTCACTAGGCAAGTTCGCCAAAGTAATAAATTCAGCAATGACTTTTGCAGCAATGATGGGCGGCATTTATGGAATGAAAGGTCTATTCCTTATGCACAGACAATATTCAGGTGAAGGAAATCAGGGAAAGGATCTTTTCTACAAAGGTTTTATTCACTTTATCAGTGGCGGTCTTTTAGTTCAGATCGCGGCAGTAATATCTGGTGCTGCAAATTCTGCAGCAGGTTAATTTAAATAGGGTAATTCACATGAAAAATATTCCAGCGAAAGCAACCAATCTTTTTAACGACATCTGCATTATTGGTTACGTTAAAGGCCGCAATAGTATAAGGGCAGCTGTAGGCAGTTCTGTCCTTTTAACTTCATTTGCATCGAAAGCTGCGGGCTCTACATTCGGTGAAATGATTAATACCAGCTCCGAACAAGCAAAAGTAATACCTGATAAAGGTCCAATTTTTTGCTGGGCGGCAGCTTTTATTATTGGCGGGCTTTCCGGATGGATGATGTGGAAAACCAACAAAGAAGGTCCGTCACAGAGTCATTCATATGGTAAGGGGTTTGCAGGATTTCTTATTGCCGCTATTTTGGTTTCGGTTGGATTCATGATCAACACTAGTGCTAATTCGATTGGTGCTGATGCCACAACTTACTAGTAACTCTAGGGGGCTAAGCCCCCTTTAATAGGTATCTATCATGAATAAAGCTGATCGCCCTACCCTTAAAGAACTTTTCGAGGAATTTAGGTTGACTCAATCACCTTTTGAGCGCTGGAAGCTCTTTAAATTCTTTGAGCCTCGTGATGCCATGTTAGTTTATATGCCTGGTCAGTCGCAGTCTGGTCTGTGCATGGCTCAAGAGTTGATTTTTACCAAGATGATTAAGGGTAACGAGGAAGAACGGAGCCAGGCTATTACCTTAATGAAGTGGATGACAGATCATCGAACTCATCTAATGAACGTCTTTAAGACTTGCAAGCCATTCGATTTCTGGCATGACTTTTCCTTTTTAACTTCTGGCGAAATAAAAGAGGCCGCTATGATTACTCAGGATCTTTTTATCGTTTTTAATATTAAGAACGTTTTTAGCACTCACTAACATTATTATGCCCGAGTTTGACAAGAGAAAAAGATGAAACTGAGAAAACTACTTACTTATCCTTTAGCCTTTTTATTTTTTCCGCTACGAAGCACCACAAAGTCTTTTGTCGAATCCCGTAAGAACTCACATAAGGTCATTTCCGGATTAATTAACCCTCACGTTCCGGATCATGAAGATGATGCTGTGACTATGCCAGCCAACTTCAATGAGGCTGTAGAACGAGCCCGATTGCAGGCAGAACAGGCAGGACAAAGCTACAGTTTAGATGACGTATTCCGGTCCCTACTCATGAAAAAGAGGCTTTTATTGGCAGGCATATACTTTTTATGGATGCTATCTATTTCTTCTTTTATAGAAGGAGAATTTATATCTGCCTTGATAATGGCATTAGCCCCTTTCTCAGCTACTTTTTTCCTTTATAGCTTGCAGTTCCGTATGTGGCAAATTAGCGCCCGCAGGCTCACTGAAGATGAAAGAGGTGGTATAAAAGATTTCAATAAAGAAGTTAACTGGCTTCCGCAGTTATTCAATCCTTCTATTAAAAGTAAAACCACAGTTATTTCCTTAACTCTCCTAACTTTGGGTTTATTGGTGTTTCCACATTTTGTACACGCGGCTACACTTGATGACTTACAAAATGCTGCTAATAACGGCACAGACTTAAGCAAGCAGGGTTTAGTTACTATCTTTGGCGAGACGGTAAACTCACCACTCGATGTTATAAGTGGCGACTCAGATACGTTCCTCTCAAATATATTCAAAGTTTTTGGGGGAACTTTATTGATAGTTGCTACAGCTGTCACTGGATACATGTCTCTTAAAACTGTCGGTGCTTCAGCTCATGATGGCCAGTTCCTGAATAACCAACAACATAGCCTCTGGATGCCTATCCGTGTTTTATCAGGTTTCAGCATGCTGGTTCCCATGGGCAATGGTTGGTCTCTTTCACAACTTTTAATGCTTTATAGTGCAACTGTCGTCGGCATTGGAGGAGCTAATCTAGGGACAAAGGCTGTACTTGATTCATTTGCCAAAGGGCAAAGCTTTGTTATGCAGCCCGTAACTGCTTCTACTTCAGGCCTTGCACATGAATTATTTGCAGCCAATCTCTGCATGATTGGTATAAATGCTTCTCTGGATAAGATTCAGTCCCAAGGTGGATTAGTTTTTAGCAAAGATTATGTGAACCAGTGGAATGACAGTTCCAACGGTTTCACATTACGTTCCGGAAGTTATACATGTGGCGGGGCTCTACTTAATTTTAACCAGGCTGATGGGGTAACATCGGCTCTTAAAGGCATTGATACCACCATACTCGCCAATGCTCACCAGGAAGGTTTAACCGCGATGCAAAACGCTCTGATGCAGTCCGCTAAAGATTTTGTAGCGGCAGTCATCAAGCGGCAGTCTAACCCTGATTACCCGTTACTCAATGCAGAATCGTCTATTCAGGCGGCTGCGCAGGCCTATGAAAACAGAGTAACCAGTGCGTTACAAAGCTTTAACAGCAATACGCAACTTCAAAATCTTTCATCGCAGATCACCGAACAGATGAAAGCTGAGGGTTGGTGGAGCCTTGGAAGCTGGTATCAAACGCTCGCCGCAGCCAATGCTAGAATTTCTAACGTTTCAGGAGCTAAGGCAAAAGCGTTTGGGTCTGACTCGTCTCAAACGCCCGATACTTACGATCTTTATGTTGATGCTATGAAAGCTTATTCAACTCAGCAAACCACTACTCAAAAGAGTAATGGAACAGTTTTGAACTCAGGCAGTAGCTTCGTTACAGTGCAGGCTACAGATGACCCTATGAGCTATGTTCTGACATCATCAATGCAAAATGTTTCAGTTGGTTTTATCAAATTGATGAGTGTAAATAACGGCCAGGTCAATCCGCTGATCGCTCTCAAGAATTTTGGCGATTACTTATCAACTGGTGCAGAGTTAGGATTAACCGCTTATGTAGCAGCAAAAACGGTTGCCGCAGCTGCTGATGGTTCTGGAGTAGGATTAGTTGCTAATTTCTTTACTGGCGCTCCTGCAGGCGTTAAAGCGATGCTTGAAACTATCTCCCCGTTTATTTTGATAGCTTTAGGTATGTTGTTTTCAGCTTCATTCGTTCTGGTAATCTACCTGCCATTACTACCCTTTATATTGTGGTTTTCCGCCTGTTTGAATTGGCTCACCATTGTCGCCGAAGCCATCTTCGCAGCGCCGCTCTGGGCCTTTACACATTTACATAGTGAGGGTGAAGGCATGGGTCCAAAGACGGCCCATGGCTACATATTTTTACTGAATGTGATGGTTCGCCCGATCTTAATGGTGGGTGGTTTCTTCACTGGAGGAGGTATCGTCGTTGTTGGAGGTACATTCCTGATCAAACAGCTTCCAGCAGCGATTGCGAATGCAGAATATAATTCTACGGTTGGCATTGTTCACATGCTCGGACTTATAGTGATTTTCGTAACTTTAAGCCTTACGCTTGTTAATATGGCCTTTAGCCTGATCAATGTAATTCCTGATCAAGTAATTAACTGGGTAGGTGGTCAAGCAGCTTCACATCTTGGTCGAGATATGGAGAGTAACGCTAAAGGAAGCACAAATATCCTTGGTGCTAAAGGAGAACATTTAGCAAATCAGCGTGGAAATCCTTCAAAAGATCCCCGTAAGAAAAATGGTGGAACTCCACCATCTTCAGCCAGCTTACCTCCTCCATCAAGTATGACTGGTCGTCGATAAAATGCGCCCTCGCATTTTTGATGTAGAGAGAAAAAATATATTGAAATAAATCTAATTTTATGAATGAAATATATGGCTTGTACAAGAGAGAGTTGATATACTATTGAAAATCGAGGAGATATTTAAAATGAACAAAAAAACTCTTAGCGTCGTTAATCCAATTCTTTACTTGTTTGATTTCTTTGTTGGCTTGCATTTGATGGTAGGCTTATGGGGAGATATTTTACTCAATGGTACGATTGCACTCCTTTTGCCAGCTCTCGCTATCACTGCAGGCCTCATTGCACTGAACGTTTTTGTATACCGATTAAACCGTAAGGTTAAGTTACAAGCCTCCCAACCCACTGCTTAGTAAGCATCGGATGTACCCTTGCCCTGTAATTCAGGGCTTTTTTTTTGCTGATTTTTCTCTGACGTGACCTTCAAATAATTCGTTAACGAAATTTTCTTCAACGACATTTACTCATTTCCCTCGCCTTCCCGATTCCGTATAATACCCATTATACGTAATAAATAGGCGAAATTTATGGAAGCTGCAAACAAAGTAGTCGACTTTCTCGAAGCAGTCTTAGCTCGCGTGTCAGAAAACAGCACCGGCAAACCTCTTCAGTCTTACTGTAATCTTGATACAGTTGTCCCCGTAACAGAAGCCGATCGTATTCGTGATCCCGAACTCGATGAAAGTTTTATTTATACAGCTGAGGATGGCTCTCTCATTACGATGTTTGACCTGCAGGGTGTGTTTAAAATCTTAGGTGAAGGACAATATTTAAACCTCATCGATGAGTTAGCACAACGCATGACCCCATATTGCAAGGCTCTTGGGCATGAATTCTGGATAACCTATGAACAAGACCCTGGGCGAGCCGTCGATGAAGCTGCTCTGATTGCCGCGCCACAGATTGCAGCAGCTAAAAAAATGGGCCTGAATGTCCTGGACATAATTGCCAGTCGTACCTCGCTCAACGCCGCACGTTGTCATTTCGAGCAAAACCTTGCTGTCCTTAAGACCACATTAAACGCTATTGCACCAGAACTTATAACCGAGGAGCGGAAAGGGAAAGTAGAAAGGAGCAAGAAACGAAAGCAGCGCCCTGTTTATGGGCAGAACATAGAATCTATCTATGAGTCTGTAAAAAGTCGGCATGAAACCATAGTCGAGCGTTTCAGGGATGATTTCAAGCTAAGCGATCCACAGGGTGGCATTTTGCTACGGCGTCTATCAGCGAACGATGCCGCGAGGCGATACCGAATTATGATCGACTCTGAAAACACCTCGCAAAACTATCGACCTCAGCTCATTGGTGAACCGTTCACACCCCGTGGTGATCTTGACCATATAGACGATTTTCTTCCCCCTAAACTGAAGTGGCAACTTTGCTCAACTGAACCAGAACAATATGAAAATACACGCCATTTAAAAACAACTAATACAATCCACGGCAATCTTGAGATGGAGCTCGGTCCCCAGGAAGAAAAAACTTTCTCTGAACTGTTAGCCAATATCGATCGCTCACAACCTTTCCGTGCCACTTTTAAACTCGTTCCGCGTGGACTTGATAACTTCAAGATGCGGAAGCTGGTGAGCGGCATAATGGGTTTTACTGCAACCGGTAAACAGACTCATAAGACACTCAATGCTCTTCATAAAATTGACCAAGAAGAGCCCGTTATGGGTTTTCAGGCAACATTTTCGACCTGGGCAAAAGATAAAGAAACTTTTGACCGGCGGCTCTCAGCGTTACAGGCTGCAATTCAATCCTGGGGTGTTTGTGGTGTACAGGGCGGTAACGGCGATCCGGTTAAACACTGGCTGGCTACGATGCCCGGATTCAGCAAAAGCAACCCTGCACCAGTTCTGACTCCACCGCTTAGTAATGCTCTGTACATGATGCCCTTCCAACGGCCTGCAGCACCATTCGCAGCGAATGGCTGGCTAATTAATCGCACCCCGGATGGCAAGATAATGCCACAACATCTATATCCATCTGACCAAGATACATGGATAGAAATCTTTTCTGGCACTCCTGGCTCAGGTAAATCGCTCTGGCTTAACACTCGGAACTTTCATTTCATGGTTGCTCCTGGATATGTGCGTTTGCCAATGGGTGTACACCTCGATGTAGGTTCATCATCGATGGGCCTGGCTGCGGTTTTGTCCGACGGGCTACCGGCGCATTTGAAACATCAAATACAGGCGGTACGCCTGCTCAATACTCGAGACTACGCTACTAACATTTTTGATACGCAGCTGGGCTTACGTTACCCCACGCTGATCGAGGAACGTTTCCAGGCCGATTTTCTTACGCTACTTCATGTAGACCCAAGTACTGGCGCTGCACCTGCTGGCGTTTCAGGTCTTTTAAGGAAGCTTATTAAAGCCGCGTACAACGCGAAAGCAGAAGGTAGCGAGCAAGCAAAGTATGAAGAAGGTATTTCATTAGAAATTGATCAGTGCTTGCTGAAGTCTGGTCTTAAGGCTTCAGAGAGTGAAGCTTGGTGGGAAACTGCTACCTGGTGGGAAGTAGTCGATAAACTCTTCGCGAAAGGCTATGTTCGTGAGGCGTCTTTAGCACAGCGGCAAGCTGTCCCGACGTTTTCGACTATTAGTGAGATGACTGCCAAAGATGATATTAAGACTGAATACGCAGATGTGGAAGTCAACGGTCAGAAAATCCTGAGATATGTTGTCCGAACATTAAGCGATGCTGTCACTAATTATCCTCTTTTGGCCGGAGCTACTCGATTTGAGCTCAGCTCAGAAACCCGATTTGTGACTTTCGATCTTGCTGCAGTTATTGGAGGTGATTCACCTGAGGGTCGTTTACAAACTGGCGTGTTTTACCTGCTTGGCCGTCATATCGGTACCCGTAACTTCTTCCTTGATCCGGACACTTTTTTTACGAATTGCCCTGAACTTTACCGAAGCCATCACCAGGAAAGGATAAAAGATACCCGAAGCGAAAAGAAATCAATTACAGCAGACGAATGCCATAACTTTCAGGGCATCAGAATTGTTGAGTCTACTTTTGAAAAAGATGCGCTTCAAGGACGTAAGCTGGGTATCAGGCTTGCTCTGGCTTCACAGTTTTTGTCACATTTCAGTGAAGACATATTACGTGCGGCCACGTGTGTATATGTCATGCGTGGAGGCTCCACGGATGATGAAAAAATCCTGCGCGAACAGTTCAAACTCAATGATGCAGCGATTGCAAGGTTACATCGAGACTGCACCGGACCAACATCAGCAGGTTCAAATTTTCTCGCTTATTTCAGGACTAAGCAAGGCGACATCGTCCAAATCCTCAATAACAGTTCTAGTGCGATAGAGTTATGGGCTTTCAATACGAACCAGCTCGATATGAGCCTTAGAGACGAGCTCAGTAAAAGATACGGGTCTGAGATAAGCCGATCATATCTGGCCAAACGCTTTCCATCGGGTTCAGCTGGGAAACTTATGGAGAAAATGCGACTCCAGAACGATAAAAACAGCGATGAAAATCAGAGCACAGTCGTAACGCGCCTGATTGAAAAGTGCGCGCAAGAAATTCTCGATATGGAGGATGATTCAGAATGAAAAAAACATTGATAGCATTGTCATTGCTCTCTTTTGTGCCGCCCGCTATGGCAGGTGGGTATCCAGTTTATGACGCGCTAATTCATCAAACTCTGATAACCAACTTTGCCGCAGTTAAAGGGGCATTGACTAGCATTGTTGGCCAGCTATCTACAGCGAATACAAACCTTTATAACATCGGATCCGCAGTAACCCAAAGTAGCGCAAAAGTGGCCAGCACTGTTGAAGCATCGGCAAAAGCTCAGAGGGAATTTGACGTTGAGATGAAACGTACAGCTGACCTGCAGAACGCCCGGAAGGCGTACCAGGTTGCCGGGACTATCTGTACTGAATCGGCGTCAGGTGGTGCTTACCAAGTAGGTAGTGCCAGTGGATCTGTCAAATCTGGTTATCGACCTGGTGGCGGAGCCACAATCGGGAACGCAGCGATTGCAAATGCTGTGAACGGACCTGCTACCTCGGTGATAAGTGATGCATCCATTACTGCAAAAATCTCAGCCTCATATTGTGATGCAGGTGATTATGCGGCTTATGGGGGTACTTCACTATGCCCGTCAGTAAACTCATCAATGCCTGCTGCCGACAAAAGGCTTGATACACTGATGTCTGGTGCGGGTAAAGATGGTAAGGCACCCGAGTTAACGTTTACACAACAACAGACAGACGTTGCTCGTATGTATACCAAAAATACTATTCGACGTTCAGTGGGTAAAAAACTGTCAAAGGCAGAAGCACAAAGCAGCGCAGGTGCACAGTACATTGGTTCAACTACCCAGCTTGAGTCCATTTTAAGCGCCGCAGCCGATCCCCAGGACAGAATCCTTGCCGATCGTCAGCCTCTGGCCACTACTAAAGAACTACTGGAAGAGGCAACGAAAGCTCCCAGCGCGCAGTCATATTTCGCTTCCACAGCAAGTAACGAGGCAAAACGCACCGGGATAATGTCAAAAGCAGAATTCGAGGCCTTTGAAGTAGGAAGGCGGTATGCAAATACGGATTATCAGAGCGACCTGCAGCAAATGTCCGGCGACAATTTGGTGCGTGAACAGGTAAGAGTTGCAACCTTACAGAACTGGTTACTTTGGGAATTAAAAAATGAAGTGGTCAACAATGGTGTTTTGAGTGGACAGCAACTGGCAAGCTCAGCTCGGATGGAGTTTGAGCCAATTCTTGCAACAAAATATCAGTCAATAGCATCAAAACTGGGTGGGAATTGAGGTAAAAAATCATATCCAGACAGATTTAAAGTTCAAAAGGGCCAGTTATCTGGCCCTGATTAAATCAAAGCATACAGATTTAATAGACTTTATTTATAAAGGATTTTCAGATTTATCAATCTTTGTGAAGGTGGCCTGTAAGCTCGATGGCCGTACTTCCACGAAACGCCACTCTACAACTAAGAAGTGGGCTCTAAGCATTATCGATTCAAACCTTGTAGTTTTAACCTGCTTAGTTTTTACATCAAAATCTGCAAAAGGGAATGCCTGTTTCAAACCCTCAGAGATCTCTTTAACACGGTTAGGGGATAATATGTGAGAACGCATAGTAACAGTCTTACCCCCTTCTTTAACGCGTTGAACCATACAATCAAGCAAACCCTTCTTGAAATTTTTTACTTTTCCCTTATCGAGCATGGATATATTTGCATAGATCGACATATGAACCTCATATGAATTATCCTTCAAAACACATTTGAATGTCGAATTACTAAAATCACCAATTAGCCAATATATTGGTCTAACAAAAAAAATAGCAGATAAAAATGGAATCCATAAGATTCCAAAAGGAATGGTGAACCCCATTAAGGTAACAACAATAAAGCTAGACCATATGGCTGTTATTGCCATCAATAAGTTGTATTTTCCCATAACTGCAAACCTTAAAAAAATGAAAGCAGGCCATAAGCCTGCAAGACTCAGTAATTTAGAATTATCTTCATACAACTACAGCCACCGTGTACAGCGTCACCCGGCTTAATCACAGGGCAGCTAATATCTGTACGAGGCGTATACCCAACATAATCATCAGACCTGCCTGCGTCAAAAGACGTCCTTCGACAGTAATAGCCTGGCTTGCCCGCCCCACTCTTGGCCCACACATTGTTGACACATGACATGATTGCGCCACTTGCATCACGGCTAATCAATCCGTTTGGTGAACAACCAGAGCCCTCACCACTTACACCATCTAACTGTAAGACCTCTCCAGTTGAGAGACGACCATCAGCCCTTACTGAACCGCCGCGCAGTTGCCCTCCAGTATAAATATTTTTATCGTTAACAGCTCTGACCCAATCATTATCAGACATATAAAATCCTCCGCCGTAGGTCTCATTTATCCAGCCTGAATTACCTCGTGTCACAACTGACCCATTTGTATAAATGCTACCGTTGAAAGACCCTGTACCACCTACGTGCAGATCACCGTTTACTGCGGCATTGCCGTTTACATTAGCTGTTCCGGCTGTAATGTTGCCATTAACTACGGCATTGCTATTAACATTTGCGGATCCTGCTGAAATGTTCCCATTTACTGCAGCATTCCCGGCAACATTAGCTGACCCAGCTGAAACATTACCTGAAACGACTGCAGTGGAAGCATTGAGCGTGTTCACATTGTTTAAATTGTTGCCACCCATGTCGATAGACGTTCTCATCTGATTCAGCTCAGGCCGACCGTTAACAGCGAATCTATACAAACGATCGCTCTCCTGATTAACTGAATCTAAGACATCAGCGGTCAAGGCAATCGCTAAATGTCCTGGAGTTGAAGTGAGCCCGAAGTCACTTAGCGTAATTTGCCAGGTACCCATAGCACCAGTTGCAACTGATGCATTATTTATGTATCCACCAAGACCAATAATATCTTTAGAAATTTGATTCATTGCTTTGAAGTTCAGCTGACTCCCGCCTTTAGTAATTAAAATACCGTCAAGCAATGAGTTATCTTTCGTATTTCGGACTACTTTTATTTGATAGCTTTGTCCCTGTGAATTCTTGGCGCTAACACCTTGAGGTAGTAGCCCGGAGTTTTTTAGCTGATCTAAAGTAATATCAATAGCTCCGCCTGCAGTGGAATTATACAAAGAGTTATAATTTTTCTTAATGTACTGTTTAGCAGCCGCTCCGATTTCAGAGGTATGCTGCGCAATGATCTTATTCTCTCGAGTCTTAATATAATCTGACATGCTATTTCCACCGTAAATAACAAGTAAGATAAAAACAATCAATGCGATACCAACTTCAAAGCTTGCCCAACCTTTATCGATATTCTTAGACATAATTAACCCTATAGCATGCAATATGTGACAATAGCACCAATACTGAGGAAAGGACCTAATGGAGCACCTTCTAAGCGAACATTACTTACCCTTAACGTCATTAGCGAAGCAGTAAATAAAATCAACCCAATTAACGAGGCATATAAAGAATTAGTAAATCCTAACCACCCACCAATTCCCGCCATGAAGTAGACATCACCTTTTCCTAAGGAGCCTTTTTTCCTCATATTTAAAAAGTTATAAATCACTTCCCATACCAGAATTGTTGACAACATTCCCACACACACAGCATTAAATGAATTATCATTACCATTAAGTGCAGAAGTCAGGAATACAACCAGGATCAAACCAAAAGTGAGTTGTTTTGGCATTAATGTCGATAATGTATCCACTATAGATATTGTCATTATGAATGAGAAAATGATCACCACCGTAAGTGATGAGTAAACACCTAATGACTTTGCCATAAGAGAAGAAATGGCTAGTGAGTATATTGCCACGTGCAATAGGGCAATAGGGTCAGAAAAGCTAAAACCGTAACGCTTTAAATGCCACTTAGCACCATATAATGAGATAAAGGCTGCAATAAAGGATGCTATTAAAATAATCAGAAGTGTGTTCAATTAGTTCCTTCCCGCCAGCATCAGAGTTTTATAATGTTTGTAAACCTTATCTGCATAAAGGTTCCTTCTAAATTTTTGCCTTGGAGACTGAACGAACCCTGCATTATAAGAGCCGAGACAATCCCATGAAATATTACATTTTTGGAATGAAGTAGCCAGTATCCAAGCACCAATCTGCACATTTAGGCAGGGCTTATCGAGTAGATCCTGTTTTCCCTTGATGACTCCCATAGCTATAAGTTTTGGCATGTTCATAGAGTTAATCTGCATTAACCCATAATCCGCGCTAACAATCTTTCCGCCTGACTTGTTATAGTTAATAGCTCTCGCATCAAGACCGCTTTCAGTTTTAGCAATAGCTTTTAACAATAATGGATCAATACCGTATTTTCGGCCTGCTGTATCAAAACAATATGCATGGGCTGTTGACGAAAACAAGAAAATGAACGCAACCACAAATTTCATGGACAACATAGATTTAAACATTCTGTTTCCAAAGGGGAGGATAACCTCCCCACATGATTTTAATTGACAGAGTTAAAAATAATTGTGTTACCGTCATTTGAGGTAACAGTACAAGCTGAGCTAGCTTTATTAAGGGTAATTTCTGACGACGTAAAGCTGTTCCCGTTAATACTCACCGTTGAAACCAAGGCACCTGAGCCGATCGAGGATGCAAAAGTACCGCACATATCCTGTGGAACACCTTTTTCAGTGAGAGCGAACGTGTTGCTAAAGCCATTGCTCTGCGCGCCTGGTTCAATAGTAACTTGGCCGTTCCAGCTATTATAAAGCTTCGCATTGCCTGAACTCACGTCGCCTTGAATAGTCATACCACTTGGAGCCAGACCATTTTTGATTAGTGATCCAGTCATTTCATCAGCGCCAGAATAGTCATAGCCTGTAGTTGAGTTCTTAAGCCCTGTAGCATTAGTCAGTATGGATTGCGCATTAGCCGTTTCCATACCACGATCTTTTTTGCCGAACAGACTTGAACTCATTGAAACGACAAAAACTAGAACTACAATAGCAATAAGCGCGATCATTCCCCCTTCCGTGGCCTGCCAACCTTTATCTACAGAATGCAATGCAGCAGCGTCTTTATTTGAATTTGTATGTAACATAAAACCTTCCTAATTAGATTGATGAATTGACTACGCTTTGAATATCCGCTACGACTGAAATCAACAATAAGAACAAACATGCCAGCATTAACAAGGAGACCAGCATAATCATATTTGCCTGCTTATTAACTTTCTTTATGGTTTGCTTTAACCAGTGCTCACCAAAGTTACCGATCAGCTCACTTCCTCCATCACCTTCTGAAAGAAGCACAAGCTGAGAAACCGCTTCCCTTGAAGGGAAATTGTGTCCAGACTCCATTAGAGCTGCACCTAAGCTGTTACCCTGCTTAACACAATCGATTGTGTCCTGTATTTTTTCTTGCAACCATGGTGATGAGAAATCATGCAAAAGATACAAAGCGTCCATGGTTTTTATATTGGCTTTTAATAAAGAAGCCATATTGAGCATAAAAACCGCACCCTGGATATCTTTATATACACTCCATGGCATGAACTTGTCAGCTATTACGCGTACCCTTCCAGTCCATCTAGGAATAGAGTATATGACTGCTGCAACGAAAATTATAAGTCCCGTTAGCGTTAATCCGCCAAAAGCATTCACGTAATCAGACAGTAATTTAACGCCTAACAAGCTTCCTGACCAGTTCGATGAGTCGCTCAATTTTGATAATGTCGGAACAACCTGAGTTGTCGTAATATAAATTAAACCCATTACGAGTGAAAAGAAGACAAATGGATATGCACTAATCTTCCATTTAACTTGTGAAAGTTCCTGACTAGCCTCAATCAGTTTTACAGCCTGGTGCAATGAAGCAACCGTCTGATCTGAGTTTAAACCCGCACTTATGAGCGCAGCTTCTTCTAATGGAACCCATTCCGATAAAATTGTCTCGAAGGAATCCTCAGTGTTATCAGCTAAAGACTCTAAAAACCTGTCACACAGTAGCTGAAAAGGATGCCACTTCTTATCAAAATCCGTATGGACCTTGCGGATTAGAATAAGTGCTTCAGACAGTTTCTTTCCGTTTTCAAGTCCAAAAGCTAAAGCTTGATAAAATCTTTTACGATGTTCTGCTGTAAAAGTAAAACGACAAGCATGGTAAACAATCCGCTCTGTTACATCGTCCAGTCCAAACTCGCCAAGTTTTTCAGCCAGTTTCATAAGGCTACCTCAGGGTCACGATAAATAAATTTATCTTCATCAAGTGGACAAATACTGTCTGCTACAAGAGGATCAAGCACACCTTCCGCTATTTTATGTAACGCATGTGTGACACGTGTTATTCCACCCATCTTATTGCGCCAGTAATTACGCGCTTCAGATGCACCCTGATTACGGTAAATAGTCATAAATTCAGCTGTTGGACGAATCACTTCGCTGATAACCGTCCTGCCGTTAATGCCGCCTGCGTCTTTTTCACCAATCGAATGAGTGCAATGTTTGCACCCTTCGTAGTTGCGGAAGAAGGAACCCTCAAAGATAGCTTTGCCGTTAAGCTGTAGGTTTTCCTCCAGATAACTGACTGTCTCTGGTGAAAGTGTTGCTTTCTTCGCTGACCATGGAATCTTGCACTCATGGCATAATGTCTGAGCGAGACGCTGGCTCACGAGTCCAATTACGAGACCGGCATCAGCTATAAGCTCTTTGTTTACACCAATAATTACCAGGCGTTCCAGAATGCTTACTGCATCGTTTGAGTGGACCGTAGTGGACATGAAATGCCCAGTCAAGGCTGCATTGATTGCAGCCATAGCGCTTTCATACTCGCGTACCTCACCAAGCAATATCGCATCTGGATCCAGTCGCATCATAGCTGACATAGAATCAAGCCAAGCCTGACGAAGTGATTCTGGATTGCTCCTGTCCTTTGGCAGCACCGGAGTGTGGATAGCCCCAGCAATTTTGCCTTCTGGCGGATCCTCGATGGTGATTAAACGCTTGAGGCCTTTAGTCCGTTCAACATAGTTTGCATTAATGGTGCGTAGCGTTGTTGATTTACCTGAACCTGTTGGCCCAGAGAGAATCATCATACCTTCAGGGGTACGTTGTATCTTTTCCAGCAGCTTTATGTGCTCATCAAGGAAACCCAGCTCTTTTAGGCTTTGAACGTTCTGGCTGTCATTTGCGATGGTGCGCATAACCACCAGTAAACCCTCATCAGTTGGAAGGTGACAGTATCGTGCAGCAAATAAGCCAGCCTGTTTTGCATATTTCTCTGCCAATCGCGCATCCTGACGGCGGCTAGACTGAAACGAAGGTTCCGCAATGTCACACATGGAAAAGATTATTGTTTTCGCGTAAGCGAGCCCCTTTTCCCTCGTTATTACGTCTTTAGGATAAAGCTCCCCGTTGATACGCATTTCTACTATGGTGGAGTTTTCCTTTATCGTGAAATGAATATCAGAAGCTTTGCAGTTAACAGCCTCGGTAAAATATTTTATTACCGCGCTCTGATTTTCACTACTAGCTGAAGCATCATCAGGTCCGGAACTAGCATGTATCTCTTTTAAATCCTGAAGCTTATTGAGGTCAACAAACGTAATATTTTCGTCGTTAATTTCATTTTCAGACAGTAACTCTTTTACCCGTTGCTGAACATGAGGATCACCTTTACGATTTAAATCTATCGCGATCTGAATAGCGCCATTCTCATCACGATAGATTAACATTGCTTCGTCTGTAGCTTTCATAAATTTATTCATGATCATAGCCCCATGAAAGAGCCATCGCTCAATGTCACTTTAGTTTCTGAAATATTAAGTACAGTAAGTGCCGATCCGGGCAAACGCTGACCAGCACTCACCTCAAACTGTTTTCCATTTGGATAGGTAAGCAAGGCAACAAGCTTTTTGCCATGACCAGAGATTTCAGAAAGCTGGGGCATGATTGTTTCAGATTTTTTAGCCTCTTTAGGAACCTCAGCTACGCCCACGTCATCCTTAGGAACGGGTACAACTTTAATATCAGTACCATCAGGATTCAGCCCATTCTCTTTAAGTTGCCTTTTAAGCTGAGCAGACTTAACTTTCATTTCTAAAAGCATATTTTCACCCTGCATTTTCTCGATCGAACCCAGCGTTGCGACACCACTCGAAATAACGGGTTGCAAATATGTTTGGTCTTCATCTTTCGGCTCTGTCGCAGCCACTACGTGACTTTGAAATGCCAAAAGAAGGAGAGCGAAACTTAGTGATAACTTATCTGCTCGCATAAATAGTTCCTTTGACGTCATACTCCAGCTCACCTCTCTGGCTTAAGCTGAAAATTACACTACTAATCCGTATCCCTTGATCATCCAAATCCTGCATGAGAACTTCAGGAGCTTGCCTTGAGTGCATATTAAAATTTACCGTATGCCATGGGGCCGGAGCATGGTCTTCTGTGAAAGTAATCTTTTGGCTCTTATTTTGGAAATGAGTAACGATCCTCATTAGCTGAGAACTCAATTCCGGTAACACCTCATTCTTCATTAAGCCATTAAGCTGGCCATCATGTTTCGTCAACGAAATACTTACTGTTCCGGTATCTCCGCCCTGCATAAGGTTGAAGTGAGGATATTGGTGCAGGTAATACCAGGCCCGATCTTTAAATTCTTCTGCGGTGCGGCCATCGGTTGCAGTAAACCCCAGCTCAAGCACTGGGCCTGGACCAATTTTGCCTTTAGCATCGCTAGAGCCGCTCAGACAACGACCACCAACCAAACGCCAACCAGCTATAGATACCGGAATGTTGTAGCGAGCCTGCCGACATAGAGCTAAAAATTCAGTTGCTGGTATCTCTTTTGACCAGGGATTTAATGAAGCGCGTAATGCTTCAGCCTTATGAAGCTTTTCCTGAGAGGCTTTAATTGCCTCTTGCTGAGCTATTTTTTCCTGCTCTGCCTGCCACCAGTGATAACCATGATTACCTGCCCATACCAGAAGGAGTAATGCGATGCCTGCAAAAAGTGGTTTGCGGTTATATAACGGCTCGATTAGGGCATTTTTAGCTGGTTTTCCTGGAAGCAGGCTTTCATATTCAACAGGCGAATCAGGGGTTGAAATTGCGTTCCAGCCCTCATAAGGCTCATCATTGAATTTAAGAAACTGAGAGTGCACCTGCTTCATTTTCTGTAAATTGCCGACCATGTCACCAACGATCGCCGGTCGGTTATCCACTGTAGCCAGAAATACAAACTCTTCCTCATTAACCCGTACAACCGCATATCCATTTGGGCCGATTGCCGACAACGCAGCGAGGGCGAATGAATAATGCGACTTCACGTTTTTCTTACGCGCAAGCTTTACAAGACCGACCATACCGCTCTTATTGGACACTACTGCTTTATGCGTAGCTGTACTTCTGCTTTCTTTTTTAACCTGGCTTAGCCCGCCTTTATGCTTTGAGTAATCGACCCATTTCATTCCGGCTACGTAATTAGCATTACCGTTCTTAAAAATAATCACCTCAGTCCCCTAATCACAGAATTGGCGTTACAAGAACTACCAAGGTGCTTTTTTCATTGCTTCCATCCTGACCACCTCCAAACACGAAGTTACCAGGGGTGAAAGTGCCTTGTTTATTGACCGTTGTATTATTTTGTTCAAAACCACTAAGAATAAGGGTCTGTCCGGCGCGTAGATTCACCCGCTGACTCAGCGAGCGGAGTTTTGTGTAAGGCATCTCAATTGCAGCATTCCCGTCCCTACTGGTTACTCTTCGGATTGTTGGTGAATCAGATAAATTGATGCTGAATTGAAGCTGAATATCACTGTTATCTTTGATGTACGGGAGCATGGTCATGTTGAAACCCGTAGTGATCAAGCCTGGCGTAAATGAAGTTGATTCCCCAACGTTAGCGGTTGTGGTTGTGCTTGTTGAAGCTATATAGGCAGTCTGTTCAGCAACCTGGACAGGCAGAGGAACCAGGTTTGTCGTCGTACCGGAGTGAGTCGTGACAACACTTACGTTGCCCTGCTCTTCAAGAGCTTTAATCAGCACCGATGATCCGTTCATCTTGCTGTTTGTATCGAGAACATTTACCCCGGCGCTAATGGCATTTGTTGCCGCGTTAGCAAATGTGCCAGTCAGGGAAGCGCCTACACTATTTAGATCCTTATAAACCGCCGACCAGTCAATGCCCATTTGATGATTGTCTTTACGCGATACGCTCAAGACTTCTACGTTCAAAAGAACCTGACGGTTAAGAATGGAGTTCTGGCGGGCAATATAATCTGCCACCTGGCTTTGTACGATTGGAGTGTCAGTAACGGTCAAAGAGCCGCTGCCAGCAGATAAAAAATATCGCCCTACTGACGGTGTTAGCATGCTTTTAACTGTATTTTCAATGTCGCTATACAGGTCGCTTTGCATTTCAACGGTAGTTTTCTGGGAAGTCGAACCATCACCGGAAATACCGCTACCACCTGCACCACCACTGGAACCCATGGAGGAGGTTGAACCACTCAGGATACTTGATTGCATCGCTGTTTTAGCATCAAGTACCGCCAGCTGGTACATCTGTGTTTCATAGCGGAAGAATGATATTTGCCCTTGTGACTTTTTCCAGGAAATGCCCAGTTGGCCAGCCTCAAGATCAAGTAATCCCCTAAGTTTTCCCTGGTAGCGAAGACCGGCAAGAGCTCGGGTAGGCTCAGATTGGGTCATAGTATTTTGCGACTGTTGGTTGCCCCCCATTGCACCCAAAGGGATGCGCCCATTATCGTCCGGGACAGGAAGGCTACCTGGAATAACTTTTGTTGGCGCAGCAGTCGTGACAACACTCGAGAGCTCACTAAGCGCATCCGGAGCAATATTTACCGGAATACCACACCAACGGGTGATACGCTGGCTAAGATCGAAAAGTGTCACTCCTGAAGGCGCGTTCAGCGTAATGTCACAATCAGGCACATCTTTATCAGGATTCAGTGCTGACGTCAGTTGCGGAATGGGCTTAAGGTTAACCACGGGCTTATCAACCCACTGGACGCTCGGTTGAGTTTTAGCTTTCAGCCCATCAATGATGGAATCAGAATGGCTGCCATTACCTAATGCTTTGTTATTTAGCCTATCAATATCTTTCAGCGTACAGCCACTAAGAGCAGCGATGATCATTAGACCAACTAAACTCTTTTTTCGATTTGGGTTTAACGCCCACATGCCGTGCTCCTTAATTGAGGTAAACAACGCTTCCCTCCTTAACATCAGGAGGAAGCGTAATATTCATATCCGCACCATTTAGCATCTGAAGCCTGCCATTTTTGACAATGCAGATAAGCGCGGAATTGGTGGAAATCCGCTGCAGTTCAGTGGTCAGTGAGGGAATGTTTTCAGATGTATAAATCCAGAGCCTTTTATTAAGGATGGTGTGATTAATACGCCGATCGATAACCAACGGCACAGGTAAGTTAGTTGTGTCTATATGCCCGTTGTCGATAGGATTTTTATAAAGATAACTGCCTAAGACATTTGAAAGAACAATCATTCCATTCGCGACTTGTTTAACATCCTGATTACTTAAGCTGTACTGAGCATCTGCCGTTGCAGTTGCCTGATGATCCCAAGTGCTATAAATCATGCCAAATAAGGCAGCGATAAAGAGAATCCACATATCAGTTACTGGCTGCAGGACTGTCAGTTACTGATAAAACACACTGTGTCTTGTTGGCCTGTGCAAACAGCGGTTTTTCAGCAGTTTTATAGAGGTCGAAAACCTGAGACAGCAATGATTCAAATGTGCCACTAAAGCTGAGAGGAGTATCAATCTGATAATCAAATTTACTGTCCCAGATGACAACCCAGCCCGGCGCTTCAGCGCATGGTGCTTGTGCTGACCAAGCAGTTAGGGTTTGGCGCAAAGTTTGCCCTGGTATCGATTGCCAGTTTTGAGCTGCATATTTGATTACCGAATTCTTTGATAAGGCAGGAGTAGCAGCTGCAGGTGCAATTTGATCGAGGGTAATTCGGGATTCTGGCCAGACAATAAGACCGTGAATTTTATTTTCCGCTAAAAATCGGCCTAAAACCTGTGTCCATGGCCCCTGATCGTGCCAACTAAAAGCATTTTGCGAATACCCATCCAGCGATGGGGATACGTCTATCTGCCAATCTTTAGGGGCAATGCCTGCAACAACCTCTTTCAGGTTGCCTTTATAGCTGCCGTTAATAATCTCGGTATCTTTTGTATGGCGAGCACTAAACCCTGAATACTGCAGGTAGGTAGCATCGCTTGAAACACTTGCCACGCTGCTCATGCTTACAGCGCAGAAACACAAACTTGTACCCATCAGAGCAAACCGGTTCATATCGCCTCTTGATTCCATATAATACCCACAAAACGTAACGATGATAAACAAAAGCAGATCCGATGGAAAGCAAAATATTGCTAAGAGGACTTATCCGATTGACTGCTGCGGGCAAAAAAAAAGCCCCGTAATCGGGGCTGAGGTTAGCTGGTATATCAGGGGCGGTTTGTCACAGAACTTGAGACGCTCGGCTTAGGAGCTGGAGCGGAGGGTTGCTGGTTCAGGATTTTATCCATGTCCTCTAATTTTTGTACTAGAGAATCTACCTTTTGCTGAATGATATCTTTGGACTTTGACGTAACCTGATGGTTAGTTATGTAAGTATCAATAGAGCCAATAATCTCCCCAAGATTGAAGGTTTCACGCACACCCTTCTGGAAAACTAACGTTTCTGGCTCATAAACTGTACCTTCCGGCGCTACCAGACCGAAAGAAAACTTTCCCTCTTCTGATTTAACGACCAGCTTAACTCCACGGTATTCGCCAACTTCTTTAGTTGCCGATGCTGCAGATAATGATACGCGCTCTTTACTGGCTTCCGACATACAGATACGCATATGCTTTTGCAGATTTGCATCGTGGCTTTGCTCTCCCCAGCACGTAAAAGTAACCCCATTCCCAAGTGAAAACATACGAGAAGACTGGTCTGTTTCGTAGAGAACCATAAGATCGATTTCGGCTTTGAGGCTGCGAATTTCAACCTCTGCTTCTAAGTGCTGCTTACGCAAATCTTCATAATTGATTGGCACAGAAAGTTGCTTATCAATGCGGCTTACAGCGGCGGTGGCAAGCTTTTTCAGTTCCGGATTTTGAGCCGCAATAGCGTAATGGATACGAGAGGCCTTGAGGTCTTGCGGCTGGCCCTCTATGCCGTGCTCATAGATTTCACCTAATCGGTAACTGGCATCGGCACTGCCCATACCCTGGGCTACTTTGAGATGCTCAAACGCCATCTTCATGTCAGGAGTAATACCGATCCCATCTGTATAACAGGACGCAAGCAGGAAGTGGCCAGCGGCGCTACCGCTGTCAGCTGCATGCTTAGCTGCAAGGCGAACAGCGTCACCATTATCTTCGCCCATTATGTACTCTTCAAACAGGCTGGCTGCAGCGGCATACTCCATCTCTGCACTATCGTTTTCGGCAAGTGGGTAACCTGGGTACACCTGTGATGAGAGCGCATTACTTAGCCCCCAACTTACCCCCTGCCCAGCTCCAAGGTAGACAACCATATCATTGAGGACTTCAATACCGTAATTGGTGTGTACATCGTTGAAATCAGTGAAGCCTCGATTACGGTCACTTTCATTAAAAATGGGAATAAACAGATTACCCTTTGTCAGATCGCGAGCCTGTGATGCTTTTGTGATACCTGCATTCATTTCTTTAGCATGATCATCATCAGCAAAAAAACAATGTTTTGCATTGGGGTACTGTTCGTAGAGTGCTTTGGCTACCAGTGGGATATTATTAGCTGCGACGCACATAACAACCGGTTTACCAGTGGCCATGTGAATGCTTGCAGCCGTTGCGTATCCTTCTGCATATAGAATTTCCGCTGCATTATCAAATCCCCGGCCATCGTCACCGACAATAAAAAAGTTACCTGCAAGTTCTGAATCCTTCTTAAGCGATTTGATACCTTCTGGCGTGATAGTTTCCATCGAGCGCACTTCGCTTTTGACGTTCTGCAGGGGGATGATCAAATTGCCGTCGTTATCAATTTTTACGCCAGTGGTAGCAGGAACGAGCTTACGTTTCAGGTAATCATGGCTAATCGACCCAGCATCCTTAAGCTTACCAACAAATTCACGTACCCATTTAGCTACAGAATCATAAGTAAACCGTTGCTGATCATCTCTGTCCTGACGTTTCTGCGCTGCAACCGCTCGCAGGTTGGCACGTTCAGCCGGATCGATACGCACAGTTCCTGATACCCATTTTTGATGGTCCGCATGTACCTTGAAATTGATGAACCACCCAGCTGGCCTACCGTCCGTAAAGGCGCGATAAACACCGCTTGTTTGTCCGTTTTTATCTCCTTCGACTTTAACACGATGTTTTACACCGTCCATGACCGGAAGCCCGTCAAGAAGAAAACCATTGTCAATAAGGACGTCTGCAAACTCCTGAACAGCATCCTGGGCTGCTGAGGACAGATTTAAATCATCAGGTATCCATTGTTTTAAGGTGGTAAGGTCAGCTCCGGGTTTCGCAAACCACAGTTTTAAGTCCTCATCAAACCCAATCCAGCTTTCCCCGTTGTCCATTTTGCCCGCAGCCGCAGCCGCCTGTTTACGCTCAATGTAGGGCACGTTAAGCCAGGTAATCTGATTGGATAGAACAGCATCAGTTTGCTCTGCAGAAGGCACGTTACGCATAAGCGCATCATGCGCTTTAACCAATGAGTCCTGCACAAGTTCATCGAGAAAATTGGCCTGCACTTTTGCGGTATCTTGCATCGATACGAAAACGTGAGAAGCAAATGAGTTAAGTACTTGGCTGATCCTAGTAGCGTTATTCTCAGAGTCACGTGTAGCAAACCAATGCCACTGGCCTTCTCGGTCAGTTCCATCCAGCAGCTCCACTGTCCACGCATTAGGTGTTTGTCCCTCTAGAGGGTTAGATATTTCAACAATCTCATTGGTGTCATCTGTTACCAGAACGCGAGGTACGACTTTCGTTATCCCTTGCCAAGAAAGCGGGATTGATGCGCTCTGCAAGCCAGAAATAGGTTGCAAGCCGAAAGCATCTTGGACTGCGTTACTGATCTCTTCGCTTAAGTCATAACTAATTTCACCATCGAAGTGTTGAAGCATGAAAAAAATGCGAGCTAGCCTACGCTCTTCACCGTCTACATCTTCAAATTCAGGTAATTGGACTCCCTTTGCTTCAATGGCCTCAAAAAGAGGAAAAGTTGCTGCACGATAAGTTTGTAAAACATCTTCATCAGGATGAAGCAATCTGGTAGCTACCACTTCATTTGATGAATGTACTAAGCTTGCCTGTATATCCTCTACAGAATCCAGCGTTGCCAAAGCATCATTTAGATTATCAGATACTTTTATGACTTCAGTACCTGACTTAACTTGCCAAGTCGCATTCACATCAGCATCTATAATATTTAGCGCGAGCTTCTTAGCTTCAGCTTCATTAATTTCTAAAAAATCGATAGGCAGCGTTACAGATTCTGCATTGAATAATGCGTAATATCTTTTTTGTGCTTGCTCATTTAAGTTGAGTTGTTCATCAAATCTATCACCCCAATGCAATTTGATTGTATTAACATAGCTACTTTTTAGCAAATTAACGCTATCTTCATAGGCCTTATCAAGAACATCCCGCTGCACATTCTCTTCAGAAAAAGCACTGAGTTTTGCAGTGCTTTCATCCACGAAGTGCATAAAGGAAATATCTATTTTCTCAATAGCATCTGAAATTTCTTCTGAAACACGCTCTTTTTCAGATTCAAAATTAGTGCTCAACACCTGCCCGATGATATTTGCTGAGTTTATAGAAACTTGAGCATCAGCAAAAAGAGAAATATCAAAACCATTATTTAGAGCATCATTGATATGGTTTATTTTTTTAATTTCATTATTGAAGCTTTCAGTCCAAGTTTGATAAGCTGATGAAGTACCATTGACCTTCGCCGTATTTGTCACGAAACTAAATTCATCGGTCATAGTTTTATCTGCACTTGATTTCTTAGGCATCTCATCCTCTTTATTTTCTGATGTGGAATCATTCGCAGATTCTTTTGCATCATTTGCTGCTACTGAAGCAATATTTTCAATGGCGGTTTCATCATTACTTACTGCAGACAAACTTACAGCTTGCCATTCTGAAACGTACGCAGAATCTTCCTGCGATTTTCTTAATTCAGCCATAACCTCAACTGAATCACGGCGCAGCATTTCCAGCTGTTTAAGGCCCGGATATTCTCCACCCTGTTGATCGTCTAGTAATACCTTTTCATTCTGGAAGGATTGCAGTAATGACTTAAATTCATCACCCATCGATGGGAACGAGTTAAGTGCATTATCGATGCGAGTGAACAACCCTTTTACTGTGAGGCTGTCTGTTTGGCTGTACTTAACTGAAAAGGGCTGAATGTGACCGTTTCTAATAGTCTCCAGTTTTTCACCATTGACAGCGAATAAAAACTCTGGATAAGCCTTAAAATCGTTTCTCGCGGTTGGGATATAACCCTTAACATAAACGTCGACACCTTTATACTGCCCTAACAGCGCCTCTTTTTGGTCGAAAGCCTGTGAAGCGCGATCGCACGCTCGTTGGGCAATCGAAGCAATATAATTCTGCAGATCTGACAGTTCATTCTCAGGTAATTTTTTCTGTCCTTCTGCCAAGCGGGTCTGATAAGTACGTCCTGCCGCAGTAAAGGATGTATCAGATGAATGTGTCTCCAGGTAGCGGGAAAAATTGTCATGCTGACTAATTTGTTGGCCAAGACGCTCAATGCGTTCGGGCAATTCTGCCCTGCGTGCTTGCTGCGCATGTTGTACACGCTGCCAGCTACGGTAGTGGGTTTCTGCTTTCCGTTTGTTAGCGTCGATCTGCACCTGCATAAACATCAGCGGGTTACCAGTTGCAGCTGCTTTCATTTCTGCAGCTGAAGCAGCTTCCCCGGCAACATCTTCTATTGTACGATCTTCAAGTGTGCCGTTACGGAATTGCTCAATTGCCCTTGCTTTGACCTCAATTGTTTGCCACATACGAGCGTCGTATGTTTTTTCCGTTGCATACCGATAAATCTCAACTTCAAAACCGTCGCGGTCTTCAGCAAAAAAGAGATTGCCCTGCCGGATGATACGGCCATCACGCTGCTCCATATCTCTTGGCCGCCATGGGCAGTCCAGATGATGCTGGGCGACTAAACGTTTTTGGACGTTTACACCGGCACCCATCTTTGATGTTGAGCCAATAAGTACGCGCACATCGCCATTGTTTACCTGGTTATAAAGGTCTTGTTGTTGCGCCTCATTCTTAGCATCCTGGATGAACCGAATTTGTTCAGCTGGCATACCCATCGAAACAAGTTTGCGGAATAGCTCTTCATAAGCGGAAAAGGACGACGGTTGCCTGCGGCGCATCAGGATTTCACTCATCGAGATGTCCAGAGTTTCGTCTTCACTTTCTTCAACTTCATCAGTGAGGTTGATCGAGCCTGAGCGTCCTTTCGGGGTAGAAAGATCGCAAAAAACTAGCTGTGTGCCGCGCCGATAATCGTTTTTCTGCCAGACCGTAAAAATACGTTCAGCAGCTGCATTGATTTTGCTTTTTTCCCAGTCTGGTACGTTTGGATCAATAATCCGAAAATCCAGCGCCGCTAAACGTGCGTCCATCGTTACGTTTAAAGCGTTATCTCCCTCCCGACGATTAACCATCCTGTCGATGATAGAACCACTATTCCAGTGAGTAACAGGTCGCCCTATAGCATCAAGCACCGGCTTTCCTTCCTCGTCTGTGAAGGAAACTTCAACCCCCATATATTGTTCCTGAAGCGGCGATCGCTCACAGATAACGTTTTGAGGTTTGCCTCCAGCAACTTTGGGAACCAGCCTACCTGTGCCGTCCTCAGCAGCCTGTTTAGCCAAATCTTTTTGCGTTACAACATCTGCAAATGTTCGGTACATCCGCATAAGTTCAGGAACGTTATTAAATTTACCAAATCGGTTATTGATACGGTAATTCATCCCTGTCGCATCAAGCTCCCAGTCTGATGTAATTTGGCCAAAGGTACTTGCCCAAGCATCGAAAGCGAGAAGATTTTTATCTTTCAGGGTGTCAAACTGCAGGTATCGCTGCATGGTATAAAGTTCAGCGATTGAGTTGCTGATCGGTGTACCGGTAAGGAAGTACACCCCTTTCCCATCGTTGCGTTTCTGTAAAGACCGTACTTTGAGGAACAGATCAGTACATTTTTGAGTCGGTGTAGTGCTTCCCAAGCCCGCAATGTTTGAATGGGCCGTAATGATTGACAGGTTTTTAAATGTGTCAGCTTCATCAACAAACAAAGCATCTACACCCAGCTGATCAAACGTAAGTAGATCATCTTTACGGCCAGAGTCGCTACTCTCCTCTACTTTTTTCTGAATGGTTTTTTTTGCGCGTTCAAGCTGCTTGATAGAGAGATCGCGCTGCCCGCCGTTTGATTTAGCGTTGCGAATAGCCTCTTCAATGCCTTCAACCTGTTCATCGATGAAGGCTTTTTCTTCTTCAGGATTCACACCTATAAACTGGAAGGATGAATGACCCACGATGACTGCGTCCCAGTCGCCTGAAGCGATGCGGGCAAACAATGTGCGACGATTTTCCTTCTCAAAATCAGACTTGTCGGCTACCAGAACATTCGCGCCAGGGTAGAGCGTATAAAATTCGTCTTTCCACTGGTTTAATAAGCCGTTTGGAACCGTAATCAGGGGTTTCTTGAATGTTCCCATGCGGCGGCCTTCCATAACCGTTGCCACGGTTGCGAAGGTCTTACCCGCGCCGACTGCATGATCAAAAAGTCCGGTTCCTTCCTGAATTGCACGCCATACGGCGTTTTTTTGATGCTGACGCAGCTTTATATCAGGCGAAGCCAGCGGCAGAGTTAAATGAGAACCATCGTAATTAACGGGTACGTGAGTATTTAACGTGTCGTTATAGATTCTTGCAAGCAGGTTACGGCGTTCAGGTTCACGCCATACCCAATCCATAAATGTATTTTGGATCTCCTCAGCTTTACTCTGCGCTTCGAGTGTAGCTTCAATGTCTACCCGGTAAATAGGCTGGTTTTGTTCATTCGTGCCGACACGCTTATTAACCTTTATCTCAGAGTTCATCATCAATCGGGTGATGATCTCATTGGCGTCAAGTTTATCTGTGCCCCACTTCTCTTGACGTAAACTCTGCGCGCCGCCTTCGAGTTCTACGATCCAGCGTCCTACGGTTGGCTGATAGTCTACATAGCATTTGAATTTGGCCAGGCTAAGTTCAGATGTAATAAACTCGCTAATGATATGTGGCGGAATCCATGTACTATTAATTTGAATTCCAATATCAACAGCATCAATGTCTTCAGGAACAACTTTCAAAAGCGCAATGGTATTTAGGGAAAACTCATCCCCTGCATTTTGAGCGATTTTAAGTTTCTTTTTAACATCGCCAGAAAGATATTTAGATGAAGTTTCCCAGCTATTACTCTCAGGGTTTTTATAAATAAGACCCCTTAGTTCCTCGATTACTTCTGGTACGCCACTCTTTGTGAGCTGAGCAATATATTCAATATCGACGCGCCCGTATTCATTTAGACATACAACTAAAGCATCCTTCGCATTCTCAACACTCTCAATCCGTTTGCGTGGCTGATTGACACGCTTGAACAAGATAGCAGCTTTTTTTGCAGAAGGATCCCGTGCAACTTTCCCTTCTTTCTCTGCAACAACTTTTGATACGCCTTTGTCGTAATCAATCTCAAGTGAAGCAAGTAGGCTGTAAGAAGGATCGTTGCGAAGAACCGATTTATTTACTTGACTCGAAAGAAAACCATATTTTTTAACATGCTTATCGTACAGTTTGTTAAGTTTCGCACGGGTTCGCTCAATTACAGCAACGTCTCCGTCAGCGGCTTCAAGATTAATTAAGGTGTATACCGTATCCCTAATATCAATCGCGCTACTGATTCGCTGGTCTTCAGTTTTATTTTTACTTTGATGTAAGCGATAGGTCGGCTTCCCCATCACATCAGCTGTACGAACAGCAATTTGATTCTCAGGCAGCTTGAAATAGGAATCTATTTTGACAAATGTATTGTCAAAGTTAACCTCCACATTTTCGGCTGCATCATCAATTGGCAAGTCGTTATTTGCTATTGCGATGTCTTTAGGTAAGGCACTGAGCCTTTGTTCAATGGCATTCAACAGGCCGGTATCATCATCATTAAAGCAGTCGGCAACAGGTCCATGAGCACTGGATCGGAAACGCATTTGGCCGATAATCTGCTCAGGTCTTTCGGCAAAATAACTATTAAGCGTGAAAGTCGCGTCAGCGCCGGGTGCTGACGCATCAATAGTGTTAACCCAGTCTTTATTTGTTTCTTCGTCTCCCTTTTTCCGCTGGAAAAAGACAATATCCGTAGTAACAGACGTTAATGCATTATCTTTAAAGGTAGAGTTGGGTAGCCTGATCGCCCCTAGAAAATGGGCCTTTTCAGCAATGTAAGACCTTGCACTAGTCTTCTTTGCGTCCATAAAGTGACGCGACACTACCATGGCCGTAATACCGCCCGGTTTTACGGATTCGACGCTTTTGCCAATAAAGTAGTTATGGACGGAGAAGCGGCTTAATTGTGGGCTGCGGCTATCATGGATACGGTACTGGCCAAACGGTGGATTACCAATAGCGACGTCAAAGAAATCTGGTTTTGGAATGAAGCGCTCAAATCCGCTTTGGATAGTGAAGCTTTCTGGATAAAGATGTTTTGAGATAGTAGCTGAGACAGGATCCAGCTCGACCATGTACATGCTTGCCGGATTGAGAGTGTTCCGTCCAGCAAAGTTCCCTGTACCCGAGGCGGGTTCAAGGAAGTTAGAGCCAGGCTTTACCCCAAACTGGCGGAGTGCCGTGTAGACACCATCAATAACTTCAGGGGGCGTGTAATGCGCATTAAGAGTGCTGCTACGCGCCTCGCTGTACTCATGTTGAGTCAGAATCGCCTTAAGCGTTTCATACTCCGATGACCAAGCGGAGTTCGAGGCATCGAACGCCTGCGGCAACCCACCCCATCCAACGTATTTAGCAAGAATGCTTTGCTGCTCAGGATTTGCAGTAAGCCCGGATTCTTCAAGTTCTTTGAGTAGGTTCAGTGCAGCAATATTATCCTGAAATTTACTTTTGGGTCCTCCTGCAGCCACTCCTTCGAAAACCCAATTTACAGGTCCATTTTCACTTCGGCTAGTTGAAGCTTCTCGATCATACTGAGTGACGAGTCCTGATTGTTCTGCAGCACCTCGGTCTCCAGCTCCAATTGGTTCATCAACCGACTGTAGATCCCCGGTTCGCCCTGTTTCGTCAGTAATTCCTTCAAATCCTCGGGCTGATTGACTGCCCAGCGCGCTAGAATTTTCCAGCCCTGATGATTCATGGCTGGATCCTGATTGAGCTCCAGCATCAGTTTCTGTCCGATTACGCTCGCTGCCAGTGAGGTCAGTTCCTGATTTTTCTCGATCATTTGAAGTTTCTCCTGTTGTGTCAACCATTGTACGTCATTCCGATTTGTGGGCAATATATGGAATAATGACGAAATAGTGATACTGGGTCAATAAAGGTTTGATTTTTGTGAGCTATAAAAGCCCCCGGGATTTCGTTGACGAAATCTCCGGGAGAGACTTATCAGGAAATGGCTGAAACTACGCAGTCTTTGGCGGGAAACTCTGCAGAAATGCCGTCACGTTCACAAACAACATAGTGTTCACCGTCTTTGAAGAGGCTTTTTTGCAAACGTAAATGCCATTCTTCACCATCGATCATTACTAATATCTTGGGACTATCAGAAGCTTCTGACTCAAAGACATTGAATGGTTCAGCAGAGCCCGAGCTGGCAGAGGCTGGCGCTGCCTCATTTACAGGTGCGGCCCCAGCTGTAAGTGCCGGTTCATCTGCCGGTGTTGGCTCAGCTTCAGGTGTTGGTCCAGCTGCAGGTGTTGGCTCAGCTGAAGGTGTTGGCTCAGCTGCAGGTGTTGGCTCAGCTGCACGTGTTGGCTCAGCTGCACGTGTTGGCTCAGCTGCAGATGTTGACTCAGCTGCAGGTGTTGGCTCAGTTGCGGGTGCTGGCTCAGCCGCAGGTGCTGGTAATGAATCAGGTACAGATGCTGGCGCTGGCTCGTCTCTACGCTTTCCTGTAAGCACATCACAGAAATGCTGTGCTTGGGAACGGCCAATGGTATGTTCCTTCTCAATGAGCTCTGCAACAAAAGTTTTTGTACGTTCCTCATCAACTTTTGCAGCATCAGTAAGGATGTTTAGTGTTTCAACATAGGTGACAAGGCCGCGCTCGAATAACTCCTGTACCATTGGTGGCATGCTTGCAAGCTTAAGATGTTTAGAAACCCATGGTGCTTGTTTACCGAGTTTTCTGGCAATTTCAATATTTGTGAAGCCTTCATCCTTTAAGGCCATCAGCGCTTTACCTAACTCTAAAGCGTTGAGGTCTTCACGTGCAACGTTTTCAACAAGCTGGCGTACAACTCGTGACTGAGTTTCAAGGGACGCCTGATCAAGCGATTCATCAATAATCGCCAGGACAGGCTCGCCATTAAGCTTTGCTGCTCTCCAGCGACGCTCGCCCATGTCAATACGGTGTTTACCCGTCTCATCCTTTGGATAAGCCACGATAGGCTGATGTTGCTTCTTACCTTTTAGAGTGCTTGCGAGCCCCTCTAATTTGGTTTTATCAAAGTCTTCACGCACCTGAACAGCTGAGTAGAATAGATCAGTATCCATCCAGCGGGCCTCAACGACATCCTTTTTCCCGCGAATCAGCGAGCTAAAACCTGTAGAAGCGGATTTATTGGTTGCCACCTTTCCAGCGAATTTATTGGCCATTATTCGTTCTCCTCAATATGCTGAATTCTCTGCATCAGCTCAAATGCCAGTTCTTTAATTTGCAGAGCCGGTTCTGAAGTCGGCGCGTATTGAAAAATCGACTGCCCTAATGCCTGCGCTTCACTGAATTTATCATTGAGTAAAATCTGAGGCTCAACGATCAGGTCACCAAACTCTTCTTTGATGGCATCATGATATGCCTGCTGGATATTTTTAAGTTTGTTGTCCTTACGGTTAACCAGTTTGACTTTGTTTTCAACGATCCCCAGAAGTCGGATGTTGCTGCCATAATGGTTAACGCTGTTGTTAGCTGTTCGCATTTGAAGACTTACGCCTTTACGCGCAAAACGAGCCAATTCAGCTGATATCACTAGCCAGTCTGCTGAACGTTGCAGTGCTGCCTGGATATTTCCAAAAGAGGGAAGAGAATCGATAATAACCACATCGTGCTGATCACGTAGTTCCTGCAGTCTGCTATGGAAAATCTCGACAGCATCAGCGACAGTTCCGCTCTGAATTTCTGCCAGATCTAATCCGGCACCGATAAGAGAGAGGTTTTTTCCGATCGGATAGGGGCGGATAACACTATCCGGCGTAAACAGATTCCACATATTAGCCTGTCCAGGCTTAAACTCAGGTCCATCAACGTCTTCTTCAATTTCAGCGGGATAGACTTCACCTTCAGGAAAGAAAGATGATGTTAAATCACCCTGAGGATCGCCATCGCACACGCAGACACGGTATCCCTCAGCTGCAAGCGCGCAAGCAATTTCCTTAGAAAGAGTCGTTTTGCCGATGCCGCCCTTCTGAGAACTAATCACAATTACTTTGCCTTTAGGCAAGTACAGCTGTGCTTCACCAGCAAAGCCTGCGTTCAGATCATAAAGCTCCTGAATCTTCTCAATCAGCTCTTCAGGCATTGATCGATAGCTGGAGCTCTCCTTAGCAGCCAGGTATGACTTAATATTGCGAGCGTTAATACCTAGAGCCTCAGCAATAGTGCTCCACGTTGCTTTGCTCCCGGCTTTTGATTTTGCTTTATGCAGTAATTCAGCTTGAGGTGTCATAAGTTCCTTCAACGATGTCATAGCCTGTATCCTCAGCCCCAAACCATATTAGAGTTAACGTGGCTATTACGCTCACATACACGGTTTTTTACGTTAGTACGAATGCTTTCAATCTGCTCAGCGCTCATTGGCTGTCCAAAAATTGAATCCCACTCGTGCATTTTCATCGCAGGAACGTGGAGCGAAACTTGAATACCCGGCTGCTTGGATGGTAATTTAGCTTGTTGCATCAATTCACCTCATCGTGGTTGGTGTGCCGGGGCTGCAGCTCTTGGTCGGGATTGCAGCCCCAAACTCTTTTGTGTCCTTGTTGTGACCATAGTACACACGAAGGACACACACAGCAAGTGAAGTATGATTTATTTTGCAAATTTTATGCTATTTGTTTTTCATCCCCTTTTGTCAGGGGTTTGCACGCAGATTTTAACTCCATACGCATTTGATTTACGGCACGTTCGGCACGTTCTGCGCAATCCGTTGCAACCGCTATTACTATTTTTTCTTGGTGCCTGGCAGCATTAATCACACCTTCCCACATTCCCGTTTCAAGTTGCCGGTTGAGGGCTACAAGTAAAACATCGTCACTGGTGTGCCCAAAGAGATCACAGATGCTATCAATGCGCTCCTCAACAATCGGCGGAATACGGTATCCGACATTCTTACTGTATAAGCGCGGAAAGATAACAACAGCACAGACGAAGCCTCGGTGTTTTATACAGAAAGCGGGATACTGATATTCGTTATAATCTGATGTCTGCATTATGATTAATATCCTTAAATATCCGGGCGGTCGTTCTTATTGTTGAAGGATTTTTTGCAGGCCGGATAGCCAGTGCAGCCCCAAAAGTCATACCCATCTTTACCGCGCTTGGTAACGCGTCTCAATGGATTATGACAGTCAGGACAAAGATGCTGCTCAGCCTGTACGCTGATACCCTTAGCACTCCCGCACAACTCAGTTACCAGCTTTCGGGTGGTGTCCAGATATTCACTTAGCCGTCCGGAGCCATGGGCAATTTCGTCCAGAGCTTGTTCCATCAGTGCCGTACTGCCAATACTTTTGAGGCGAGGATCAACCGCTTCAATTAACGCCTTTCCCTTCTTCGTTGAAAGAATCTTTTTGCCAGCGTCTTCAATCAACTCTCTCTGACGTAGAACTTCAATGATTCCTGCTCGCGTAGCCTCTGTCCCAATGCCACTCGTTTCCTTAAGCATCTTTTTAAGATCAGGATCCTTCTCCAACTTGGCGGCATTCTCCATATCATCGATGAGCGAGCCGTCTGTATAGTGCTGAGGTGCAGTGGTCTGCCTGGTAATTATTTCAACTTTAGTAATTACACCTTCATCACCTTCATTTAAAACCGGTAATGGCGTCCCTGTATCTTCTGACTCAACGTTAAAGATCTTTCTCCATCCCCCATCGACGACAACAGTACCTTTTGCCATCAGGCGATAACTGCCTGCACTAAATTCGACGGTGGTGACTTCGCGGTTGCATGGCGGCGCGAACTGATAGAGGTAATGCTCACGGATAAGCAGATATAAAGCCTTTTCGTCCTCAGTCAGGTTGTTAAACCCATTTAGGCTACGTGTTGGGATAATTGCATGGTGGGCAGTGATTTTTTTGTCGTCCCAGACGCTACCCTTCTGGTTCAGGTCCAATAATTCAACAAGTGATACAGAAGAAGGATCGTTAGAGAGAATACCTTTGATTGTATCCTGCACCTCAACATACATTGACTCTTTCAGGAAACGACAATTCGTTCTGGGATAAGACGTAAGCTTATGACTCTCATAAAGCTTTTGTGCAATATCCAGCGTTTTCTGGGCTTTCCAGCCCCATAGTTTGCTGGCCCGTTTCTGTGCGAAAGACATATTTACTGGGAGTGGTGGATTTTCAGCTTGAGGTTTTTTAATAACTTTTTTAACGACTAATGATGTTTCTTTTTCGAGCGCATCAGCAATTTGCCGCGCTGCATCATGGCTGACCAGCCGTTTGTCCTCATTTGTGAGATCATCAGGAATACTGACCTTCGCTGTCACGCGCTGTCCATGGGTCATAAAATGGGCGCAGACGTCATAAAAATTCTGAGGTTCGAAACCCTCAATCGCCTTGTCACGCTCCACAATCAGATTCAATGCCGCAGTCTGGACGCGACCTACCGACCAGACACCATCAAAACCTTTTTCACGAGCGCTGAGTGTGTAAAATCTGGTCATATTCATACCAATCATCCAGTCACTTCTCTGTCGTCCCAAACCGGCTAAATAGGAGGGCAAGGATCTTGATGCATCAAACTCATTGTTTAGCGCCTCCCTTAGCGACTGGTCATCCTGCGCAGTGATAAGAATGCGTTTAACCGCCCCACTGTAACGACACTTATCCAGTAGGCTACGCCCGATGACCTCTCCCTCGCGATCATAGTCAGTGGCTATAACTACTGTTTTCGCTTGCTTGAGTAACTTTTCAATCACTTTGTATTGTTTGACGATGTAACCCGATGATTTGACTTTAACCATCCAGTTATCGGGCAGGATCGGCAGCGTATTAAGTGACCAGCTCTTAAAACCGGCTTCATAATCCTCCGGCGCATACATCTCAAGCAAATGGCCACTACACCACGTAATGACCACATCCCCCTCGCTAAAAGCCCCCTGTGCCTGATTCCCCGGAATTTTCATATAAGCAGCCAGCGTTCGAGCCACATCAAATTTCTCGCAAATGTACAGCTTTCTCATGATTTACCCTTTGATTGATTACCTCGCCTTATTCCGTATAATACCCACAAAACGAAATAAACTAAACCAGGTATCTCATGTCCAGTGGAAGCACCGGAAAGAAAAGTAGTGACTCTCTGATTCTTGTTACGATACTCGTAGCGCTTTTTATTCTGACGTGGGTTGCTATATGGTTTTCGGCACACACGCAATTCGCACATGCGGCGTTGTACTATGCATGGCTACTGTTGAAGCCCTTTGACATCTCTCTTTTTCCGTCTATATCAGCTGTCCGTAATGCAATATCTGAGCTAGCCCGAGACCCACAAAATGTCTCGTTCGAGCAACTGTGGAATGTACTTGGATGGACAGGCCGTTTTTATCTTCCTCTGCCAGTAGGGTTATCGCTTTGGGGCATAATCTGTTCCCTGAAGCACCGTTCGCAGAAGGTGAAACGCTCGCTTACTGCTGACACCCTGCCATTTGTCATGTCAAAACATGCGCCAGCGATTATCCCAGTTCTTCAGTATGGCGACATGCTTAATACAAATGCCCCTGGACAGGAAAGCCGCAAAACTCCCTTAGAGTTTGCTAAGCAAAACAAATTAATCAGGTTAGGTCGGCTTGATACTGAAAAAACTCGCCTAGTTTTTGGTCGCCAAGTTGGAAGGAAAATTTCTGGACTTGACGAGCTCTCCCCCTATGAAAAAGCCTTATTTGCAGTTTTCGCAATTCGGATGTTTGGTCTTGCATCTGAAGCCAAGGATGCCCAGTCGCTACTGGATACTCTTAACCGGTCTTGCGTAAAGGGCATACCAAATTTCACTCTGGCAAAAAAGGTTTTTCAAAAATACGTTCAGGAAGAGGACGCTATAAAGTTAGTACGCTTCTTTCCCTATCCTTCAACTTTACTCCTGTATATGCATAGAAAAGCCTGCGAACGAGGGGGATTACCGAGTTCGCATTTCCGCTGGTTAAAGCCAATAGACCGCCCCTTATGGTACGCACTGAACGCCAGTGGCAGACCCACTCCCTGCGTCGAATCGATCGCTCAGGTCCAGAATTTTCGCTGGCAAGAATGGGCAATGGATGAAGGTCGCGTTGTTCAGCAGCTCTACCTTGACGACGTGATCCAGAGTTTCAAAAACATGCTGGAAAAGGACGGCGCACTGTTAGTTCCAGTTTCTTCTTTCCAAACCTCAGGTTCGATAACAAATGAAAACTAAATTCTTCAAAGCCAGCTTCCATCGAAACCGCATGGTGCTGGCCACCCGTAACGCAATCTACTGCAGCAACACGGATGACCTCACTGTTTCCGCTCCTCTGACAGACAATGACAAAATGGTTGTGCTGACAAGTGGAGCAAATCATCATCAGATAGTTTTTGATAATGCCGCTGATGCTAAAAATTTCGTTGACGAAATCTCACTTCGCCTACTTAGAAAATCAGCTTTGCTGCAACTCGGATATTTGGTCAGTAGGACCCTTAAGTTATTACTAGCAGTAGCGCTTATCATGCTTGTCTTGAATCTGAATGCATCAAGCTTCCGCCTGACCCAGGCATTGCTGGGAGATGATGTATCTTTAGGCAATTCAAGAATGAGTATTCCTGCAACCCTGTCTGAGATTCCTGTGTCCGGTGGTGTTAATTTTGCTGAACCAGTTAATCAGGGAAACCTGAGCCTCGGCGGTTCTTCACCTAAAGCGTCAGCATCCACTGCATCTCCAGAAATAATCGCCCGTACATTGAAGCGTGGCGTTATCACAGGTGACTACAGTGTTGATTTAGGCAAGGGAAATGGGCAAGATATTTATGTGTTCGCTGACCCTCTATGCCCACACTGTCGTGAAGCAGAATCAGTATTCGAAAATCTTGCCAAAGAAGGCATGAATATCCATGTGTTCCCCGTTTCAGTGATCTCCGAAGGTTTTATCTCGTCTCAGCCTGACCTCTATCGAAAAACACTTAAAGACGTTAAGAGCATGCTCTGTAGCAGAGATGACAAACGTACAGCACAGTGGCTTTCAATGATGACGCAAACCCCTTCTCTGACGTCCAGCGTTACACATCCTTCAGACGAATGCGCAGCCGGTAACACTGCTCTGACTACTAACAACGCGATGTACCATGCCCTCGCTCTGGAGGGTACGCCAGCAATCATCAGCGCCACCGGAGAAATATTTCCGGCTGAACAAACCCTCACTGTGCCAGCCGTTAAAAAGTGGGTTGAGGATAAATGAGATTTTCCAAGGAGTTCGTGACAGAGGTTAAGCATTCTGTGGACCTGGTGAAACTCGTCAATGAGTCACTTGACCTGAAAAAAGCGGGCAAGAATTTTTTAGGGCTATGCCCTTTTCACCCTGATCAGTCACCTTCACTAAGAGTATTTGCATCCGTAAATGGTAAACCCGGCGGGTATCGATGTTATGCATGCCAGGCTAATGGTGATGCTTTTGACTGGGCTAAAAACTTTTTGAATTTACCCTTTTATGAGGCTGTTATTTTTTTGGCTCAACGCTCTGGTGTCCCAATTCCTGTTGCGGATACCGATTCTAAAGAGGTAATGCAAAAGAAGCGTCTAACAAACCTTTTGCAGCGTGCGTTATCTATTTATCAGCATGGGCTAAGTAAGTCTAAAGAACAGCTCGAATCACTTAAAGTCACACGGAGATTAACCCAAGAAACCATCAGCAAATGGCAGTTAGGGCTTGTCTCCAAGGGGATCACTCCGTACCTCAAAGCTGATGAATGCCTGCTTGTTGATTCAGGACTGTCAGGGATTTCCAGTGGCCATCTTTTTGAGAGGTTACGCATGCGCATTACTATTCCGATTTATGCGGCTAACGGTTTTCTGATTGGCTTCGCCGGTCGCCGGATAGATAGCTCAGAACCGTTAAATTCATCAATTCCCAAGTATCTCAATCCTCCTGAAAATTTGTTGTTTAGCAAAAGTCGAGTTCTGTTTGGGCTTAACCACGCGGGTTCAGCCATCCGTAAAGCTGACCGCGCTGTCGTTGTGGAAGGATATTTCGATGTAATCTCACTTGATCAGGCTGGAGAACCCTGTTCGGTGGCCGGGATGGGCACGGCATTTACCGCAGAGCAGTTTCAGCTCTTAACACGATATACGAAAAAAATATCGTTCTGTTTTGATGGAGATAACGCTGGTCGCAGATCAGCTGCGTTGCTCTTGAAAACGCTGCTACCTCTCTTGGAAGACGGCATGGAGTTATCTCTGATCTTACTTCCCGACGGCGAAGATCCAGACTCTTTCGTTAACCAGTTTGGTTTAAATCAATGGAAGAAGCTGTGCAGTGACGCAATGCCACTTAGCGAGTTTATTTTGCAGGAGGTCAGCTCGGGCCAAAGTCCAAATAGTGTAGAAAGCCGTGTACACATTCTGCTTCAGGCTAAACAATTATTAACCCTTGTTAAAGCCCCACTATTCCGGGAGGTACTGTCGCAAGCCATTTCAGAGCGTTATGGCGTGAATCTACTTGAGGATAAAGTTCATGGCACAGTATGAAATTAAGCAAGAACGTGTAAGAAAAGACACCAGAAGTCTGGGAGAGAGATTTCACGACAGCCTGCACGATCTTAATACATTTCGAATACTCATGATCCTGCTTATTGTGATCCAGTTTGTTTTCCCTGCCGCATGGCCAGCTTGGGGAATATTAGCAATTTTTGGGATTCTTTTTATCGCAGATATGCCCGTCAGTATTCCTCTTCGTATGCCAAAGGATGTAGGCGGTATTGATCCAAGCGACTGGTTTGAAGTTTCTAAGCCCTGGGAGTTTTTGGGTTTATTTAAGGGGATTTCGACTACTAAAAAATATGCTACAGCTGCGGGTATTATGTATTGGGGTGTGCTTCGAGCGGATAAGAAAAACCTTAAAGGAACCGAGCTGTGGTCAACAAACAGTGACTGTCGAACTCACGTCTTTCTGGGCGGAACGACAGGTTCAGGAAAGTCAGAGTCTTTATATGGAATCGCCTATAACGCTTTATGCTGGGGTTCAGGGCTTGTTTATGCAGATGGTAAGGCAGACATAAATCTGCCTTTTACGATCTGGTCTCTTTGCAGACGATTTGGACGCGAAGATGATTATCTTCACCAAAACCTTCTAAGTGGCGATCGTGACCCGTTCCAGGAACTCTATAATGAAAAGCTGGCAATTGAGAGAAGCAACGGTAGCGAATACTACCGTCCTCAAAATGGCGGCCCCGTCTCGAACAGTTCCAACCCTATGTTTGGGGGTACAGCTGACTTTCAGCTTCAGCTGATCACATCTTTGCTACCTAAAGCCGGTGGAGATGGGCAGCAGTGGCAGGAAAAGGCCATTAACCTTGCAGATGCTCTTATCCGATGCTTACGCTACCGACATCTTAAGGGAGACCTTGTAAGCGGTATTGAAGCGTTACGTCACTACATGGGCCTCGACGAGCTTGTGAAGATGTATAAAGAGGCGGTGGAGCTCAACTATCCTAAAGCTGCTGTACTTCCTTTGTATTCCTACCTCGCTAACGGACTGAGCTTCGATTTTGAGAAGATCGATCGTCCAACTGAATGGGACCCTGAGATTCGTAAACAGCATGGTTTCTTAACATCTCAGTTTGCCCGCACTCTGGCGATGACGATGGATAGCTATGGACCAATCTTTAACGTCAAATATCCTGAAATCGATATGAAGGATGTTCTACTTAATAAGCGCATCCTGGTTGTTTCTATTCCCTCCATGGAGAAGTCACCCCAGGAAGCCGAAGCTTTAGGTAAGCTGGTTATCGCCGCTATCAGGCTGATGATGGCAGAAAGCTTAGGGTCAAATTATGAGGGAAATCGTGATGACATACTGAATTCAAGACCCACTTCTTCTCCCTTTCCTACCCCCATTATCACTGATGAGCTCTCATATTATTACGCTCAGGGGCTCGCTGTAATGTATGCACAGGCTCGAAGCTTGGGCTTCATGATGGTAGTTGCAGTACAGGATATTCAAGGTCTAAAACGTGGGTCAGCTGGAGAAGAAACAGCGTCTCTATTAGCCAACACAAAATTCAAATGTTGTCTTGCGCTGGAAGATGTGGATGACACATTTGAGCTCGTTAAAAAGGCCGCAGGTGAGGGCTATTTCTCAACACTATCAGGTTTTGATTACAGGGATACCATCATTGGCGGATGGGGAGCTTCTGACAACGCCCAAATTCAGCAGCGCAGCAGGATTGAGATCACTGACGTCAAAAAACTGTTACCAGGTCAGGGCTTCCTTATCTTTAAGGATTCCCTGGTCGAGTTTTCCGCATTTTATCTCGATGATAAAGATAAGCAGACTTTCAAACTTGAGCCTCGTGTAAATCGCTTCATCCAGATTGATTTTCCTGAGGATAAGGAAGTTCTCAATAAAATTTCGATACCTTCTGCCAAATCCTCTGGGATTAAATCCCAAACTAATGATGCGCTCATCACTCCCCATAAATATGCCGCTTTGGTAAACGCTAAATGCATTGACCCCATTGCGCAGTCGATCATCAACACGCTTGAAGACATTGGTTCACGTCAGAAACCCGAAGGAGTTTCAGCACCTGACTGGAATGAGATAGCCAAATCCGAAATGTGGTTAGCAATGATAGAAGCGATACCGTTAGCAAAAGAGATTAAGTCCAACCATTTTTTACACGATGTATGCTGCCATTCTGAAGAATTGGTCCCTTTTTGAAACTGGAGTTTAAATGAATAATTTTGTGATTGGTCGGGATAGCTTCGCGGCTCGAAATCAAAAAACAGAAAACGTTTACTGGAACGAAGCAGAGCTATCAAACTGGCATGTTGGGATCACAGGGACTTCAGGCTCTGGTAAAACTCATCAAATCAGACAATTTGTGAGCGCACTTTCAAGCGATGTAGCAATCGACATTTTTGACTATCACGGTGATATCGAAATCGGCAATACATCAGATGTACTGTTTTCTGAACAGACTAAGTATGGCTATAACCCATTTGTAATCAATCAGGATCCACACTTCGGGGGCGTGCGTAAAGCCACCAACCGAGTTATCGAAATTTTGTCCAGTAGCAGAAAACTGGGGGAGCAACAGGCAGCTGTTGCACGACATTTAATTACTGAGACCTATACAGTTAAATGGATCGATGCCGATAAACCCCAGACGTGGGCCAGGAAGGATGCTTCAGAGGCATTTTGCCAAGACCTTTACACAAAACGAAACTGGCGCGAACTCAGTCAGTGCTATCCAACACTGAGCGATCTTGAACGGCTGATCAGAAACAAACTCAGACTCAGCATGCTTGGCTTAAATGAGAGTAACAAGGCCAAGGAATCTGTGTATGCAATGGAGAACTTTCTTCGTGAGGCGAGGCGGGTTAAAAAACTCCGCAGCTCTAGAACTGTCGATGACCAGTCTTCACTGGATAAGGCGCGTGAGAAAGCGATATCAGAATTTGCCAATGCTATGAATACGATAGAGGATGGCAATGAGTTTGACGATTTACTTAAGTATGGTTCGACGGATACTCTTCAATCGCTTCTTACCCGTGTTGAAAACATACGTGCACTAAGTCTTTTTAATGCAAATCCGCCGCCGTTCGCAAGTCATCGTCGTCGATACCTACTGAAGCCAATGGCCAGTTCAGAGTCAGAACTAAAAATGTTCATCCATGGTCAGATGCAAAAGATTTTTGAAGAAGAAATGCAGAAAGGTGAGAGTAACGGCAAAATCAGACGCTGCATTGTACTCGATGAAGCAAAGCGGTTTTGCGATGATGACCCCTCTAATCCTATAAATACCATCGCCCTAGAAGGTCGTAAATTCGGTATTGAACTTGTTCTAGCTAGTCAGTCGCCGACACACTTTACAACTGATTTCATCAATTCAGCCGGTACGCTTTTAATTTTAAACCTATCTTCAGGTGACTGGGATTTGGCCGCCCGTAAACTGAACATCAAACGTGAAAAGCTCGAATATCTTATTCCACGAAAAAACGGGCTAGTTCGCCTGATGGAAACTGGTAAAGCAGCTCGCTGGAAGAGTATTGATTTTTAAGATATGGGACCGGAGATTGCATTCGAGCTTCTTCCGGTTCATCTGCGCAATTAGCCATGTAACAGCTTCAGTGTAACTTGAAATTTCGTTGACGAAATTCAGAAAGTCCTCAAGACATCAAACCTCGTTGACCAGGCCGAATTTCGTCAACGAAATGTTTTTTAAAACGCCTGACTGCGTAAGGGCAGGAGGGGGCAGAGCTTTCGTCAACGAAATCTTGTTCCATTTTTCCTCAATAGAAATGGACGTATACCACATAGAACCTATGAGATACCCAGATGGCGTGGATTTGGTGTAGCACAAAAAGGGTAGGGGGGGGGAAGGGCAGAAAAATACGTTGACTCAATTCAGAGGAAAGAGAACATCGTCAACGATTTCTTTAGAACACAATTTCAGCCTCAGGATCAAGTCTGCAAATCGCTTTGTTGATAACTATGTTGCTGAGACGGTCATAAGGTATAGATGCAACTTGCAGAGCGCGAGGCCTGCCATCAGGATACTCAGGCCGAATGGCATGAAAAATCACATCGATATCTTTCCAGGCGTCAAACATATAAGACAGTAAAGAAGGATGCAAGCAGAGTGCTAAGCTCAAATCTTTGATACGGCTTTTTAAATTTATTTCTCGTACTCTAATAGCCATATCAGGAAAACGATTATTGATATGGGAAAATAACATTTCAAATCGATCTGAATTCATATTCTTCAAATTCAGAATTTTATTAGAAGGCACTGCCACTTCTAGATCTACAACGGTGTAATCTTTTTCAATTGAGCTGCAGTAAAAATTAGTGGCACGGAATCCTAATTGTTTTGAAAGACTATCTGCGTAACTAATCAAAAACTCCCCATATCCTCCAACAACCTTACACTCCTGAATGCTTATTTTTTTAGGTTCTTCGCCATAACCATGAAAAAATGCAGAGGACAATTTAATAACTTCACTCACTTAAACACCCTGTCTTTTTTTGTTTCATTCTTGAAAGCGTATTATACCTAAAGATCGGATTAATCCGAACTGAAACTTAAGCATTACAGTGAAAAAAAATTAACAGGCATAAAAATAGATTAACTATTTTTTTCAGCAAGGCTCTTCAAATAACTTAGAAGAGCAAGCTGAAAAAAATTAAAATTCAGGAGCCAAACTCTTTAATTTTAGCACCCTCTAAAACCATTTTGTCTGACTCTTTTGAAATAGCCTCAATAATGCCGCGAGTTGTGTGGCCGTCGATTTTAAGTGAAATAAGCCCCTGCACATAACACTCAATGTCACGAGAAACCCCTTGATTTTTAAGCATTCTTAGCACTGTTGTGACTGATGCACCAAGCAATTTACCAAATGCTTTCCAGTTTGCTGTTGGTTCTTCGGTAAGAGAAAACCCTACGTTCTGATAGAATTGTGCGAAGTCTGGTTTTGGGCGTATGGGCATCGTTTCCGGATATTTCTCATAAATCAGGAATAACTGAATAAGCTTTTTTTGCTTAATAGGTTCATCACTGCTGATAAGCTTTTCAAGTTTGGACTTTTGCGAGCCAAGCATATTAGCTGCAGATAACATAATTAAGTTATTTTTAGTCTTCCACTCTTCGATTCGCCATCCTTTAAAAAGCCCATGCTCAATCAATCGATCGCTCTCGGCGGACAGATATTTGATAACTTCTAAGGGTTCATACCCTTTCTTTTTAAGACGTTGCAGGGCATTAACATAGCATTCAATTTCACGGCTCATAACGTTCTCGTGAAGCATCCTAATAACAGATGTTTGCGAAAGCCCTATAAGCTTACCGAATGATTTCCAGCCAGAAACATTATCATCAACTTCCATACTTAAATAGAAGTCCTCAAAGTTAGGCGGAGAGCTTACCGGTATAGTTTCAGGAAAAGACTCATAAAAAAGGAAAAGATTAATTGTGCGTTTGGACGTGATAATCTCATTTTTACTAACTACTTTTTCCCACTTACTTTTAGTTAGGCCAAAGCATTCTGCAGCTGAATCAACAATCAAGCCATTGTTCAACTTCCATTTTTCTAGATCTCTTCCGCGCAGTATTGATCTCAACATGAGGTGTTTTCTTTCAGGTTCTTATATATAATAATTCCACATTTCACCCACAAAAAGGAACTGAACGTGCCTTTAAAACCAAAAGTTTTCATGAGCAAAACAGCCTCCATTCTTCCAGCTGCCTTAATGCTATTGTTAACATCCTTCGATTCCTTCTCTGCTACGACCTGCCGAAGTGCCGAAGCCGCAAGCGCTGGCGCTGAGTCTGGCTATCAATATGAAGTCAATACAATTAACCAGCAAGCCGAAAATTCCAAAACATCCAGTGAAATAATAGGTAAGTGTATTAGCGGCATAACTGGTGTCAATTTAAGCGTTCCATATCCAGATCTATCGGACGTTTGGAAGCAGGTAGTCAACAAGGTATGCCAGACAGCTAGCCAATCCATCTCAAAAGCAACCAATGAGGCGGTAGGGGATGTGAACGCTGAAATCAGCGGACTAATGGAAAAAATTAATGTGCCAAGCAGTATTGGCAAATCTCTTACACCATCAGTTGGCAGACCGGTAGGATCATCCGCAGACAATACCGGCTCAGCTTCTGTTAGTACAAACCCAACTACACCATCGGTTGCAGATTCGGTCGATTATAACAAACTGTGGTAAAAAAGGGCCACAATTCGGAATTAGCAGGTGAAAGGTTCAGCAAATGTGGTAAAGAGTAAGAAATTTACGTTAAATTAACATATGTTAATGAATACTATTGAAGAGTAGTAAATTAAGCTGTTGATTTAGCTTAGATTGATTTAGCAGGACCACCAAAGATTTCGTTGACGAAATCTTTGGTGGTGAATTGTGAAGGGCTACTTACTTTCAAAGTCTTCTAATCGTTTACCAGAAGCTAATGCTTCTTTGATGCGTTTTGGCATTCTTCCCCTACCTGACCAGACTTTAAGCCTACCACCATCATCGTACTTATACATTTTCCTGTAATGTAATGCATCTTTACAAACTTGATTAGGTTCCATACTAATAAGTTTGGCCACATGCTGAGCAGAAAAAGCCTGTACTCGCAGTTTAATTATTTCAACTCGACGAAGGTAATCACGGCAGTCATCTTCATTAGAAGCAATGTGTTGCTGGCACGCATCACCTAAAACATCAAGGAATGTTAAAACCTCTTTTGGTGTAAAGCTGTAAATAATCGGCTTTAAGTTTTTTAGATCTAAGAGTTGTTTTGAGATGTCACAGGGATTTAGTTCAAGCATTTGCTTTCCGTAATATCAGCTAATAGCTTAACATGAGCCATTAAATTATTGACTTTGTGGTTTATCATCTACAGCGATAAGGCACTGATTACGGTTAGCCAGAACATATAATGGCTTTTCTGCAGCACTGTAAAGATCAAACATTTTCACAATAGCTTCTTCAAAATTCCCTTTGAACGTGACTGGTGCTTCAATACCATAGTCAACACTTGTCGGCCACATCACAATCCAGCTCCCACCCCTAGCACATTTTGCATGACTTGCCCAGTCTGTAATTGACTCTTTCAGTGTGGTTCCGCTTTTTGCAACCCATTCCTGACCAACTGGTACTGAACTGAGTAAGATGCCTGGCGCTTTGTTTACCTTACTCAAGACAACCGGCTTACTATTACTTAATAACCCCATAGTAGGTACAGTGGCTTCTTTGATTAAAGAAGACTTACTACTAATCATAGGAGGGGCTGTTAGTGTAGCGTCAGTTAAAACAACACGTTTCGTAGAGGATTCAATAGCTGTCTTAATAGACGTACCTTGTAATGTTCTATCCAGTACTTTTGGCCACCAATCGTTACCTTCCCAACTAAACCGTTGTGCTTTATATTTTTTAAGGACTGGTTCGCTAATGTCGGCTTTCCAACCAACTGGAATAATCTGCCGTACCGCAACTTCAAGAGACTGGGACTTGGCTCCCCCGTGGCTGAATTCGCGTAAGGGATTGTAAGAAACTCCTGTTGGGGTAGACGGCACCGCGTTCCCTGATATTAAAGGTTTTGCGCCAGCATAAGGCTGTCCAGTAATTTGAAGCGTTGACACCGAATCAGCGCCACGGGCGTTTGGCTGTGTATAGCGCAACGAGATTTCTCGTCGATTATGATCAATGTCAACAGAAGCTCGATATCCAATCTGAGTCTGGAGCCGTTGAAGCAGAGCTGTATAGCTTATGTTCTTTACGTTTATTGCTACGGGCAGGGGAAGTTTAACCCCAGAGCTGTGAAACCCGTAGCCTCTCTGGTTAGCAAGTTTCTGTAGGGCGGTGGATGCGTCGCCATACCACTCAAAGTTCACCGATTGGTTATCGAGGTAGATCTGGCTGGAGAGCCCCGTTCGGGCTTGCTCAATACCGCCAGCCTGCACAAGCTCAGCCTGAGTTTTTTCTATGCGACCTAAAGAATCCTGCAGATTTTTCGCTATTAACGACTCAGCAGATGTTTTTTCGGTAAAATGTGGCGTAATGCTACAGGCTGACAATGAACCAGCGACGACCAGTGAAGATATTGCCCTGATATGTTTAAGATGCATTTTCAGCTCCCAACTCATTGAGGCTTCTTTGCGCTTTAACTTTTAGTTTCTCAGTTGAAACATCCGAATAAATCACTGTCATTAGGCCAGAGGAAGCAAGATCAAGCCTGCCTAATGTCTGATGCACTAGTGCTAGCTTATACATCGCAACCATGTCGCCAGCAGCTGCCAGTTCCGAATAGATACTACAAGCCTCGACGTAGCCTGTGGTGCCTGCTTCAGTACAAAGAAGGTCAGCAAGTAACATTCTTGCTTCTGGCTGCCTAAGTTTACGTAAAATATGTTCAGCAGCGTTTCTGTCAACTTCCATACCTAAGCCGTGATAATAGATGCGAGCAAGTGTAAAAGATGCATCCACGTTTCCCTTATTTGATTCGTTTTTAAGGGCAGCAATACTTTTATTGATATTGCCTGCTTTGAATTCGCTCATTGCTAAATCAGTCATGTCATTCTCCCTGAAATCTTTTTCTGTACCAGTAAGGCCGGGCTGAAATGTTTTTGCCACGTAGTATATGAAGAAGCCTGTTATACATGGCGCTAATTGTAAATCCCAGTTTGTTTAAAATTGAATAAAAGATGATTACAAAGCAAGCCAGGTAAAAATAATCCATGCTTCTGATATAAAGTGATAGAAAAACCGGAAGTAGGGCTGGTGCAGGCATACCTGCAAGGGTAGGCTCCCTGTTCCAACGCCAGTGAACATCTTGCATATCGTACATTATACAACCTCTGAATCCGGAATTTCTTCTTTGGCGATTCTCATATTAAAATCAGCCCAACCAGCTTTATCAATAAACTCTTCTTTATCGATGCGCCCTTCCTTAAACAATGTCCATGCCTTATCAATAATCGTTAGCTTCCTTGCCTGAAGATAGTTTCGAATAAACTTACCCCATTCAGTAAAATCAATATCAAGGAGTTGCTCCCTGATGTCTTTATCAATGATAAAATATTCTCTGATGGATGTACGACGGCCATCTGTAGTTTTAAACAAGTTTTGAACACAGATAACGCGAAGAGTATTTAATAGATCTGCAGCGATAGCGGGCTGTTGTATTGCAGGAAAAGCCTGATAAATTCGAGGTATTGCCTCTGCACAAGACATAACATGTAGCGTAGCATAGCAGAGGTGCCCGGAAGTAGCGGCCGCAAGAGCAGCACTGAACGTTTCAAGATCACGGGCCTCACCAATTCCAATAATTTTAGGTGCACGGCGCATCGCGTTGCGTAGACCTGCGGCAAACGAAGGCACGTCTCGGCCAATTTGACTCTGTGCGGGCTGCGGTCCAACACAGTGATTACCTCCAAGCACTATCTCGATTGGATCCTCGAAAGTAATAACTTTCTTATCAGCATGATTTGAAAGAATATAATGATAGTTAGCTGATAATAGGGTTGTTTTGCCACTACCGGTTGGCCCACAAACCAAAACTAAGCCATCTTTGGAAATCAATGCTTCTTTTAAATCTGCTTCAATAGGATATTTAGCATACGTTGGGATTTCATCCCCCATAAATCGAATGGAAATAGTAATTGTCCTACTCATTGAACCAATGTCAGCCTGAACGAAATTCGTTCTGAAGCCTAAACTTCTGCCGCGCTCTAAGCCATAGTTATTAATGGCATCTGGAACTACTTCTAGTTTTCTATCAACGTCCATTCCAGATTTAATTGTCAGGACAATAGATTCATCTTTCCACAAGGGAGAGATCATTGATTCAATATTACCATTCTGTATTTTCTCTACGGAGCCTTTGTATTGTCTCCCATGAACCTCAAGCCAGATGTAGTCACCACCTTGAATAGTAATATCAGAAACTTCTTGCCGGGCGCAGAACGCCAGAAATTCCTTCAAGTTTCCTGGACTAAAATCCCCCCCAAAAGTATAAGGTTTTACATTCAGCTTAGCGTCCGCCATAAGTAAATTTCTCCGTACCAATTTGTTTTGAAACTACAGGTTTCCACTGTTCAGCGTTTGTTTTAAATTCAGCAGGTTTTGTGATTTGCTGTTGCCGCTCACCTAAAATAAGACGTTTTGTGTTACTGTCTGTTGAAACAGTCTGGGTGCTGGTAGCGACTACAGTTTTAGTTATCATGCCCTGTTTAACCATCAAGCTGTAACGCAACATTCCTGTGTAATCACGTGTAAGCCTGTTAAAGTTTGCCGTAAGGATCTGGTCTGCTTGATCAGAGCCATCTGCCCAGCCTTTTTCAACCGCTTCGCGCCACGCCTCTTTTTCAGCACTATTATTAGGCTGTGCGTCTTTTGCAGGAAAATCTGCATCAACGTTAACCTGCAACCCGGTATAGAGATAATCGCGCCACGTTGGCGGAACACTCACAAACTCCTCAGGTTTAAGGATGTTGTATACCTTGTTTGAAGTACGCAACTGGTTGGGGGTTATAGCTGCTACATCTTGAGCTTCAGCAATGACAGGGGGTAGGGCGCTATCCGCCGATACCAGTGACGCGAAATTGTATGCTCGGTCCATTACACTAGCTGCAGGCTTAAATGCATCAGTGAGTTCACGAGCTCGTTTTGCCAGGCCCGCCCTGAAACCCAATGTTTCACCCATGCTTCTAAGGATACTCATTCTAACCGTATCAGCTTCCCGGACGCCGGATCCATCCGGATTGAGGAGCTGCTTAAGGTCATAGCTATCTGGCTCTGGCTGACTGGCTGAGACATAGCCGGATGCCAGAATTAGCGCAGTCATGACTGATAATGAGGCAAGTTTCATGCGAGGGCTCGTCTAATGCGTTACGTTTTATAGGCATTATACGGAATACGGGGCAAAATTAAAGCGTTTCAGCCCCGGCTTCATGATGTTACTTCTCAGCTGCTCGCTATGGTTTAAAGGTTGGCTTTCTTCGCTTAGCCCTAGATCCCTCCATTTGCTCACCCTTGGCGTATTCATCAGCATTACTGACTGAACTCAACTGACGCTCATAATATTTTTGCAGTTCCGGTTCATCAAACCTGACTTTTAAGTTCCGTTTAGCCGCTACATCTGCCACCCTTTTTTTGAATTCTTCAGAACCTGTCAGAATTATCGGTTTGCCGTAAAATTTATCTAGCGTGAGCCTCAAGGCCATCTCTATTGCCTCCTGATTTTCTTCTTGCTCAACAGTGACCCAGTCTCGCGAATCAGTAATCATTTTCACTTCATTCAGGAAGTAGATAACACTCCCATCCCTGTTGACCTCAAAAGTGTACTCTGTCAAAAGAGCATTTTTAGCATCCGGGGTTTCGAAAGTGGCCAGCGCCTTTTTCTGCTGCAGTGTTTGTACGAAACGGCGATATTCTTCAAGAGCATCCTGGTCTCCAGAAAGGATTTTGCTGCGGAGAAATTCTTTATAACGCTCCTCGATTGCCATAGCTGTCTTAAAGGCTTGCCGCTCCTTTTTGATCAGAGCGCGTAACTCATCCTCTTCCGCTATCTTTTTTAAGCGCAATATAGACATCGATGCGCTTCTTTCCGCAGGTGAGGCATTCCACGCGAAGTGCCAGCTTTTTTCATCCTTAAAGCGCTGCCTGATATCCTTAAATCGCTGACGTTCGTTATCACGCTGTTTCGCCCAGTGTTCTTTATAGGTATTACCAGGTGTGTACTGCCAGCTCCTGAATTCGGCCCAGAACTTGCGTTCGGCTTTACTCTCACGTTGTTTAGTATGAGTGTCGCTACCCTGCCGTTTACTTGCTTCGAGCAATACGCCTTGCGCTTCTACCCAGTCCAGATTTATGACTTTTGTCAGAAAGTCACTAGGGGAGTAGCGCCTCGTTCCACACTGTACCCTGGCATCACCTGACTTTGACTCAGTAACGGTATATGCGTTGCGATCGATACCATGCGTTTGCGAAAGACTGTTGAGAAGTTCATCTAAGTCCAGTGAGTTCTGCAACACTTTCCAGTCAACCTGCTTCGCTTGTTCGTACTGTGCTCGGGCTTCGTAAAGCTGGTTAAGATAGGACTCAGCTGTTCCGTCAGCTGAGGTAGATTGATCGAGAGCTAGGTCTTCATCTATTCCATGAACATCCCATCGCACAGAGTTATGCCGTCCTCCGGTTTCTGCTTCTCCTTCGTCTGCCATACCCAAGCGAACTTCATCTTGCAGTATGCTTTCAGCTCGCCATTCTGCGTCACCATCCAGCGAGCGTTCGGACACTGTGTACACCCGATCTCGTCGTTCGGGAGGGAGTCGGGGTTGTTTGCCGCGATTTGGTTTAATACTTTCGAGAGATACTTGGTTGTCATGATCGTCCTCTGTGATTAATTTTTTTAACAGCTCAGCTGGGTGTTCTTGCATACCGAAGATATTGGTTTTAACCGAAGCCGATTGTCTGTGGCTTTCTCTGATATATCCTGCAATTACTTCCTTCTTTTCTTTAGGGGTCTTTTTACAATATTCTTTCCACGCCTTTGAATTGGGATTCATATAGCGAATTTCATGGCAACGTTTATCTTTCCACTCTTTAACAAGATTATCGTAGCTTTTTCTTTCTTCGCTTTTATTCCTGACTTTTCCCGAAAATTGACCATTCGCTATTCTTTGAAGCTTTTCGAGATTAGTTAACTCGATAAAACCTCGAGTAAATACCGGTTCCTTAAGGTTTACTCCTTTAGCAGCACCCATTTCTTTGATATTTACATACTCATTCTCACGGCCTTTGTTACGATAAGTTATATCACCATAGCCTGACGCCAACTCTAAAAAAACCTCCCAAGATTGAATGTTATCATTTACTATATTATTCAGAAGCTTTTCTTTAAGCCTACGCGGATCACTCTTAAATACATCACCCTTATAACGTGATATTATGTCTGATGCGTCAGAAAGGTCAGTTCTTCTGTTATCTTTAGGGCTTTCTGAATTTATATCGATATTGAGCCTCTCCTGAATGGCCTCAATATATTTTACATTATTTTTATAGTAACCCATGGGGTTGACATAAGACCCATCAATAACATTCCGCTTAGGTATAATGATGTGAATATGAGGCTTTCTTGTTATCTCTTTTCCAGTTTTATTATCGATGTAAGTCTTAATTTTCGGAAGGTGAGCTTCAGCATAAAACTGAAACTCATCCTCCTGAAAGGCTGCTCCGAAAAACTCTTTGAGCTCTTGTGTAACATAGTCGAGATCATTTATTGAAACTTCATCCTCTTTGAATGAAGCTGTGAAGTGAGAATAGCGCTCACCATTAGTTTCAAAAGATTGAATAAATTGGTTTACAATATCCAGATCACCATCTAAGACGATGCGTTTATCTTTAACGTCGCGATGGACATAGCTGCCTTGCTTTAAACCATTTTCAAGGTATTCCTTGATATTATCGTAACCACCGCCTTGTCTAATTAGCATCTAGTGATACCTTCTTCACTTCTTCTTTGATGACTGACAGGTGTATAAGTATTTTTGCGGCCAGACTATCTCCGAGCATGCCACTTATGAGAGCGGTATTGGTAGCGCGAGCCAGCTGGTTAATATTGTTACCTATATGAGCAAGCGCAATGAGAATGGCTTTAGAGTCTTCATTCTGCACATGACGAATGATTATCTCAGTCTGATCATTCATAACTGCGTCTCTAAACCATTCAGATGGGGTTATACCACCTTGCAACTTTTGCATATAAGCAATGTAGGCACTTTCAGTGACCCGAAAACCCACACGTTTGGTCAGCTTCTCATTTTCATTTTTTGTGGGTCTGGCCATGCAGCTTCTCCTCTTTAACGTTAGTTAAACCAACTTTCTTCCAGCTCTGCTGGGGTTTCAAAGGGGTATCCCCTTTGGCACGGTTATGATCGAAAAAACGTAGTTTTTGTCGAACATAACTGACGTGCCTGTTTTTCTAAAAGCCAAGTCCTTAGGGCAAAGAATGTTGAAGAAATAACCGCAAAACCTTTGCATAAACGCCTACTCTTGGGCTCCAACTGGGCTCCAACCGGGCTCCAACTGGGCTCCAACCGGGCTCCAACCGGGCTCCAACCGGGCTCCAACCGGGCTCCAGCTGGGCTCCAGCTGGGCTCCAACCGGGCTCCAGCTGGGCTCCAATGTCATAGCATTCCATCAGAACCTTTACTTACAGGTATAAAGGATATAGCATTATCAATTACGAATAAAGGGTATTTGATGGAACATAAATTGACAGACTTTGACGATTTCAACCCAGATGAATTTTTGCGGGAGTTTGATAAAAAAAACTACCCTTCGAAGCTCAATTTATATTTCAATCAGATTATGTTTCTACATCACCACGGCTTCTCAGCGAGGAAGATTGTTTTCATTCTTGACAAAAAATATAATGTTCAAGTTGCACATTCATCCGTTATTAGGTTTATAAATAAAAACCTTGCTGGAACCATAACAAGTACAACTAAAAGAAAAGTACCAAAAGCTAATAAGATCGTTAGTGATAACTCATCTGCAGAAGAGTCAAACGCTAATGATAAATCAGCAGATAATGCAATTAAGCTCAATCCAATATTTGAGAATGCTTTCAACAGCAGAACTGAAAACCCTTTCAAACATGACCCACTCAAGTTAGCACGCATAAAAAGAGGAAATAAAAGTAAATGAAAAAAATTCATATTATTATTGGTGGTAAAGGCGGCTGCGGTAAATCTCATGCTTCAAGTGTGATGTCACAATTTCTTTTATCTATTTATAATGGCCAAATTGAAATATTTGACACCGATCAAGTAAACCCAACCTTATCTGAATATACTGCTCTAAATGTTGAACACTTTTCACTTCTTGATGATAACAAGAACATAAATAAGCGAAATTTCGATATTTTATTCGAGCGACTTATAATTTCAGATAAAAAGCACATTGTTGTTGATACAGGCTCTAATACTTATATGCCATTGCTAGAATATGCTGGAGACATTAACCTATTTAGACAGCTCGAAGATTTTGACTGTGAAGTTATATTCCACCTAATTTTAGCCGGTGGCGATATGTATGAGACGACTTTATCAGGTGTGGAAAACGTCTTGTCTACCTTCAAAATCAGGTCCGTAATCTGGTTAAATGAGCACTTTGGCTCACTCAGAAATGCTCAAGAAGCATCAATTTTCCATGATAAGAACCCTCTCAACTCTCTAGTTATTGGTGCCATGCTTTTACAGCAATATGATAAAAACACTTTTGGAGAAGATCTTAAAATGATGTCTCAAAAAAGATTAACAATGGAGCAGGTTATGTCTGACCCTGATTTTATGATTATGTCTAGAATGCGAGTTAAAAAGGTCTATAGCGAGTATTTCAGAAGACTTAGCGCGTTAGAAATCTTCTCTGCTGTTGTTGAAGAGTAAAGCGTTATGAATGAAATCGACTTTGATGAAATCAAGCGAATAGCTTACGATAAGTTTGAATATGACATTGGTCCATTGAAAGAAGTTCAGCTACTTTTTTTCCTGGTATCTTTAGCCCTGCAAAAGAGTGAACTCCAGTTTCAGGATATAATCGATCAGAAAATCGCTGCGGTAGGTAACAAAATCTCTGAAACGACTCATCAACTGGACGAACACTTAGATGCACTTGTTGAGATTTACAGAGACATAAAATCATCTGCTGATTCTATTAAGGATAATGCTGACTCAGCACGCGAGAGTGTAATACAGGCTATTAAGGCTGGTTCACTTGCCGTAGCTACCCAGACTGAAGCTTCTGTGCTTAAGCTGACTGAACATATGGAAACTACCACGTCATGCCTGCTTAAGGATGTAACGGACAGCGTAACCAATAGTGTTGCTCAAAACGTTGATAAACATATCGCTGCAGCCATTGAGAGGAAATTTAACGAGGCTGGCAATCCACTGGTCAGCATAATCGGCACTTTAAAGACGACTACTGACGAGACTGAACGTCATGCAACAAACATCATTGAACGTTTAAGCAAATCCAACCGTAAGACCCTGTTGTTTTGTCTGGGTAGTGCTGTTGTAGGTTCATCTCTAACTTTTTTATCTCTCCTGCTACTGCAGAGTGCCGGAATCATCAGCATACCATTTCAGGTATCCTTAGACGCCCATATGGTTGCTCAGTATATCGTTAAAGCCCTCCAAACTGGCCGTTAGAACTCTGGCCGGTCCTTGACTATAAGGACTGGCTATCCCCGACATTTCGTTGACGAAATTATCACAACAGCGCTAAGGTCCGCTTTCTACTTATTAATTGAACTTCAATGACCCTGTTATCGTCACATACTTACTTGCCGTCTTCATTTAGCAATGGGCAATTCGGCAAAGCACGTTGTATAGCGCGGTGAGAGCATTTCCCGTTTCATCTGCCACGGGTTAACTGTACCCTGACCTGCAAGCCATACCTTACCCAGTCCGGATTTATTAATCTGATCAATCGCGGACATCAGCGCATCGGCATTTGCCTTAGGCTGCTGCTCACTAAACATGTCGAGCTGTGCAATGCCGGTCTGATAAAAATCTCCTAACATTATCCCTGCCTTCGCGTACCTATAGCCGTCGCGCCAGATCGCATCGAGACCACGAATTGCAAACGCTGCTATATCCCGTGTATCGCTCGTAGGATATGCACTGGTAAAACTTGCTTTATTAGAATACTGCGGCTCATGGCCATATCTGCCTGTCGCAATGAATACGCTGATATGACAGCACTTTGATCCTTGCTCACGGAGCTTTTCAGCGGCACGTGTGGCGTAAGTTACAACGGCATGCTGCAGATCTTCTAACTCCGTTACTCTCTGGCCAAAGGATTTAGAACAAACAATCTGTTGTTTAGCTGGCGGCATTTCTTCAAGCGGGATACACGATTCACCGTTCAGTTCGCGCACTGTGCGTTCCAGCACGACATTGAAGTTTTTGCGGATCACGTTGATATTGGCATTCGCCAAGTCTAAGACAGTTTTGATACCCAAATTCTGTAGCCGTTTAGCAATGCGCCCGCCAACACCCCACACTTCTGTCACCTCTACCAACGACATCAATTTACGCTGGCGCATTAGGCTGGATAAATCGACCACGCCCCCGGTTTTAGTCCATTTTTTCGCAGCGTGGTTTGCAAGTTTCGCCAGGGTTTTAGTTGGACCAAAACCCACACCAATAGTGAGGCTGGTTTCCTGCAAAACACGGCTTCGCATCTGACGGCCAAACTCTTCAAGTGGCATGTAGCTGGCAATGCCAGACACGTCCAAAAAGCTTTCGTCGATTGAGTATATTTCCTGACCTGGAGCCATCTCGCCTAAGATGGACATCATCCGTTGGCTCATGTCGCCATAAAGCGCGTAGTTAGAACTGAAGACGACTACGCCGTTCTCGCGGAAATAGCGTTCATTCAGGAAAAGAGGATCACCCATCTTGATTCCAAGCTTCTTAGACTCAGCGCTACGGGCGATCACACAGCCATCGTTGTTCGAAACGACGACGATTGGTTTGCCGCGCAGATCGGGGCGAAATACGGTTTCACAAGATGCGTAAAAATTGTTTGCGTCAGCGAGCGCGAACATAAGAGGCAATCCATCTATAACTGTTTATCCATACAGTATCAGCTAGGCCCACCAAATTAGCAACTTGCTAAGTATGCGTGCTTTTCTATTCCTGCGGCCCGTGATTAAAACCCAGCCTTGCTAAGTCTGTTACCGCGTATGCCACCACGCCCCAGATCGGCATTTCCAAATCAGCCGCTACCGACGTCAGCGTGCCTTCGCCGTTCAGTTCCTGGAGCGCTGGGGAGGGCAATAGCAATAGCCGACGCATTACCAGCTCGTCATCAACACTAATGATGACGATATTCCCGTGTTGCGGCGTCAGAGCGCGATCGACGGCTAGCAGTGAACCTTTAACGATCCCCGCGTCAGGGTAATCGCTGGCGCTGCGGAAAAGATATGTTGAATGCGGAGACAAATAGACAAGGTCGCCTAAATTCAGCCGGTGCTCACTGTAGTTCTCCGCCGGGTTCTGGAAAGCCATAAATATCCTTACATCATTCATTTATCTTACATTTTAGCCTTGATGGACCGGTTTTTCCTGCCATACCTTCATAGGATCGGAACCGCTGCGGCACTGAGATACCGTAAGACAGATGAATTAAAGGCCGCATAAGCGGCCCTTATTGAGACTGGTCAGGTACGAATTAGATCCCCAGTCGCCTTCGCTGCTCGTCCATTGCCCTTCGCCAGTCTGTAATGTATTCGTCAAGAATAGAACGAGCTATCTGACGGTTAAAGACGTTATCCTCACCGTCAGCGATCGCTTCCCAAATCCGGACTTCATTGGCTTTGTCACTGATTTCAGCGTCCAGCTCGGCATCAGTTAACGTGATCAGGTGTTTCATAGTTACAAGGCTTTTTCGATTGTCTTTACCTAACTATAGCGGGCATCAACACTACCATTACTTGCCGCCATGCGGCATCACCAATGCACGCGCATCTTCCGGCGTCATGGAGAACCGCACCCCGAGCTGGCGAGTTACATCCAAGGCCATGACTTGGGTGTACCACTCGGTACTCTTCTCGTCTTTATGGCCCATCATCGCCTGGATCACTTTCTTCGGCACGCCGTGCTGCACCAAGTGCATCGCAAATGAGTCGCGAAACGTCTTAGTCGTAATGGGCCTGACGGAAAAGGTTACGCCGTCACGCTCTGCAGCACTTACCGCGTGCCGTATCCAGGTGCGAACGGTATCAGGGCTGTCTATTGCCCAGATCCGCTCTGCTTTTTTAAGCCTCACCGTGGCGAAATACTCGCGCAACCGGCGCACGTAACCGGGATCGGTCAGCGGAACGGCGCGGGGAGGGCAGGCCTCGGCTTCGCGCTGCGCCGCCTGTTCCTCCTTAGTCGGTCGTCCCCGGCTGCGCTGTTTCAGCCGCACCTCGTTCCGGCGCTGTTTGAGGGTATGCAGCACGGCGAAAGGGGCGTCCAGAGATCGCCCGTCCGGAGTGTCTAGTACAAAATCCTCCGGAGTCAGGGGCAGCACCTCGTTAAGTCGCCCGCCCGTATTCCAAAACGTCTCGATCAACAGCCGCTTGCGTTGATCCCGTTCGGCGTCGAGCAGTAGTGCCACCTCGGGGGCCAGCAGGTAGCGGGGCATTGCCGTGCCGTAGTGCGCGGCCAGATCGCGCAACGCCAGTGCTGAACCATAGTCAAAATACCGCGCCGCGCTTTCGCTGGTTACATTATGGTCAGAGACGACGCTACGCGAATTCTGTGAATATTCGCGGGGTAAACCTCTCAATTTTTCATTCTCCGCTGTCTGGCTGTTAGATCTTATTTTCCCGTACCTGTCTAGCAATTTCGAGCGCAATAAATCGGTGATCGTACACAAGTGAATCGGTCTTTTTTTCCATATACAGAATATAACCTGGTCAGCTACAGCAGGCACGCAGAACCGGCGCGGACAGCTGATGTGTTGTAGCGGGCGCGCAGCCCGCACTGCGTCTGGGATGAAGGGGGGTTACGTAGCCGGATCAGGGGGGAGGGAGGACACCAGGCACTCTACTCTCAATACCTGGTAAGAGAAGAAATACCTTCAGCGACAAAACACCGACCATCGGCGTCTCATCGTAATGATGGTAGAATGTTCGGAACAACCTGAAAGAGAAGAATAATGAACGCTCTGACCATTTCACTTGTTGCTATCATGATCCCCGGCGTCATCATGGCATTGATTTATGATACCTACACGCAGCACAAACCCTGGGATTCCTTTCGCTACATTCTGATGTCAATTGTTTTTGGAATAACAACCTATCTGGTGATGCAGGGGCTTATTTCGGGATATCAGTTCTTCCATGGAATAAAAGATACTAAGTCTATCGAATGGTATCTACTTTCAGTATGGTCTGTGGCGAACGGTGAAGAAAAAATAAAATTAAATCCGTTAGAAATATTATGGGGCGGAATGCTTTCTGTTCCGCTTGGACTCTTTTGGGTTTTTATCTCAACCCGAAGATCGTTACATGAATTCTTGCTAAGAAAGGGCATATCCAATAAGTATGGCGATGATAACGCCTATATCCGTTCTCTGGAGATTCTTCATAAAAACGGCGGTAGTTGCTATGCACTCCTTCATGAAGATAATCTTCTGCTCCATGGAACGATATTTCTTTATAATGAAAGTGACAAAACTCAGGAGCTCGGCCTGGAAAATGTGACGGTTTTGCATGCCGAGACGGGAAAACAGCTCTGGATGACAAATTTTATGTATCTGTCAAAGGAGTACGGCAAGATGGTAATTTTCGAAAACTACATAGAGGTGCCTAAAAATGTCGAAAGATCAGGATCAGAAGGCGCAGCCGAAGAATAATGTTTTTCATGCAGTCGCAATGGATGGTCTTCAGGTAGCAAGAGAGGGCTATCAAAAATCTACCTCTGGTAATCAGTTAATGACAGAAGGCGTGCAGCGGGGTCAACGTCATCACGTTACGGGTCTTCAGCCGAGAGAATACGGGCAGCAGACGGCGCCATCGTCCTCTCCGCAGCGGACGTTTGCCCCGGCAAACGGGCCTAAAGTTCCTCCCAAGAAGCCATAATCAGTACTGGATGACTTGCTTTAAAATATCTCAGGAGGCCTTTAACAAAGCCTCCTTTACCAAATTGGGTTATTTATCGGGTAACGTTCCCGCTACGTCAGGTTATTAACGAGCCATAGCGGGATGACGTTTCCCGTATTTTATAGAAAGATTATGGTACAGGATTTAAATTGCGGTTATACATGGAAGCATCAATCGATACCTTCATGTGATCAACGAATTCTTTAATGTCCTTCATGGCCTTAAGCAAGATCTCTTTATTCAGCGGGACGTCGTTGCCGTCCTTGTCCACGCCGTTACGGTGAACAATGTCATGCCGGACTTTGGCGATTAGGATCACCGACGGCATGTTATTTCTGACATTGTCCGGCGTCTTCTCGCCAAGTATCGCGCTGTATACAGGCACGATTTTTTCAATATTATGATACAGGTAGTCGGAAAGCGTTTTTAATACGACTTTTTTAACGATAGCGCTGTCTGAATAAACATCCATCAGCGACAGCTTGATGTTTTTTAATTCGGATACGCTGGTAATGGCATTTTTCAGATAATAGTCATCACTGAGCACCACGCTTTTAATCATGTCTCCGAGGCAGGTTTCCATAAGCGTGACGGAATACGAATAGGTCATTTTAAGCAGCGACTCAGACGGTGCATCCGGTAGATCACCTTCCAGAGCGGACATCTGATTAAAGAACGATGCGTGTGCCAGGTCGTCCTGGGTTAATCGCGCCAGTTCTAGCTCGAAAATCTCTTGCTCCCAGTCAGGTTCCCAGGTGAGGCCAGCCAGGTACTCTTTTTTGGCTTCCTCCCATTCTGGATCGCCCTCCACCACACCCCAATCGACGTGTTCCCTCATGATGGACAACCCGGAGCCGGGAGACGTGCTGGAGCATATCGGGCCGGGTACGCCGTTTCGCCTCTTTATTTACGGACCGGACGCCGACTCACGCAGTCTCTTTGCGCAGTCACTGATGGCTTCACCCCTTGGCAGCATGTCCGTTCTGCTGATCGGCAAGGGGCCGCAGGATGCCGCCGATGCCTGGCGTGCTTACAAGAGCGGCGTGGGCGCAGTCGTTGACGTTGACGCCCCGGACTACCCGACCATGAGGGAAATGCTGTACGGCAACACTACGCCGCTGATTGAGGAGCCAGCAAAGGTAAATCTGTCTGCGTCCGGTGACGCTGAAGCAAAGGCCGAGACCGTCTCCCGCACGATGCGCCAGCCTGCGAAAATTCAGATTATTGAAGAATCTGTTAATAAGGCGTAGAAGAGCCCATGTGAAGCAAAAAACCGCCTGGCGGCGGTTATTCTTCTTCAAGCTCCGGATACTGGCCTATTGTGATCTCAGTGAGGCCGGTATCAGCAAAAGTACCCTTACCAGATTCTGTATCAAAGTCGCCAGGTTTGAACTTGTGTACGTCATGCCAGACAACGAAACAAGTAGGGCAAGTGATCGGCAGCTCGCCTTCAGCAAGCTTTTCACAATTTTCAATCAGGACGCCCTTGTCGTTATGACTGATATTGTAGCCGCTCGTGCATAGCGTCTCATAGCCATGCGCCCCGGTCACAATATGGGTTGCAACCCTTTCACTGACCGTTCCGTTTACTAATAACTGTTCGCGTGTAGTGATCGTTTTCATATCCGGCCTTCAGCATTCTGATAAAGGTTTAATTCTAGCTGCAAGGTAATCAGGAGTTTCTGATTCAGTGATCTGTAAACCTGTTAATTTTTTTCCTGATAGGTTTTCCCATTGCCAGGCTTCCTTTACAGCTTCACCTGCAAGCATTCGTTCAAGACGTTTAAAATCGTTTGCATATTTAATCTGATCTAATTTTTCGCATTTTAAAATGTTCTGTTTTGCAGTTTCGCACAGGTATTTAAGCATCGTGTACCGTGCGTTGGAGGCTGCAAATGCGTTGACCATATTAAGGGTACAGCGTGAAGCTACAACCTCCCAGTTTTCATGCAGGTCAATGATATAATCAACAGAAACATTCTCGTCGACGGAACTAGCTTGATAATATTTCTGCATAAAATAATGCGTTTCTTCTTCACCGATCACATCATCAATAAATGGTAAACTCGGCAGTTCCTCGCGGATAAGTTGAATGTAAGCACATGCGAAATTAAATGCCCGATAATCCATTTCTGACCGTACTGCATAATGCTTATTAACTCTGCTGTAAAAATGCTTAAGCTTATATGTATAGATCATAACCTTCCTATTTCAGATGCTTACAGAGGTGAATATTGTAGAGTAAACCTATTCGCTGCAGATAGTTTTCAGCCTTATCAGGATTTCATCTCTCGTGAGAGATTCAAATTCATAAACAGTATTTTTCAAAAGTAAAAACTTCACTGCCATAATTACCTTTCTTGGAATTTCAACCTTAGCTTTCCCTTGATAGTATTTACAGGTTCTTAAGGAAACCCCTAATGAATCTGCATATTGCTGGTGAGTAAATCCTAATTCTCTTCGGCATAATCTAAATTCGAAATTTTCCATATACAACCTATAATTCGTAACGGTTTTAATGTAACATTAGTTTCGATAAGGTGCAATGATTGCACCTTAATTCTTATCTTTTACTGATCCTTAGGTGCGCATAACGTGAATTATGTTAAATAAATCAGTTGGTTAGGTGACTTCATGGGGCTTGCCTTTGCATTTTTACTTTTTGCGGCTTTTGCCTTCTTAGCAGCTATATTTTAAAAAAATCCAAAATCAGGTGAATGTATGACGCTTGTATTTGGTTTGTTAGGTATCAAGTATGAATCAGACTCTAAATGATTTTTTAGGAGAAAATGACTCCCCTTCTCGTGATGGTGAATGGTTTGGTAATAAAGAACGTCTTTTTAAAGATATTGCGCGAAATCATCTTATGGCAATGTCAGAAAGTGATTGGCTGGAAATCCGGCACGAAGCTTTAGCCGACCGCTTTCGATTTCCGTGTACAGATGACATGGACGATGTCGAGATCCTCGCAATGAGTCGCGAGGGAGTGCTTACTCAAGGCTGTTATTGGGCTGGTTGCGAGATGCCTGGAATCGCCGTCTCCGCCATTTATCTGAGCACCATCGGAACCATTGCAGGAAAGTCTGTCTATTATGATACCCATTCTGAATGCTACTTGTGGGCCGAGGCCGAAACGCGTGAAGTCCTGGTGATATCACTACGTTTCCCCTTAGCGCCACTTTAAAAATTTTCAGGCATGGGCGATCTTCGGTGTTGTTTCTCTTGTCTGTTTGGGACTTTATCTTAGACCATGGTAATGAAATACGATTATAGCAAATCAGAGGTGATGATATGGCATTGACATGCTATGAGTGGTGTAAAGCCAATAAGATCAACTGGCGGGATGAAGAAGTAAAAAAAACTATAGGGCCGCTGTATCACCAATATCTCTGCTCGCACTTTACTGACACTGAATTTGCGTCTTTGCAAGCGAGATTTGAAGAAAAATGTTCCTCAATGCACGGTTTTAGCGCCCATAAGGATGCAGCAGGTTTTTACACAGATATAGCTACATTTTCAGCCTGGGAAGGATTTATTGACGCCGAACTCGATTCTGTCAGACAGAGTAATTAATATCTAAAGCTACCAAAAGGTGTAAAGAAGAATCTATGAAAATTCGTGACAGCAATATTGATGGTGACTTATTTCCGACTCGACATTCCATCTGGAAGAAAATAATCCGGTATGTTTATGAGGACATTTGTCACAGGATGATGCGGCCTCAGCAATTACTTCGCTACATAGAGGAGGGTTCTCTACGTCCCCTTCCGATTAAGCCAACCCCAGATACGATGTGGACGCGCTCTGTAATACGTTGGGATGAGTGGAAAGGTATTGCACGCTACGATCGCAGCACTGAATACCGAATTGATTATCGACACCCTGGTAGTCGTCGCCACATGCTTGAAATGAATCATCTATTTATACCTGAACTTAAGACTTTAATTGAAATGCATGTTTTCGAAAATTATAAGCTCGATATTGTTGAAGTAACCGGCATTTCCGCCTCTAAATCAATGTCACACGACATTGGGCATATTGATGAATTTCCTCAAATGCGGTGCAGCGAGCTTTTAGAGCCAGTGACGGAAAACCATTTGCGAAAAAATATGGCTCATGGTGAGATCCGGCTAGATGATATGAGATTTTCGGACTTTACATGGGCTCCGCGGCGTGTTCACTGGCATAACGCTGGAGGCTCTCATCACTTTGCTGCTGCCCGGTATCAGGCAGTTCGTCTTAATATATCTGTACCTATTGTTGGTAAGATGGTCAGGTACTCTGTGGATAGCTTTAGCATTCGTCAGCTACGCCAGCGCTGGTTAATGTATCTGCTGCCAAAGCGTGAAGTATTTGGCAAGTTCTACAAATCTATGACTGCCTTTGAGTGTGCTTTTGGACAATGCCAGCTTCCCAGAAACCTTCATAAAGCGTCGTGTAATGATGAGGAACTCAGCATAATCTGGTTGCTTAGAGAAAACCCTAAATCGCTAGCTGTTGCGCGTATATTGGATCAGAGCGGCTTTCCTAATTTTGGCAACATTCTAAAAAACTTGGATCGCGATGCGTGCAGACAAACATAATTTATTTCGATTAATGATGTTAAAGGCATTGACCTATTAGCCCCAATGGGGCTAATATAGATCTATAGGGTAGCGATAACCGCAGCCCGACAACCTGTAAAGATGAGAAATGAATATTTCAAAAACCACGATAAAAGCAGCCAACCGTCTTGGTTGGGATCTCATTATTAATGAAGATGAAGTTTTTGGTAAACACATTTGGCTTTGCCGTTTTAATGAAAATGGAGAAAGTGAGTGTGAGCCAGATATTAGTTTCTTCATTAATAGTGACTGCTTTACCTTTAAAGAATCACTGAGTATTCATCAAAATGTTATCGGTGAAATTCCTGCTACGATTTTTTCCGAGAAGCAATTTCGTAATGTCTTAAAGTACATTGCCGAGAATAATTGATTTAAGCCCCTCCGGGGGCTACACCGGGAGTTTGATAATGTTAATCAGCCAATATACACCGCCAACAACGGTTGACCTTGAGAAATTAAAAAAAGATCTAGGTTTTACAGGTAATCAGATGGCCGACCTTTCCGGTGTCGCGGGGAATAACCAGTGGCGAAAATATACAGGTGGGGCTGCACCTCGCGGCATGTCACAACAAATGCTCTTTTATATTGCCGCTCAGTTAACGCTCAACCATGACGATTTAGCTCGCGTGCTCCAAAAAATGAAAGATATGGGTGCTCAACTAGAATAAATCTCTGATTTTAGCAGCTGGCCAACGCACTTTCGCAGCACTTTATACTACAAAGCAGGATTAACCCCATGCAATCAACGTTGTTGTTTTTTCTGACGTCCACAATGATCTTTTCATCAGCTCATGCCAACGTCTTACCTGTGCGTCTTTTCTATCAGGATCAGGATCACGTTAAGATCACCTTGGATGAGTCGGCAAGTGGTTGCACTATGTCGGGTATCCTCGTTCATCCGGTTGAACGTCCAGCAGTAAAGGTCATCTGGTTTAATGAGCGTTTATGTGGGAGCAACAAGTTTCCTGTCAGTTTTGTTAGCGGAGAAATTTCTGCCCCGGACAATGTGATCCATCAAGGTACAAAGTTCAACGTTGTTCCAATGGCAGTCACGATAATGGATGAATACAGCATATAAACCCCGTTTCATCGATAATTTAGTTCAGCTAGTTATCCACTTATCAACAGGATAGATCCAATAGTTTATCCATAATGATCCAGTAAGTACCAATAGATCCCCGTACTGCTCAAGCCTTGCAGCACAGGCTCTCCAGAGCAGTTCGGATGTTTGTAAACAGGGAAAAAGTGTTTGTAAACGGGGGGAAAATGTTTACTTACTGGATAGTAGTGTTTATAAACGGGATAGGAAATGTTTGTAAACTGGATAGCTCTTGTCATCTTCAGCTTCGCATCGTTACTTGTGAGTAATTATCAAATGCCTAAAAAAAACAATACGTTACACCTAGTTGATGTGCTTAGCATTAGTAGTGGTGGCCGAAAGTTAACCCCATCTTCTCATAGTACCGTTCAGCCTGTTGCTTTAATGAGGCTCGGCCTTTTTGTACCAACGCTGAAGCGTAAAGGTAAGCAGGTAGAGAGCGTCTCAATTGATGCTTCTAAAGAACTTTCTGAGCTCGAGATCGCCCAGTCTGAAGGCTATACTGACATCCGTATATCAGGTCCGCGCTTGTCTATGGAAACCGATTTTAAAGTGTGGGTAGCGATTATCATTTCCTTTAGTAAATATGGGGCTTCAAGTAACACGATTGAGCTTCCTTTTACACAGTTTGCTTCATTTGCTGGCTATCCAGATAAAGAAAAAACAACTGTGCTGCGTAAGCGAATTGCTGATTCTCTGACCCGGCTTCGTGGTACAACCATAACGTTGTCAACTAAAAATATGAGCAAGCATACAGTTACGGGATTGTTGCAACGTGGCCAGTATGACGTTGAGGCTGACACAATCCGGCTTCAAGCTGATGAATCGCTTTGGGAACTTTATCGAATTGATAATCAGGTTCTATTGCAAATGTTTGTTTTGCGTAAATTAGCTAATAAAGGCTCAGCTCAGGCTTTGTATACGTTTATTGAAAGTCTTCCTCAAAGACCTGTTCCGTTATCATTTGCGCGTATCAAAAAGCGCTTAATGCTTACATCCTCTGAAGCGCAGCAAAACAGGACCATAAAAAAGGCGATTGAGGATCTTCAGCTGTCTGGCTATTTAGATGCTACGGTTACCAAAAAAGAAAAAGAATGGTATTTAATCATCCACGGGCGTAACTCGCGTAAGAAAAGCCCTGATTCTGATGGATTTCCCTCTGATTTCCTTGAGAAAACAGATGAGGATTTTTCTCTTTAGCTTAATGACTTATAGTGTCTTTGCTGACGTTATAGTTTTAAGATCCTGCGGTCGCTTTGCTTTCCTGTCTGCAAGCATCTAAGGCAGTCAGGACATTATCCTGTGTGTTCCTTACACCGGTTGTCCTGGTTCTCCCGTTTGCAAACATCGAGGATTGCCAGCTGGCGTTCCTGCGAGTCCAACTGTATTGATCGCCCCTGCTTTCCCGTTTGCAAACATCCAGGACGGCCAGCTGGCCTTCCTGCGAGCCCAACTGTATTGATCGCCCCTGCTCTCCCGTTTGCAAACATCGAGGACGGCCAGCTGCCGTTCCTGCGAGCCCAACTGTGTTGATCGCCTCTGCTTTCCCGTTTGCAAACATCGAGGACGGCCAGCTGCCATTCCTGGGTGCCCAACTGTATTAATCGCCCCTGCTCTCCCGTTTGCAAACATCGAGGATGGCCAGCTGCCGTTCCTGCGAACCCAACAGTGTTGATCGCCCTGCTTTCCCGTTTTCAAACATCGAGGATGGTCAGCTGGCGTTCCTGCGAGCCCAACGGTATTGATCGCCCTGCTATCCCGTTTTCAAACATCGAGGACGGCCAGCTGGCGTTCCTGCGAGCCCAACGGTATTAATCGCCCCTGCTTTCCCGTTTGCATACATCGAGGACGGCCAGATGGCGTTTCTGCGAGCCCAACGGTATTGATCACCCCTGCTCTCCCGTTTGCAAACATCGAGGACGGCCAGCTGGCCTTCCTGTCAGTCCAACTGTATTGATCGCCCCTGCTTTCCCGCTTGCAAACATCGAGGACGGCCAGCTGGCCTTCCTGTGAGCCCAACGGTATTGAGCGCCCCTGCTTTCCCGTTTGCAAACATCGAGGACGGCCAGCTGGCGTTCCTGCGAGCCCAACGGTATTGAGCGCCCTTGGGTGCCTGTAAACGGAGGACGTGGCTGCAAGCCGATCGCGTGAGGCGAGATGTTTATAAACTGGTAGAGCAGATGCCAGACGCCCAGGCCGAAGCAAAATGTTTATAAACCGGGTACGGGCCGCAGGCCGGTCGCGTGAGGCGAGATGTTTATAAACTGGTAGAGCAGATGCCAGACGCCCAGGCCGAAGCAAAGTGTTTATAAACCGGGTACGGGCCGCAGGCCG
>Ga0308162_1000191_pt1 | contig 75929 bp, 76 predicted proteins | sample PhySR2_FD_201370 | JGI IMG/M metagenome (GOLD analysis project Ga0308162, IMG submission 201370) | Phyllosphere microbial communities from UC Gill Tract Community Farm, Albany, California, United States - DLSLS.R2 | ecosystem: Host-associated > Plants > Phyllosphere > Unclassified | place: USA... | reverse complement strand
CATGTACCTGATCCGCAAAAACTTTAACATCGCGCAGAACGACATGATCTCAACCTACGGGCTGAGCATGACGCAGCTGGGGATGATTGGCCTGGGCTTCTCCATCACCTACGGCGTGGGGAAAACGGTTGTGTCCTACTACGCGGACGGCAAAAATACCAAGCAGTTCCTGCCGTTTATGCTGATCCTCTCCGCCATCTGTATGCTCGGCTTCAGCGCCAGCATGGGCGCGGGCTCCGTCAGCCTGTTCCTGATGATCGCCTTCTACGCCCTGAGCGGATTCTTCCAGAGTACCGGCGGGTCGTGCAGCTACTCCACCATCACCAAATGGACCCCGCGCCGCAAGCGGGGTTCGTACCTCGGCATGTGGAACATCTCCCACAACCTCGGCGGAGCGGGCGCGGCCGGCGTGGCGCTGTTCGGTGCGAACTACCTGTTCGACGGCCACGTGATTGGCATGTTTATCTTCCCGTCGATTATCGCCCTGATTGTCGGCTTTATCGGCCTGCGCTACGGCAGCGATTCCCCGGAATCCTACGGCCTCGGCAAAGCTGAAGAGCTGTTCGGGGAGGAGATCAGCGAGGAGGACAAAGAGACCGAAGAAAACGAGATGTCCAAATGGCAGATCTTTGTTGAGTACGTGCTGAAAAACAAAGTGATCTGGCTGCTCTGCTTCTCGAACATCTTCCTGTACGTGGTGCGTATCGGTATCGACCAGTGGTCCACCGTGTATGCCTTCCAGGAGCTGAAGCTCTCGAAAGAGGTGGCGATTCAGGGCTTCACCCTGTTCGAAGTAGGCGCGCTGGTCGGTACCCTGCTGTGGGGCTGGCTCTCGGACCTCGCCAACGGCCGTCGCGCGCTGGTGGCCTGCGTCGCGCTGGCGCTGATTATCGCCACGCTCGGCGTTTACCAGCACGCCAGCAACCAGTACGTTTACCTGGCGTCGCTGTTTGCGCTCGGCTTCCTGGTGTTCGGTCCGCAGCTGCTGATCGGCGTGGCGGCGGTTGGCTTTGTGCCGAAAAAAGCGATCGGCGCAGCCGATGGGATTAAGGGCACCTTCGCCTACCTGATCGGCGACAGCTTCGCCAAGCTCGGTCTGGGCATGATCGCCGACGGCACGCCAATTTTCGGCCTCACCGGCTGGGCGGGCACCTTCGCCGCGCTGGATGCGGCAGCGATTGGCTGTATCGTCCTGATGGCGATGGTTGCGGTGCTGGAAGAGCGTAAGATCCGCCGCGAGAATCGTGCGCAGAAATTAAAAGTAGCCTGAGTGTGCAGGTAACTTCTTTGCCCGGTGTGTGATGCCGGGCTTTTTTATTTTTCACGGCCTGCCTTTTACCTTTACCCCGCTTTACACACCCGCTCCCCCGTATGCTCTACAGTTTTTTTTGCTGCCGCTTTTCGTGCAGCCTTAGCCCTTTTTGCTAACGGAGAGCTTGCATGTTGACCCGACGATTGTCCTGCCTGGCGCTGCTGATGGCGCTGGCCTCCCCCGCAATGGCCGCGGATGCCCCCACCTACGGTGAGAAGCTGGGAGGTTTTGACTACGGCTGGCCGGTAAAACACTTTACCTTTACCTCGCAGAACCAGCCTCTGGATATGGCTTACCTGGACGTGAAGCCGGAAAAACCCAACGGCCGCACCGTGGTGCTGATGCACGGCAAAAACTTCTGCGCTGGCACCTGGGACGGCACGATCCGCGCGCTTTCAGCCAGCGGGTATCGCGTGATCGCACCCGACCAGATCGGCTTCTGCAAATCCACCAAGCCGGAGCATTATCAGTACACCTTCCAGCAGCTGGCGGATAACACCCACGCGCTGCTGAAAACGCTGGGCGTTGATCGCGTCACGGTTATCGGCCATTCGACCGGCGGCATGCTGGCGACCCGCTACGCGCTGATGTGGCCGCAGCAGGTGGAGCAGCTGGTGATGGTGAACCCAATAGGGCTTGAAGACTGGAAAGCGCGCGGCGTGCCGCATATTACGGTCGACCAGTGGTACCAGCGCGAGCTGAAAGTCAGCGCCGACGGTATTCGTCAGTACGAGAAAAACACCTACTACGCCGGGGAGTGGAAGCCGGAGTACGAGCGCTGGGTCACCATGCTTGCCGGGCTGAACAACGGGCCGGGCAAAGCGCGCGTGGCGTGGAACTCGGCGCTGCTCTACGACATGATTTATACCCAGCCGGTCGTCTATGAATTTAACGAGCTGAAGATGCCAGTATTATTGATGATCGGCACGAAGGACAACACCGCCATCGGGAAAGATCTCGCCCCACCAGAGATCCGCAAGACGCTCGGCAATTACGCGGTGCTGGGTAAAGAGACGGCGAAGCGCATTCCGCACGCGACGCTGGTTGAATTTAACGACATGGGCCACGCGCCGCAGATGCAGGATCCTGCACGCTTCCACGAGGCGCTGCTCAAAGGGCTTCAGGCGCGCTGACTGGTCTCCAGCAACAGCCCGCGCAGCCACGCCTGCGCGAGGTTGCGGTGCGTTCTGCCGTGCCAGGCCATGCTTTTGGTAAAACCGGGCACGGGAACCGGCGTCTCGCAGACGAACATCCCCGTCTGCTTTTCCGCTATGCGTGATGGCACAACGGCAATCATATCGCTGAGGGCCAGCACGTCCGGCAGGACTAAAAAGTTACTCACTGATAAGCCAACATGCCGCGTTCGGCCAGTTTTCTCCAGCGCGCCATCCGTTACGCCGCGAAAACCGTCGCCCTCGTAAGAGACCAGCACATGCTCCAGGGCGCAAAACCGGTCTAACGTCATGGGCTGTCCGGCATCCGGATGGTCGGCACGCATCATGCAAACGTACCGTTCATCATAAAGCGCCCGGCTGTGAAGCTCATCTGGCGTGGTGTGCGGGGTGATCAGCGCCACGTCGACAGAGCCTTGTTCGAGCTGGCTGACCAGACGGTCAGATTCCACAGGCACCACGCGCACGCGAATACCCGGCGCCTGTACCTTAAGCGCAGCGATAAACGGCACGACGACCGCGCGCAGGGCGTAGTCGGTCGCGGCAAGCGTGAAGGTGAACGTTGCGGTGAGCGGATCAAAGGCGATCGGCTGAAGCAGCTCGTCGATATCTGCCAGAATGCGTTTGACGGGAGCCGCCATCGCTTCCGCCCGGGTGGTAGGCACGATGCCGTGCGGCGCGCGGATAAACAGCGGGTCTTCAAAGTAATCCCGCAGGCGGTTAAGCATGCCGCTTACCGCTGGCTGGGTCAGGGCAAGACGCGCCGCCGCGCGGGTGACGCTGCGTTCGTCCAGCAGGGCATCCAGCGTTTTCAGCAGGTTAAGATCCAGCGTGCGCAGATCCGCTTTCATGACGTTTTTACACCTCTTTTCCGTTTACTATTATGGCGCTGCCCGCTGTTGACGCACTGCGTTTCCCGCTATGATGGGCGGCTAGTCTAAGGAGAACGCATGGTCTGGATAATGCTGGCAACGCTTGCCGTGGTGTTTGTGGTTGGATTTCGTGTCCTGACCTCAGACTCCCGCCGCGCCATCAAACGTTTAAGCGAGCGGCTGGGGATCACCCCGATGCCGGTCGAGTCGATGATTGACCAGTTCGGTAAAACGCCGGGCAATGAGTTTATCCGCTATCTTGAACGCCCCGACGAGGCGCATCTGCAAAATGCCGCCCAGGTGCTGCTGATCTGGCAGGTCTGCATCGTCGACGCCAGCGAAGAGAATCTGCATACCTGGCACCGCATGCTGCGTAAAGCCCGTCTGGCCGCGCCGATCACCGACGCGCAAATCCGCCTCGCGCTCGGCTTTATGCGCGAGATAGAGCCAGACCCGCAGGAGTTCAACGCCTTCCAGCTGCGCTACAACCAGCTTTTCCTGCCGGAAGAGGGCGTGTTTTACCTGCACTGATATCACAAAACGTGATGAAGAGTATAAAGCATCGTCATTAGATTTATATCACCCGCAGGCGCACCATCACCTTATCAACTAACCGATGAGGTGAACCATGAAACAATCCGCCATTATCTGGCCGAACGACTACCTGCCCGGCAGCACCGATAACTTTGCCTCCAACGAAATCATCGTCGCCGGGCTGAGCGCAAAAGAGATTTGGGCGCAGCTCAACGACACCACCCTGTGGCCGAACTACTACAGCAACGCCGAAGATATCCGTTTTCACGACGGCAGCGGCCCGGCGCTGAGCGCCAACGCCCGCTTCCGCTTCACCACCTTCGGCTTCCCGGTTGAAGCGCAGGTGACGGAGTATGTTCCGCCCGTGGAGGGCGAAGCCGCGCGTATCGCGTGGCACGGCTGGGTAGAAGGGGATGCGAATTCGCGTCTGGACGTGATCCACGCCTGGCTGTTTGAAGACCTGCCGGGAAACCGCGTGCGCATTCTGACTCAGGAGTCGCAGAAAGGCGTGCCGGCGCAGGAATTAGCGCGCACCGTGCCGAACCCAATGATTAACGGGCATCAGGAGTGGATCGTGGGATTAGCGAATGCCGCTCTTAAGGCTCGCGGGTAATTTTGCCCGGTGGCGCTTTGTTTACCGGGCCTACAAGCCCGTAGGCCGGCGCAAGCGCAGCGCCGCCCGGCATTAAAAACGACAAAAGTTGTCGAAACGTTAAATTCGTCACACTTTTGATGATAAACTGCGCGACTTTTCCGCACGTTTTTATCTTCAGGTGATGCCATGACAGAACATACCCAGCCCACGACCACACCGCAGGCCAAAGAGGTTTCACGCCCCAACTGGTCGGCGGTTTTCTCCGTGGCGTTTTGCGTCGCCTGCCTGATCACCGTCGAGTTCCTGCCGGTGAGCCTGCTGACGCCGATGGCACAGGATCTGGGCATTTCCGAGGGCGTGGCGGGGCAGTCGGTGACCGTCACCGCGTTTGTGGCGATGTTCGCCAGCCTGTTTATCACCCAGGCGATTGGCACCATTGACCGCCGCAAGGTGGTCATTCTGTTCAGCGTGCTGCTGACGCTCTCCTGCCTGCTGGTCTCCTTCGCGGAAAGCTTCACCCTGCTGCTGCTCGGCCGTGCCTGCCTGGGGCTGGGATTAGGCGGCTTCTGGGCGATGTCCGCCTCGCTGACCATGCGCCTGGTGCCCGCGCGTACGGTGCCAAAAGCCTTGTCCGTCATCTTCGGCGCGGTCTCCATCGCGCTGGTGATCGCCGCGCCGCTGGGCAGTTTCCTCGGCGGGATTATCGGCTGGCGTAACGTGTTCAACGCGGCGGCGGTGATGGGCGTGCTGTGCATTATCTGGGTGTGGAAGGCGCTGCCGTCCCTTCCGGGGGAAGCGGCGCACCACAAACAGAACATGTTCGCGCTGCTGAAGCGCCCGGGCGTGCTGGCGGGGATGACCGCCATCTTCATGGCCTTTGCCGGGCAGTTTGCTTTCTTCACCTATATCCGCCCGGTGTATATGACCATGGCGGGCTTTGACGTGGACGGCCTGACGCTGGTGCTGCTGAGCTTCGGGATCGCCAGTTTTGTCGGCACCTCGCTGTCGTCCCAGTTCCTGAAGCGCTCCCTGAAGGTGGCGCTGGCGGGTGCCCCGCTGGTGCTGGCGATCAGCGCCGCGGTGCTGGTGTTGTGGGGCAGCGATAAGTGGGTGGCTTCGGCGATCGCGATTATCTGGGGCTTTGCCTTTGCGCTGGTGCCGGTGGGCTGGTCGACGTGGATCACCCGCTCGCTTGCCGATCAGGCGGAAAAAGCCGGGTCGATTCAGGTGGCGGTGATCCAGCTGGCGAATACCTGCGGCGCGGCGGTGGGCGGCGTAGCGCTCGACCACCTGGGGCTGACCTCGCCGCTGGTAATTTCCGGCACGCTGATGCTGCTGACCGCGCTGCTGGTGGCGGGGAAGGTTAAGGCGAAGTAGTGCTTTTCTCCCTCTCCCGTGGGAGAGGGTTGGGGTGAGGGCATCAGGCTACGCCGATGTCTGAACCCGTCTTCTCGAATCCATCGAAATCAACACCACCGACGACACAATCAGCAGCGTCCCCAGCCAGTCCGGCAGGGTGAATGCCACCCCCAGCAACACCACCGACAGCAGCGCGCTGCTCAGCGGCTCGGCGCAGCTCAGAATGCTCGCTTTCGGCCCGCCGATCATCTGTGCGCCTTTCAGATACAGGCTGAACGTCAGCGCGGTGCCAATCACCACCAGGTAGAAAAACGCCAGCAGCAGGCCGCCGTCGATCACGAAGGTGGTGCCGCGTCCGGCGTAGAACGGCGTCAGCATTAATCCCGCAATCAACATACTCCAGCCGACAATCGGCAGCGTGCCGTAGCGGGCAATCAGCGTCGATGGATAAGTGGTGTAAAACGCCGCGGCAAACGCCGAGGCGATGCCGAAGAACAGCGCGGCAGGCGAGATGGAGAGCGACGTCGGGTCGCCGTGGGTCACCAGCAGGAAGGTACCCACAAGCGACGTGAAAATCGCGGATAAGACAAATATGCCGGGACGCGTTTTCCGCGCCAGGGCGAACCATGCCACGATAATGGTCGGCGACAGAAACTGGAGCACGGTGGCCGTCGCGGCGTTGGATTTTTCAATTGTCAGCAGGAAGGTGAGCTGCACGGTAAGCGCGCCAGCCAGCGAGAAAAACAGCAGGCTGAGGGCGTCTTTGCGGTTTTTGATGACCGAGAAAATCTTGTCGCCGTGAACGAAGGAGAGCGTCAGCAGGATCACGCCGGTAAACAGCAGACGAACCATGGTCAGGTAAGGCGAAGAGATGTGGCTTTTCTCCATGATGTACTGCGCGCAAACCCCGGAACTGCCCCATAAAACGGCGGCGATCAGGACGTTGAGCATCCCTTTGCGTGTGGAACCCATGTTCTCCCCTGTTATGTTGGTTTTTTTGTAGCATAACATGGGATCTTGCCGGGTGGCGCTACGCTTACCCGGCCTACAAAACCTTGTAGGCCCGTGCAAGCGCAGCGCCGCCGGGCGAAACAAACGACGCTCTACTAGAACCACGCCTCCCACATCGCGCCGACGTTGAAGTCGTCCAGCGTCTCATCTTTGGTGTTGTTCACGCGCGCGGTACGTTCGTTATCCACCTTGCCGCCGGTCACGTAGAAGCGCAGCATCGGACGGAACTCCGGCCCCATGGCGATAGACATGTTCTGCGACAGGGTCAGCTTCCAGCCCTTGTTGTCGCCGCCGTTGTCGTAATCCACGTGCTGCCAGCCCGCTTCCAGCCAGGTGGAGTGAACGTCGTTCCACCAGTGCATCGGGCGCACGATGGCGTTGTAGTTCTTGCGGTTGTCGGTCTTATCGCGGCTGTTGTCGTAGTCATGGAAGGCGAGGAGGTACTCCACCTGCGTCGCCTGGGTGAATTTGTACAGCCCTTCGAAGCTGGCGTAGACCGTGGTCAGATCCTCGGTTTTGTTGAACACGCTGTTGTCCGAGTTATCGGAGTAGCGGGCAATTACCTTGTTCACGCCGCTGTCGTTGGTATGACTCAGCACCACGCCACCCTGCCAGGCGTTCAGACGTTCGTCGCTCTCAACGGCTTTCGAGTCAAAGCCGTAGTTGGCGTACAGCTCCAGATCCAGCGGACCGAGCTTCATGCCGTGGATTTTGGAGGTGGCGGCGTAGTTGCCCTTGTCGCCCGTGCCGGACCCGCCGGTACAGGTGATGCGCGACGGGTTCGCTTCGTCTTCCATCACTTCCGGACTACAGGATTCCACCGCTGCCACGGCGGCCACGTCAAACTGCACGCCGCCGATATCGAAGTTCTTCACCCCGGCGCCCTGACCGTCGTGGTTCATCCAGAAGTAATCGTTGATGCCCTGCTGCGGACGCTGGTGGAAGTCGCGACCCGCCCAGAAGTAGGCGTTCGGGTTGGAGGCCATAATGTTGGTCACGCCGGCGTAGGCTTTCTTGAGGTTAACTTCGTCGCCCCAGTGGTCGATCATCACGTTGATGTCCCAGATGGCGCCGTTTTCGCCCTTGAAGGCTTTAGAGAGCTGGAACTCGCCGCCGTTGCCTTCGTTACCCAGACGACCAATAGCGGACGCGCCGTTGTAGGAGCCGTCCACCGCCACGTATTTCTGATCGGCAGCCTGGAAGTGCGCGCCGTAGCGGGCGTAGCCGGTAAATTTAACCCCGAACGGGATCGCCATATCCGGAGATTGCGCCGCGCTCTGCGGCTCGGTCACCACGTCCGCTTTTTTCGCGACCGCCGCGTCCATTTTGGCCTGACGCTCGGCCAGGGCTTTATCCACCGCTTTCGCCACAATGGCGTCGATTTGCTCCTGAGTGAATTCCTGAGCGAGAACGGAAATTGGGCAAAGCGCGGCGATAACCGCCATGGTTAATGGAAGTTTTTTAATCGTATTCATGGTTATCTCAATATAGTTTAATTTTATTCAGACAATAACCATCCCGCTCCGATCTGACAGAGTATGTCGCTATCATCAGAACAAGTGGATCTCTATTTAGGGTACAGAGGTATTACAGTAATTATTTCGCCATAGATTATCTCTGATATAAATGAATAATTTCTTCGGATAACTCGCGCGCTAATAAGGAATTCATTAAATGATCCTGGGCGTGCACCATAATTAAGGTCATCGGCTGGCGGGCTTCGCCCGCATCCTGCTCGATCAGTTTGGTCTGCATCTTGTGCGCCTGGCGTGCGTAGCCGTCGGCTTCGCGCAGCAGGCTTTTGGCCTCGTCAAGGTTGCCCTGACGCGCCGCGTGCAGGGCTTCAAAGCACAGGCTGCGGGACTGGCCGGCGTTGACGATAATTTCCATTACGGCTTCTTCTAGTGCGATCATCATCATTACTCTTTATCAAAACTATTATTTAAGGCGGTGGCGGCAAACCACTCTCCGCTTTTTTTAATGGTGCGCTGCTGCGTCTCTACATCGAGCTGAATAAAACCGTAGCGGTTTTTATACGCATTACACCACGACCAGTTATCAATAAACGTCCACATATGATAGCCAAGGCAATTGCAGCCTTCGCTAATACCTTTGTGCAGCCACGATAAATGCTCAGAAATAAAATCGATGCGGTATTGATCGTTAATCTGGCCGTTTTCAATAAAGCGCTGCTCGTTTTCGACGCCCATGCCGTTTTCCGAAATAAAGCAGCGAGGGTTGCCGTAATTATCGCGCAGGTTAACCAGAATATCGTAAATACCCGGCGCGTAGATTTCCCAGCCGCGGTACGGGTTCATCTTGCGGCCCGGCATCTCGTAATTATCAAAGAACCACTCCGGCATAAACGGCGCCTGCGGGTTCACCGCGCTGTCGCGACACTTCACGCGACGCGGCTGATAGTAGTTAACGCCGAGCAGGTCGATTTTCCCTTCCGCAATCAGGAAACCGTCTTCCGGCTTGCAGGCGGGCAGCTGATCGTAAGATTTCAGCAATGCCACCAGGTCCGCCGGATACTCCCCGCGCAGCACCGGGTCGAGGAAGCTGCGGTTAAACATCAGGTCCGCTATGTGCGCCGCCTTCACGTCCGCCGGGTTCCGGGAGCGCGGGTACGACGGCGTCAGGTTGAGCACGATGCCGATCTCACCCGCGTAGTGTCCGGCGCGGTAAGCCTGAACGGCCTTCGCATGGGCCAGCACGGTGTGATACGCCACGGTGGCTGCCCGACGAAAATCCACCACGTTCGGGTAGTGGAAGTCGTACAGATAACCGCCTTCCACCGGAACAATCGGCTCGTTGAAGGTAAACCAGTGCAGCACGCGGTTGCCGAACAGCTCGAAGCAAATCTGCGCATAGCGGGCGTACGCGTCCACCACGTCACGGTTTTCCCAGCCGCCAATCTCCTGCATCGCCATCGGCATGTCGAAATGGAACAGGGTGATAAACGGCGTGATGCCCTGTTCATTCAGCTCATCAATGACCTGATTGTAAAAATCGACCGCGTCCGGGTTCACTTCACCGATACCGTCAGGGATCAGGCGCGCCCAGCTAATCGAGGTACGAAAGCTGTTGTGGTTCAGCTGCTTTAACAGCTGAATGTCCGTTTTCCAGTGCTGATAAAACGTGGAGGTGTGCTGCGGCCCCACGCCGTTGTGAAAACGGTTCGGCTCGCGGGCAAACCAGTAATCCCACGTGGTTTCACCCTCTCGTGTCCCTTCCGTCTGGAGAGCGGAGCTTGCGCTGCCCCACCAGAAGTTATCGGGAAATGCGTATTTCATGACTCTTCCTCTTTGACTTAATTGCTGGCGGCTTCAGCGTTACCGACGGTCGCCTGAGCTTTCTGCTCTTCGTTTTTGATGAGCGTACGCTCATAGGCACGCAGGAACGGCAGGTACATCAGCGCGGACATCACCATACAGACCAGGCACATCACCACCGGGCTGAGCGCCCAGTTCGCCGCCCACGACGCACCAATCGGCGCGGGGGTGGTCCACGGGGTTAACGAAACCACCTGAGCCAGCCAGCCGAGTTTGGTTGCGCCGTACGCCAGGCAGGCGTTGACCAGCGGAACAAACACGAACGGGATAAACAGCATCGGGTTCATGATGATCGGTGCGCCGAACAGAATCGGTTCGTTGATGTTAAAGAAGCTTGGCACCACGCCCATTTTGCCGATGGTGCGCAGGTGGGTAACGCGGCTACGCAGCAGCAGGAACGCCAGCGGCAGGGTGGAGCCTACGCCGCCAATCAGCAGGTAGTGATCCCAGAAACCTTGCAGATAAACGTGCGGCAGCGCCGCGCCCGCCGCCAGCGCCGCCTGGTTTGCAGAGAGGTTCGCCATCCAGAACGGGTTCATGATGCCGGTGACAATCAGCGACCCGTGGATACCAGCGAACCAGAAGATCTGGCACAGCAGCACGGAGAGCAGAATGGCGGGCAGCGAGTCAGACGCCGACACCAGCGGCTCCAGCAGGTGCATAATCGCCTGCGGGATGATCATCCCGGTCTGCGCTTCAATGAACAGGTTCAGCGGGTGCAGCGTTCCGATCACCACCATCACCGGGATCAGGATCTCAAACGAACGCGCCACACCGGTCGGCACTTCCTTCGGCAGGCGGATGGTGACGTTGTTCTGTTTCAGCCACGCATAGACGCGAGTGGAGAAGATCGCGGTGATAAGCGCAGTGAAGATCCCCTGACCGGAGAGATACTGGGTCGAAATTTTGCCATCGGCATAGGGCGCGGCGACCAGCAGGAAGGCCATAAAGGCCAGCAGGCCGGACATCACCGGATCGAGGTTAAACTGACGCCCCAGGCTCGCCCCAATCCCCACCGAGATGAAGAAGGTCATCACGCCCATGCTGAGGTTAAAGGGCAGCATCAGCTGTTCGCGGTAGGTCTCGGAGAAATCCAGCCAGCCGCGGGCGAAGCTGTTGGTGGTATCCGCCGAAAACGGCGGGAAGATAAACACCAGCATAAACGAGCCGATGATCATAAACGGCAGCGCAGCGGTAAAGCCGTCGCGGATGGCAATCACATACTTTTGCTGACCGAGCTTCGCGGCCAGCGGCGTAATTGACTGCTCAATCACCGCGACCATGGATTGATATAACGAACTCATGTGAACACCTTTTAGTGTGCCGCTTCGATGAGCGACAGAGCATAGTCCAGTACTTTATCGCCACGCTGCATGCCGTAATCCATCATGTCGATGGGCTGCACCGGAATGCCTTGCGTCGCTGCCTTGTCTGAGAGCGTCTTTAACATGTATTTCACTTGCGGTCCGAGAAGCACCACCTGATAGTGCGGAAACTGCGTATCAAATTCGGATACGCCATACGCATCTATCTTCACGGGCAAGCCCCGTTCTTTTGCAACATCGATCATTTTGCTGACCAGCAGGCTGGTGGACATCCCGGCAGAGCAGCACAGCATAATCTTGAACATCGACAACCATCCTCAAAATGTAAAAAGTTATTGCGAGGATGATTGGACATGATACGGAAACCGGTTTCCATTTATAAAATACAGAAGTGTGACAACCATCAAGATCCCTTACTTATGAGGCTAATTAACCGGATGTGGGTCACATAATTTGGCTGTTTTGGCATCAAATTGAGTGGAAACGGAAAATCGGTTTCCATGGAAAACGGAAACGGATATACTCCGTTCTGGCTATAATGTGAGCCGTAGCGGTGATGGAAATTACAGACGCCAGTTGCGTCTGACAGGGGAGAGAGATGTCTACAATCAACGATGTATCGCGTCTGGCCGGGGTGTCCAAAGCCACGGTATCACGGGTGTTGAGCGGGTCGCGTGGCGTTAAAGAAGCCAGCCGCCAGGCTGTTCTGAAAGCGGTGGACGAGCTGAACTATCGTCCCAACGTGATCGCCCAGTCGCTGCTCAGCCAGTCGACGGGCTGCATTGGGGTGATTTGCGCGCAGGAAAACATTAACCAGACCACCGGTTACCTGTACGCGCTGGAAAAACACCTCAGCCAGCATCAAAAACATCTGCTGCTGCGTTTCGCACACACAAAAACAGAAGTGATGAACGCCCTTGAAGAACTCTCCTGCGGCTTATGTGATGACATTCTGGTGATTGGCGCGCGTTTTCCGCTGGACGTGGACATGGACAACGTGATTCTGGTCGACTGTATGGAAGCCGATAACGCCAATAGTATTCAGTTCGATCACGCGTTCGCGGCTGAAACGGCCTGTAACTATCTCACCAGCCAGGGGCGTCGCCAGATAGCGCTGATCCACCCGCAAGGCAGCGGCTTTGCCGATCAGGTGCTGCTGGGCTACAAACACGCGCTGGAGAAAAACTTCCTGCCCTTTAATCGCAACCTCGTGTTTATGGACGCGACTTCATCGTCCGTTGCGCTTCAGGAATTACTCAACAACGCGTCCACGCTGAACTTCAACGCGCTGCTGGTGGCGGATGAGCAGGAAGCCCAGCGGGTGATCCCGCAGTTACAGGCGTTTAATAAATCGGTACCGGAAGACATCATGGTTTTCAGCCTCGGCGGTTCGCTGCATCTGCCGGGTATTCCGGTGATCCCGGCCATTGAGTATTCCATGGACGCCATGGCGGCGCGCATCGTGAGCTGGCTGACAGAGAAAACGCAGATGCTCGGGTCCTACGTTCTGCGCGGTGATTTGATTATTCCGGATGTGCGGAAGCGTTAAACGTGTGATGTAGGCCGGGTAAGCGCAGCGCCACCCGGCGCTCAACCCTCAGTAATCTTCCATACAATCCACCTGACTTACTGCATCCCAGTAGGCGTCCAGGTTGTCACGCTTCACGGCGGTGATGGCGTTTTTGATCAGCAGCTGATTGGCCTCAGACGACAAAATCATCGCCTGCCAGGCCTTATCGCTCTGCTTTTTCTGCGGGGTACAGGTTTTCTTAACATCTTTCAGGACCTGCTGTTTTATCTGGGCCTCTTTCTCCGGAGCGCTCTTCTCCTGCGCGTGAACAAACGCAGCGAAAATCAGGCAAACGAGCAGGCAAACCAGGTGTGCAGATTTCATCGAAACCTCCTTTGAAAGTCACATGCTTCCCCTGAAATATATCGTTACATTCATCAACGCGATTCAAGCCAAAAGTATGAATTTACGCATTCTGCGTGCGAGATCCGATCGTTAGTGCAATGCCATAGCTTACTAACACCGCGAGACTCATTTTCAGCATCGTTTCTCCGCCGATACCGGCGAGAGGCGCTGCGATCCCGCCGAATAAAAACATCAGCATGCCCAGAATGGCTGACGCTGTGCCGGACTCCTTCGCGTCGACTGCGCTCATCGCTTCTGAACCCGCAATGGTGCTGATCCCGCTGTTAAATGCGACGGTGAAAAAGAGTGCAATCAGTGCCGGAACGGAAAGCTGCATCCACGCAAAGAGCAACGTCAGCCCCGCGCAGGTTACGGCCAAAACCAGACCTATTTGCATTAACCCTTCCGCCGGGTGTCGGCGTGCCAGACGGGAGAAAATCAGCGCTGAGACGATCAGGCCGATACCGTTCACACCGAACAGCAGGCTGAACTGCATGGCGCTCAGGCCATACTCGTTTTGCATCACAAAGGAGGATGCCCCGATATAGGCGAACAGCCCCGCCAGCATGAAGGCCTGGATCAGGCAGTAGCGCATAAAGCGACGATTTTTAAGTACCGTCCTGGCGGTTTGCGTCAGCGATCCCCCGCCCTGTTTCTCTGTGAGGGACTCGCGGATAAAAAGCTGGCTGGCGATCAGCAGCGCCAGACCCGCCCCTGCCATTACCCAGAACAGCATCCGCCAGTCGAAATGCGACGCGATATAGCCACCGAGTACCGGGGACACCACGGGCGCGATGCCGTTGACCGTCATCAGTAGGGCAAAAAACTGCGTTAGCATCGTGCCATGATAGTTATCACGGGCGATAGAGCGGGCAAGTACGGAGCCGCCCGCCCCGGCAACGCCCTGCACAAATCGCCAGCCGATCAGGGCGTAAATATTCTGCGTGCTGGCACAAAGCACTGAAGCCAGTACAAACAGCAAAAGTGAGAACAGCAGCGGCGTTTTACGTCCGATGCGATCGCTTAGCGGGCCGAAAAAAAGTTGTCCCAGCCCCAGGCCAATCAGCGCCGAGGTAAGAGAAAGCTGCGTCAGCGTTGTGGAGGTGTTGAGCTGGGTGGCGATCTCCGGCAGCGCCGGAAGATAAAAATCGGAACACAGCGGCCCGATCGCCGTCAGCAGGCCAAGGATGGCCGCGAAAGAAAAAGAGAGTTTTGCCATAGGTATTTACTCTGATGGCCGGGCAACGTTGCGCCGCCCGGCAGTGATGTTACTGAATCCCGCCGCCCAGCGACTGCCACAGCGTGATGCGGTTTTCCAGGTCGGTTTGCTGCAAGGCAATCAGTGATTCCTGCGCCGACCACAGCGACCGCTGCGCGGTGAGCACCGTCAGATAATCGCCCGCGCCAGCCTTGTAACTGCGCGTCGCCACATCCAGCGTTTTTTGCTCCGCCGCCACGTATTCACGCTGGGCATCAAGCTGTTCACTCAACGTTTCGCGCCGGGCCAGCGCGTCGGCCACGTCCTTGAACGCGCTCTGGATGGTTTTCTCATAGGTCGCAATTAACCCTTTTTTCTCGGCTTCCGCATAGCGCAGCTGCGCCATATTGTTGCCGCCGCTGAACAGCGGCAGGGTGATGGAAGGTGCAAACGACCAGACCTTCATCCCGTGGCTGAACAGGGACGACAGCGAATCGCTGCCGACGCCCGCGCTGGCGGTGAGCGAGATGGTCGGGAAGAAGTTGGCGCGCGCCGCGCCGATGTTGGCGTTGGCGCTCAGCAGGTTATGCTCGGCCTCCTGAATGTCCGGACGACGCAGCAGCGCGCTGGAGCTGACGCCCGCCGGGATCAGCGTGATGGCGTTGTCGCTCAGGCTCTCCAGCGTGCCGGGTAGCAGGTTCTCGGGCACCGTATCGCCCGCCAGCAGGTTGAGAGCGTTTTTGTCCTGCATCACCAGCGTCTGGTAGCTCGCCACGCTGGCGCGCGCCTGCTGGTAAACCGCCATCGCTTCACTGACGTCCGTTGCCGCTGCCACGCCCACTTCCTGCTGGCGCTTCACAATCTTGAGTGAGTTTGCGGCGCTCTCCAGGGTGGACTTCGCCAGCGCCAGATTGCTGTTATCCGCCGCCAGCGTCACCCAGGCCGTGGTCAGCTCGCTGACCATCGTCAGGCGCGTGTTCTGCGCGGTGAATTCGCTGGCAAGCCAGGTTTCACGCGCGGCACGCGACAGGCTCTGGTTGCGGCCAAACAGATCCAGTTCGAAGCTGGAGACCGCGCCGTTGGCTTCGTCACTTGTCGCGACGCCGCTCGCCAGCGTGCGGCTGCGGGTGTGGCTCAGTTCCGCGTCCACCGTCGGGAACAGGGACGAGCGCGTTTCGCCATACTGGGCACGGGCGGCGTCGATATCCGCAATCGCTTTTTGCACGTCGCGGTTGCTGTTGAGCGCCATCGTCACCACGCTTTTCAACCGCGCATCATTCATCACCTGCTGCCACTGGCTCACCACGGCGTTGGCTTCGCCATGGGCGCCCGGCAACGTCGCCGGGACGGGGGCGTCCGGGCGCTGATACGTGGGATCTAATGACACACAGCCCGCGCTCAGCAGCGCTAACGTTAATACGGTTACACGAAACATTATGACCTCCGGTTTGCGTGCTTACCGGAGAACAGACGTTTCACCAGTACAAAGAATAAAGGAACAAAGAAGATGGCCAGCAGCGTCGCGGCCAGCGTCCCGCCAATAATACCGGTACCGATCGCCACGCGGCTGTTGGCCCCGGCGCCGGTGGCAATTGCCAGCGGCGTCACGCCTGCGATAAACGCCAGCGAGGTCATGATGATCGGACGCAGACGCGTCTGGGCGGCCCGCAGGGCGGCGCGCGTCAGGGAGTAGCCTTCGGCCACTTTGGCTTCGGCAAACTCGACAATCAGAATGGCGTTCTTCGACGACAGACCGATGGTGGTCAGCAGCGCCACCTGGAAATAGACGTCGTTGTTCAGGCCGCGCAGGGAGGCGGCAACCGCTGCGCCAAGCACCCCAAGCGGGATCACCATGATGACCGAAATCGGCACCGACCAGCTCTCATACAGCGCCGCCAGGCACAGGAACACCACCAGGATCGAGAGGGCATAGAGGCTCATTGCCTGACCGCTTGCCAGTTTTTCCTGCAACGACAAACCGCTCCATGCCCAGGTGCTGCCGGACGGCAGGTTATTCGCCAGCTGCTCCATTTTGCTCATCGCCGTACCGGAGCTGGCGCCGCTGGCGTTTTCGCCCTGAATCTCATACGCCGCCGAGCCGTTGTAGCGCACCAGGCTTTCCGGGCCATACTCCCAGCGGGTGGTGGCGAAGGCGGAGAACGGGGTCATGGTGCTGTCGCTGCCGCGCACATACCATTTGTTAAGATCCGATGGCACCGCGCGATAGTCGCTGTCGCCCTGGATGTAGACCTTTTTCACGCGGCCACGGTCAATGAAGTCGTTCACGTAGGTGCCGCCCCAGGCGCTGGAGAGGGTGTCGGTAACATCGCTCAGGGAGAGCCCCAGCGACACGGCTTTGTTGTTATCGATATCCACCTGAAGCTGCGGCATCTGCGGCAGATCGTTGGCGCGCACGGCGTGCAGCGAGTTGTCCTGGTTGGCTTCGCCAATCAGCTGGTTACGCAGTTTCAGCAGCGCGTCGCGGTCGGTGCCGCCGCTGGCCATCAGCTCAAAGGTAAAGCCGTTGCTCTGGCCTAAACCATCCACCGCCGGGGGCGTCATGGCGAAAATTGTGGCATCCCGAATGGTGCTCAGCTCCTGCGTGGCGCGCAGGGCAATGGCCTGGGCGGTGTTTTCCTCGCCTTTGCGCTCTGACCAGTTTTTCAGGGAGACGAACGCCATCCCGGCGTTCTGGCCGCTGCCGCTGAAGCTGAAGCCTTCAATGGTGAAGATCACGTCGGTATTGGCTTTCTCTTTGGTGAGGAACCACTCGCGTACCTGGCGGCTTACCTCGGCGGTACGCACCGCGGTTGCGCCGGCAGGCAGGGTGTACTGCACCATGATTTCACCCTGGTCTTCGGTTGGCAGGAAGCTGCCCGGCAGTTTTAGCATGGCGAACCCCATCGCGCCGCAGAGCAGGGCGTAGATCACCAGCATGCCACCGGAACGGCGCAGGGCGCGCAGCACCTTGTTCTGATAGCCGTGCTCGGTCTTACTGTAGAAGCGGTTAAACGCGCCGAAGAAACCTTTTTTGTGCGGAGCGGTGTGATTCAGGATCGAGCCGCACAGCGCGGGCGTCAGGGTCAGCGCCACCACCACGGAGAGGAACATCGCCGAAATAATGGTGACCGAGAACTGACGGTAAATCACCCCGGTGGAGCCGCCGAAAAAGGCCATCGGCAGGAATACCGCAGAGAGCACCAGCGCAATGGCGATCAGCGCGCCGGAAATTTCGCCCATCGATTTTTCGGTCGCTTCCCGGGCGGGCAGCCCTTCGTCGCGCATAATACGCTCGACGTTTTCCACCACCACGATGGCGTCATCCACCAGAAGCCCTATCGCCAGCACCATCGCAAACAGCGTCAGGGTGTTGATGGAGTAACCGAACAGCGCCAGCACGCCGAAGGTGCCCAGCAGCACCACCGGCACCGCCAGCGCCGGGATCAGCGTCGCGCGGATGTTTTGCAGGAACAGGTACATCACCACCACCACGAGGATAATGGCTTCGAACAGCGTCTGAATCACGTCCTCAACGGAGATCTTGATGAACTCGGTGCTGTCTTTCGGGTAGGCCACATCGTAGCCTTCCGGCATCGACTTTTTGAACTCGGCGATCTTATCTTTTACCGCCGTGGCGGTGTTAAGCGCGTTGGCGCCCGGTGAGAGCATCACCGCCATACCCGCCGCCGGGTGGCCGTTCAGCTTCGCGGTGGCGGTGTAATCTTCGCTGCCCATCTCCACGCGCGCGACGTCGCTGATGCGCACCACCGCACCGTTGGACTGGCTCTTGACGATGATCTTTTTGAACTCATCGACCGTTTGCAGACGCGACTGAGCGCGGACGGTGGCGGTCAGCTGTTGGGCGTTCGACGAGGGCAGTGCGCCGATTTTACCGGCGGAAACCTGCACGTTCTGCGCTTCAATCGCGCTCTGCACGTCGGAGGGCATCAGCGAGTACGACGCCAGCTTCGCCGGGTCGAGCCAGATGCGCATCGCGTATTCTGCACCGAACACCTGTAGGCTACCGACGCCATCCACGCGCGCCAGCGGATCCTGCATATTACTCACCAGCCAGTCGGCGATATCCGAGCTGCTGGCGGTGTCGGTTTTGTCATATACGCCCATGATCAGCAGGAAGTTGCTCTGGGATTTTTCGACGGTGATCCCGGACTGCTGCACCTCGGTCGGCAGGCGCGATTCCGCCTGCTGGACTTTGTTCTGCACCTGTACCTGAGCGGTGTCCGGATCGGTTCCCTGTTCAAACGTGACGTTAATACTCACCGACCCGTCCGAGCTGCTGGTGGAGGTGAAGTAGAGCAGGTTATCCAGCCCGGTGAGCTGCTGCTCGATCACCTGCGTCACGCTGTTTTCCAGCGTCTGTGCGGAGGCACCGGTATAGGTGGCGGAGATTTTGATCGACGGCGGAGCCACGTCCGGGTACTGCGCAACGGGCAGCGTGCGGATCGCCAGCATTCCGGCGAGCATGATGAGAATGGCGATAACCCAGGCAAAGACCGGGCGACGCACGAAGAAACGGGAAAACATCAGGCGTTTCCTCCGTTGGTTTTCATCTCTTCAGCTTTCACTTCCTGCCCGGCGGTGACTTTATCGGTGCCTTCCACAATCAGCTTATCGCCCGCCTTCAGGCCGCTCAGCACCAGCCATTTGTCGCCGTAGGTGTCGCCCGTCTCCAGCTGACGCTGTTCGACCTTGTTGCTGGCGTTCACCACCAGCGCGGTGGCGGTGCCTTTGGCGTCGCGGGTGATGCCCTGCTGCGGGGCGAGGATCGCGTCATTCATGATGCCTTCATCCACTCTGGCGCGGACGAACATGCCCGGCAGAAGCTGATGCTGCGGGTTCGGGAAGACGGCGCGCAGGGTGACGGAGCCGGTAGACTCATCCACCGCCACTTCGGTCAGCGCCAGATGGCCTTTTTCGCTGTAGCTGCTGCCGTCTTCGAGGATCAACGACACGTTCAGCGTATCGCTGTTGCTGGCGAGGGTTTGCTTGCGTAATCGCAGCAGATCGGCGCTGGAACGGGTTAAATCGACGTACATACTGTCCAGCCCGCGAATGGTGGCCAGCGCGGTATCCTGCTGGGCGGTCACCAGCGCGCCGGGGGTCACAGAGGAGATGCCGATACGTCCGGCAATCGGCGCGGTGACGGTGGTCCAGTTGAGGTTAATGCGGGCGCTTTCCAGCGCGGCTTTCTTTGACTCGACGCTGGCCTTGTCCTGCGCACAGGTGGACTTCGCGTCTTCCGCATCCTGACGTGATACGCCGTCGTCCTTCACCAGCTGCGCATAGCGCCGGGCTTTCTGGCAGTCGGCCTGCACCAGCGCCTGCGCCTGTTTCAGTGCGGCGGCGGCTTCATCATACGCGGCGCGGTAGCTGGAAGGATCGATCTGATACAGCGCCTGCCCGGCCTTGACCGTATCGCCTTCGGTGAACAGGCGCTTCTGGATAATGCCGCCTACCTGGGGGCGCACTTCGGCGCTCATCGCGGCGGCGGTGCGTCCGGTCAGCTCGCTGACAACGGACACCGGCTGGCTCATGAGTGTGACAATCCCCACTTCCGGAAGAGGACGCTGGGGAGCAGATGTTTGCGCATTATCGCACCCTGTCAGGAGGAGTAATGCCGCGATGGAGGTTGTTATGGTTTTCATAATCTTTTTCCAGGGTGAACGAAGCCTGCCCTGTTAATTGCTTAACAGGGAGGAGGGTTAATTAAAAGCACAGCGATCCTGCATCTCTGGCTGAGCCAGAAATGAAAAAAGGGAAATTACTTATTTCCGCTAATTATTCACATGCGATTACTTCGCAGAGAAAATCATATTTAAAATATTCTGGTATATAGGCTCTAATTGTTCTGACGGTACTTTTAAAGGCGTGAGTCGACGGTAAATCGTGCCTTCGATCATCACGGCGGTAATCTCCACGCAGCAGCGAATATGCTCATCGCTCAGGTGAGGGAACTGCTTTTTCAGGTGCTCACAGGCGTTGGCGAACATGCGGGCTTCGGCTTCGATCAGCATGTTTGCCACCAGCGGATTGCGCGTGGCCTCTGCGGACATTTCGAGCATCAGCGCGTCATCGTCTTCGTTAAGCGTCTGGCGCCAGGCAAGCGCCTGCGGCATCCCTTCAACCAGGGTTTTGCCCTGCATCTCCTCGATACGTGAGTCGATAATGCGCCGGATCATCTCTTCAATAATCGCGTCTTTGTTACTGAAATAGCGATAGATTTGTCCGACGCTGAGCCTGGCTTCGCTGGCGATCTGCGACATGCTGGCAGCGTGAAATCCACTGGCGCGAAAGCAGCGGCGCGCGGCGGTAATGATTTCGTCCTGCCGCAGTTTTTGTCGTTCTTCCAGCTTTGTACTCATTGTCGGCTACCGTAAAAAGTGAGAATGATCGTTCTCATTATACGTTTTCGGAGACTATTGGAAAGGCTTTTTTTATTTACATATTGAATGAATATTTCCAGCTATAAACAATGGAGAAAATAAGGAGTTTTTATGAAGGTTAAGCTGTGAGATATTCAGATTGCGCTGAAAATAAGGAGAGAATTATGCATCTGAGCATTACAGATAATGTCACAGCCGAAGAAAAAGAAGAATTATTAACGGGGCTAAGAGCCTATAACGCGCAGTTTTTAGATCTGGCGACGTTTGGCGGCGATATTGGCGTATATATGCGAGACGACAATGGCGTCATGCTGGGCGGGTTAATCGGCGTACGGAAAGGCGACTGGCTGAACATCGACTATCTGTGGGTCAGCGACAGCGTGCGGGGTACGGGCGTGGGAAGCCAGCTTATCAAAACGGCTGAAGAGGAGGCCCGTCGCAAAGGCTGTCGTCACGCGCTGGTGGATACGGTCAGCTTCCAGGCGCGTCCGTTCTATGAAAAACAGGGTTATCAGGTGCAGATGTCTTTGCAGGATTACCCTTATCAGGGAATGCAGAGACACTATCTGACCAAACATCTTTAACCGCCGATCCCGGTGCCAATCACGGCTAACACGTGGCGCACCACGATCTCCGGCGAGAGGGCGCTTAGCCTCTCGTCATTGCGCATGCGGGAGAACGGCACCAGCACCAGGCTCAGCAGCGTAGTGAACAGCAGTTCGGGAGCCAGCGCCGGGTTCAGCTTTCCTTCCTGCTGCCAGCCTTTGATGGTTGCCAGCGTGGTGTGATATTTCTCATCGCCAAAGCGTGCCTGCAAATGGGTGCGCAGTACCGGCATCTCGCCAATCACCTCCTGCATCCACAGCGGCGCAAACCAGCGATACGTTTCCGCCAGTTCGGCCAGCACCCTGACCATTTCCGTCAGGGCATCCACCGGCGAATCCCGGTTGTCGGCGAAAATCGCCCCGATCCGCTCGCGTAACGGCAGGAAGCGCTCCTCAATCATCGCATCCAGCAACTGTTCTCTGGAGTTGAAGTAGTAGTGCAGCATGGCGGGCGTCACGCCTGCTTCGCGGGCGATGGCATTCAACGACGTATTGGCGATCCCCTGGCGGGAAAAGAGGTTCAGGGCGATATCCAGCAGCTGTTCACGGCTGGCGGTAACGCGCTTGCCGCCGCGTGGCCGACCGGGGCGGCGGGGTTCAGAATTGTCCTTTTGTGCTGGCATGGTCACCGTATCTCTTGATCTTATTCATCACTTCCACAAATATTAATTATACGATTAATTAATTTCAAGTGATGTCTTATGGAGTCCGACGTAATGACTCAACCTGCGAAAAAGGCGCCGTCGATTAAGCTGCTGTTCAGCGCACTCCTGCTGGTGATGCTGCTCTCGGCGCTGGATCAGACCATTGTCTCCACCGCGCTGCCGACCATCGTCGGTGAGCTGGGCGGGCTGGATAAGCTCTCGTGGGTGGTAACGGCCTATATCCTCAGTTCGACCATCGTGGTGCCGCTGTACGGCAAATTCGGCGATCTGTTTGGCCGAAAAATCGTTCTGCAAATCGCGATTGTGCTGTTTCTTGTAGGGTCCGCGCTGTGCGGTCTGGCGCAGAACATGACCCAGCTGGTGCTGATGCGCGCCCTGCAAGGGCTGGGGGGCGGCGGTCTGATGGTGATCAGCATGGCTGCCGTGGCGGACGTGATCCCGCCTGCCGATCGGGGTCGCTATCAGGGGTTGTTTGGCGGCGTGTTTGGCCTGGCGACGGTGATAGGGCCGCTGATCGGCGGGTTTATCGTTCAGCACGCATCCTGGCGCTGGATTTTCTACATCAACCTGCCGCTGGGGCTGTTTGCCCTGCTGGTGATTGGCGCGGTTTTCCACGGCAGCGCGCGGCGCAGCAAGCATGAGATTGACTACCTGGGGGCGATTTACCTCAGCATGGCGTTGCTGTGCATCATTCTGTTTACCACCGAGGGCGGGACGATCCGCCAATGGAGCGACCCGCAGCTGTGGTGTATTCTGGCCTTCGGCCTGACGGGGATCGCCGGGTTTATCTACGAAGAGCGGCTGGCGTGGGAGCCGATTATCCCGCTGTCGCTCTTCCGCGACCGCAGCTTCCTGCTCTGTAGCCTGATCGGTTTTATTATCGGCATGTCGCTGTTTGGCTCCGTCACTTTCCTGCCGCTCTATTTACAGGTGGTAAAAGACGCCACGCCGACGCAGGCCGGTTTGCAGCTGATCCCCCTGATGGGGGGGCTGTTGCTCACCTCCATTATCAGCGGGCGCATCATCAGCCGTACCGGGAAATATCGTCTGTTCCCGATCCTCGGCACGCTGCTCGGCGTGGTGGGGATGGTATTACTGACGCGCATTTCAATCACCTCCCCAACCTGGCAGCTGTACCTGTTTACCGGCGTGCTGGGCATGGGGCTGGGACTGGTGATGCAGGTGCTGGTGCTGGCGGTGCAGAACAGCGTGTCAGCCGATCAATACGGCGTCGCGACGTCTGGGGTGACGCTGTTCCGTTCCATTGGCGGGGCGATTGGCGTTGCGCTGTTTGGCGCGGTGTTCACCCATATTCTGCAATCAGGCCTGATCGACAGGCTGCCGGAAGGGGCGGAACTGCCGCGCGAACTTAATCCCGTTGCCATACACCATCTGCCTGATGCCCTGCGTCTGGACTATCTGGATGCGTTCGGCTCGGCGATCCATGCGGTATTCATGCTGGCGGCGGGGATTATGGTGCTGGCGTTTGTGCTGTCGTGGTTTTTGCGCGAAGCGCCGCTGCGTCGGCAGGCGTGAGGGAAGCGGTTCTGCTTGCGCCTGGACTACCGTAGCCTGATGCCCATCGCCCGGTGGCGCTACGCTTACCGGGCCTACACTTCCCCCGTCACGTAGGCCGGGTGAGCGCAGCGCCACCCGGCAACAGGCCGCATATAACTTAACCGTCTTACTGATTCCTTTTCGTTTTTTAGCCTGCCGTCTCGTTGTCGATATAGTCTTCAAAACGTCTATCAAAAGGAACTGTCTCGTGAAACTTCGATTGGGTGCGCTTCTCCTGACTGGCCTGCTGCTCGCGGGCTGTGATCAGGGCGGCAATGATGCCAGACACATTAAAGTCGGCGTGATCAATGGCGCTGAGCAGGACGTGGCGGAAGTCGCCAAAAAGGTGGCAAAGGAGAAATACGGTCTGGATGTTGAGCTGGTGGGCTTTAGCGGCTCGCTGCTACCCAACGATGCCACCAACCAGGGCGAACTGGACGCCAACGTCTTCCAGCATCGCCCGTTCCTCGCAGAAGATAACAAGGCGCACAATTACAAGCTGGTCGCCGTGGCCAATACCTTCGTCTTCCCGATGGCGGGTTACTCCCGAAAGATTAAATCGGTCTCTGAGCTGAAGGACGGCGCAACCATTGCGATTCCAAACGATCCCACCAACCTTGGCCGCGCGCTGTTGCTGCTGCAAAAAGAGAAGCTGATTACCCTTAAACCGGATGTTGGCCTGCTGCCAACGGCGCTGGATATTACCGCGAACCCGAAAAACTTACAGATTATGGAGCTGGAAGGGGCGCAGCTGCCGCGCGTGCTGGACGATCCGAAAGTGGATGTGGCCATCATCAGTACCACCTATCTCCAGCAAACGGGGCTTTCTCCGGTACACGACAGCGTCTTTATCGAAGACAAAAACTCACCCTACGTGAATATTGTGGTCACGCGTGAAGAGAACAAAGACGCCGAAAACGTGAAGGAATTTATCCAGTCCTATCAGTCGCCGGAAGTGGCGAAAGCGGCGGAGACCATTTTTAACGGTGGCGCGGTGCCGGGCTGGTAAGCCCCGGTAAAAAGGCCAGCGCTCCGCTGGCCGTCAAAGCGTTACGCGGGCATCGGTTCGGCTTTCGGGCCACAGAAAACCCTGACCAGACTGTGCGCCGGACGCGCGGGCGCGCGCCAGATCCCGCGAGTTTTCGATGCCTTCTATAAGAATTGATTGCGCGATACCTGCCCTGACCTCCTGTACAAACGGGGCAAGCGGCGCGCGCTCGCGCAGCGCTGAGCGGTCAATTTTCACCCCATCCAGCGGCAGCGCAAGCCGCGCGAACGCCTCCGCCAACTCCCGGGTTAAATCGTCCAGCCAGATTTGCCATCCCGCCTCTTTTAACCGAACAAGCGTGGCATGAAGGCGACGTTGCTCATCCTCGCTCAGCCGTGTGATGGTGAGGGGATCCTGAATTTCAATCGTTAACCGCTGCTGATGGCGTAACGCCAGCAACAACCGGATAGCGCGTTCGTTGAGAAGGTGTTCTGCCGGAAGGTTTAGCCAGTAAGCGTCCCGGGCGGGTATCTGTAACAGGGTGTTGGCCTGCCAGAAGAAGATTTGCAGCGCGCTGCGCGAGGGCAGCGAGGCAAACAGCACCTCAAGATTGACGTTATGGATCTCCACGAGAACTTCATGCGCGAACACCTGGCCCGAATGAAGATCGACAAGCGGCTGGAATCGCAGCCCTGAGATACGTTGCAACAGGGGAGAGGGAAGAACGGTATACATGGAACAGCCTTCAGGAAATGAAAAAAGGTTCCCGCGGACACGGGAACAAAAGGCAAACGACACACGGTCAAATTTTTAATTCAGGATCCAGCGAATGCTCTGGTAAAACGAGGGACCACGCACGGCCTTAAGCTTGTTCATGGCGTTGTTCTTATAAAAGTAAACCAGCCTGACGTTACACCCCAGCTGACGGGCGATTTGCTTGGTTTTGAGATTACAGGAATAGCCGCGCAGTACGCTTGCCTCCTCGCTGGACAGCCTCGCCGGGGTGCGTAAGCGGGTCGTCATGCCTACGTTGTAACGGCCAGACTCTTGCGGCGTCTGGCTCATCAGTATTTGCCACAGCGCTTTGATATCCCCCAGGGAGACTCTTTTGCTGATGACTCCATCAACATGTTTAAATTTCAAATAGCCGGCGGATAACGAATAGATATAGATCTTCGCTGTCACTTGTTTCTGTTTAATACAGAGAATGTCGTCATTCGTCGTCACCCGGAAATGACGCGTATTCAACGGATCATAAATGATGATATCAAAGAGTTGTTCACTCATAGCAAGTTCTTCGATATGGGTAAATCCATGGAAAATAACGTCGTGTTTTTCATCAGGCTCACGCTTTCCAAGCGATTGCAGGCCAATCATCGTGAATTCGCAGCTGTCAACAACGGCAACGTGAATTGTTTTTTTATTTTGCATTGGCATTCTCCTTTCGCTGAGTAAACAGTCCATATAAGAGAAAATGGCGGTTCGCACTCTCTTATTAAAAGAATAGCGAGCACTTTTTAAATAACGCGATGCGATGGCATCAATGTAAGCCAATACAAACCGTCGAGTAAAGCTGAAGCCAATTATTAGCGGAAGATAAAATTGAAAAATGGTTTTAATGGTATATGCAATTGTTTTAATCTTCTAATAATATTCATGCCAGATTTTTATTCTGTAAATGAGCGGATAATAAGCATCAGAAGGTTGATTAATGGGGTTAATCCACCGCCTTTTCAGTGATTTACTGCTGTTCCTGTAAGAAAAATTGTGATCGTGGCAGGATTATCGACAGGGCTTTATCTGCGAGGGGAAACGGCGTGCAGAATAAAATAGAATTTTTTCTATGAATTTAATGTCCTTGTTCAGATTTTTAATCCTGAGAAGGATAAAATCCTGGCGCGAAGAGGTTGTGAGTGGTGAGTACATAAACTATTATCATTTTCCTCCGGTCACGAGAATTTAGAAAAGACATGAATAATACTGAACGTATCGTAAGGGTAATGGTGTTTTACAAAATAAATATATTTAAAGAGATAATATTCCGGGCGCTCCAGGATCTTTTACCCGATTACGTACTGAACATTACTCAGGTCGATTCCACAGAACAGGCGCTGGCGGCGGTGGCGGATAATAACGTGGATGTTTTCTTCACTGAATTTAATTATCTGCTTAATCATAAAGAGTGGAGTGCGGAGGTCAGCAGCCGTTTTACATCTTTATGTAAAACCCATCACGTCAGGCGTGTTCTGTTGGTGCCCGAGCTGCCTTACGGGCTGTTAAAAAAAGTTCTGGAGATGAAATTTGAATTAACCATCAGTCAGCAGGATGAATTGACTGAACTGAAAAAGGAATTACCCGCGTTGCTCATGGCGGACGGGCAAAAACCGTCGATCTCTTCGTGGCTCAGGCGGGTAATGCGGTCCGGCTCCCGGGCGCGTTCCATCCTCTCGGCCAGAGAGTGGGAGGTGCTTCATCTTATCGTGGAAGGATTTTCAACGACGGAGATTGCCCGTCATCGAAACCGTTCGGTCAGTACCATTGCGACACAGAAACACAATGCAATGAAAAAGCTGAATCTTTCCAACCACAGCGAACTGATTAAGTATGTGCAAGCGGTTGGAAAGATGGAGGAATAGTTCACATCAGGGATAGATAATATTCAGCGTAGCCGATGTATTGATCTTACCCTGGCTCACTTGGGCGGGCGCCCACACGTAATAGTACGCCGCCATCGGAAGGGTGAAATGTTCGTCCAGCGCCGCGCCAGCCGCCACGCTGAAAATCATCGTGGCGTTGCCACGGCTGGTGGTTGAGGTAGAGAAGGTCACCGGCGTTTGCGGGGCGTCACGTTTTATCAGGCGGAGCCCCACGCCCTGCGCCGCGCTACTGCTGCTGTCGATCAGCACCGAGCTGTCGGTTGAGAGCAGCTGCGTGCTGGACAGAAACATCTCAATTGACCGATCGGAATTGCCGTTAACCCCGACGTTCTGACAGCTCATGTTCAGTGAAAAAGGCGTCAGCCCCGGCTGTGAGGATGCACTGAGCTGGGGAATGCCGAGCGTTGGCAGCGCCACGGTCAGCCCCGCATTATCAAAGGAACAGGTAGTCAGTTTCGGCGCGTATTTGATGATCATCGGTTGACCAAACATATCTCGGTTGTCGTAAGGCCACTTGAACCCGCTGAATAACCACTGCGCTATCTTGATGACCTGATTGATTGGCCAGGTGATGATTTCCCAGATGGATAACCCGCTCATGTCGCTGACGAACAGAACGTCGCTCATGTTCGCCGTATCCCCCGTCAGGGTGGTACCGCTCTGGTTAACGAGGGTGAAGCGAACCGTAAACGGTGTGTTCAGCTCAGACGCCGTATGGCTACCGCTGGCTGACAGGGTTTTATTGGCCGGGGGATTGGTGATCTCCGCCCGCACCATATACTTGTTGTTGCTGAACCCGAGGATGGTCGCGTATTTGCTGTCGGTCGACAGGATCGGCGTGTAAGAAAATTCACTGTTACCCGTCGTACAGTTGAACGAGCCGCTGTACTGGGTGGTGAAGCTGCCGGTCCATGTGGGCGTGGCCGGGCTCAGCTTATCCGATAAATCAATGGTAATCGGTGTGCCATAAACGATGCTGCTGCCGGAGCAGGTGGCATAGCTCATCCCGCTAATGCTGGTGAGGAGCAGGAACATGAATGATCGTAACATTTTGATAATCCGTAATTAATGGCAAACCGATGAGGGGCTGTTCAGCCCCCAGGCCGGGGAGGAGATTTCGCACTTTCCGCTGCGGAGATGCACGTTGAGCGCGCGTGGCGGCTGTTCAGCACGGATATACAGTACGCTGGCCTGGCCGACATACCCGACAGATCCACCGTGTTCATCCAGCACTTCAGTGCCAAACGGCAGCGGTTTGCCGTCGGTGCGCGTCGCATGAAGTACCCATGACTGGCGCTTATCGGTTTCGAAGCGGATATAACTCACCGCCCCGTCATAAGGCGCCACGTTAGCCATATTGCCGATCACCTCCGCGCCAGCGCTGTTTTCCGTTTCAGTTAACGTAATGGCGTTTTTGCGATACGGGGTGGCGTAAGGCACCAGCGCTACGCCATCGCGGTTCGTCATAATGCTTTCATCGCCGTTCACCATCAGCCCCTCCGCCTTTGGCGCATCGACGATAGTCATGGTTGTGCCGGTTTCGTTTGAGGCGAGAACGTGCCACGGGTAGGCCACCAGGCTTCCGCGTCCGCTGAGCCCGGTCTGGCGGTAGTCGGAGGATTCGCTGTAAGAGCCACCGAGTGTCGCGAAGTTCGAACGGTACGCGGCGTTAACGCTTGCCGCATTTTTACCCCCACGCGCATTACTGCCGGAGAGGGTATAGCTCAGGCGGTTCGACGCCAGCGCGTTCCCGCTCATGCTGATATTGCTCTGCTCGTAATGCGAATCGCTGGCCGTCAGGCTGGAGGTGATCCACGCATTATTATCAAACAGCGAGAACGGCAGGCTGAGGGAGAGGTAAAGGCGCGTCTCTTCTTCACTGTCCCTGTTCCGTACCCGGCTGGCCGACAGGGTATAGCTGGCGCGGCCGATGGCGTTGGAATAGCCCATCTGATATTCGCGCGTGGTTTGCTGTGAGTTCCAGTAATCGCGCTGTGTGCCGGAGACAAACACCGTGCCCCAGTTATTGAGCAGGCGCTGATTAAGGTTAAGCGTAAAGGTATTCTTGGGCTGCGCCGCGCGCAGGGCGTCCCAGGTGCTTAGCGACATGTCGGGCGCAACGCCAAACCGATCTTCATAGTCGTCGTACTGCGCTCTCAGGCGCTGATACCCTTCGCGCGAATAGAGCGCGTCGCTGAAGCTGTAATAGCCTTTAGTGGAATAGCGATAGGCCGCCAGAGTGAAGTTGGTGGCAGTGGTATCGATAAATTTGCTGTACGACACGCGATAACTCTGACCGCTGCTGGTGCGATCCTGTAGGGTGGTTTTGGCGTGGGTGACATCAAACGAGACCGCGCCAAAGGGAAGGTTCCACCCGGTACCGACAAGCCCGGCCTGGTAGTTATCGCTAATAATCGTCCCGGTATACCCGGTGATGAGGTTATTAAACCCGTAGCGCAGCGTGGCCTGCATGAATGCGGGTTCGGCATCGAGCGTGTTCTGGTGCACTTTACCCGCCACCACGCTGTACTGACTCACCCCTTCTTTTAGCATCCCGGGCACGGCGGAAAACGGCACCGTGAAGGACTGCTGTGAACCGTCCGCCTCACGCACCACCACCAGCAAATCGCCCGCGGAGCCGGTAGGCTGAATGCTGTCGAGGGTAAACTGGCCCGGCGGCACGTTCTCCTGATAGATCACGTTGCCATTCTGGATAACTTTCACCAGGGCGTTCGTCCGTGCCACGCCGTGAACCACCGGTGAAAAACCCTGCTGTGAATTTGGGCGCATCTTCATATCCGACGCCAGCGACACGCCGCGCACGCGCAGGGAATCAAACAGATCGCCAGGAATATAAAAGTCACCCAGCGTCAGGTTGGATTTCAGCGAGGCCAGGGGACGGCGCAGGTAGCGGGTATTATTCTGCCAGCTACTCTCTCCGCTGGCGGTTTTCCGCCAGGCGCTGCTGTCGCGAAACTGCCAGCCGAACAGGTTGGCGCCGGAATCCAGCCCGGCATAAAAATCATCATTTGTGTCTTTCGCAGTGCCTTTCGCGCGGGTGTTGTACCAGGTCGTGTTCCACGAGAGCATCAGCGCCGGGATCCCCTCGTCCCAGAACTGGGGGGCAATGTAACCTTCTTCAGTACGCTGCACGGCCGCCTGCGGAACGGTAAGCGCCAGACTCAGGGTGCTGGTATCGGTTTTGACTTCACCGCCCTGAACCAGATCGCGCAGCTGGACCTGCCCGTGCGCAATGGCGGGCGCAGGCACGGACGTGGTGTTGATGCCCAGCGACCGGGCATCTTTCCAGGCAAGGCGGATGTCGTCACGCTGCTCGCCGTAGATGACGGTATAACGTCCCTTCCAGCTGCCGTTTACGTAGATATCCATCTCCTGACTGCCGGCAGGCATGGCGTTGTTTTCGGAAAAGCGAGACAGATCGGACTCACCGGATGCGCCAGCAAGCAGGGAGGGATCAAACGAGACGGCCCCTGATTTATGCGAAAGCAGAAGCGTGCAGACTGCCAGCAGACAGAGTCTGTTTTGTTTCATTTTCATGGTGAGTCTTTCCGATCACTGACTGGTGAAAGTGCGGGTTTTATACGCGCCAAGATCGTCCACATACATCAGCTGGAAGGTCTGTCCGCGCTTAACCGTATTTTTGGCGGCGACCGTCAGCTGCCCAAACGGGGAAACCATCGGGGACTCCTGGAGCAATTTCGTTTTACCCAGCGAAATATTGGCGACCGTAATATGGAACGGACTGTTATTTGTAATGCGAAAGCGATCGCCGTCGGCGGCGAGCGTCAGTTTCGCCACCGCGTCATCCAGCGTGCCTTTCAGCGCAGCGGGCCGATAAAAAAGTTTGATACGGGATTTAATCGCCAGCTGAACGGTATTCTGGTTTTGCAGATTTTCAGGTCTGGGCGGAATGTCGAGGACATTCAGGAAAAAGACGGATTCGCGATCCGCAGGCAAGCTGGACGGCAGCTTTTTAATACGAAGCTGTTGACCATTATGTTCGTTAACCTTTATCACCGGCGGCGACAACAGAAACGGCACATTGGCTGTTTCCGGCGTGGAATTAATATCACCGTCATCTATCCAGGATTGTACCAGAGCCGGCGCATCGCCCGTATTCATTAACTGGACGATCACCTCTTTGTTATTTTCAGGATAAAGGACACGGGTGCCATTAATGACAATATTGGCCCATGAGTGACCCGTGCTTAGCAGTAAGCCTGCCAGCAAAATTGCCTTGCGCATGATTGCAACCTTAAATACAGGCTCTGCGAAAACAGAGCCTGAATAATCACTATTACAGGTAGGAAATGGTATACGTTACGTTGGAGCTTAACTCGCCCACGGTGGCGGCAGCGGCGTTTGTTTTATAGTAATAAACGTCCAGCGTCAGCGTTTCGGAATCTGGCGCGGTCGCTGTACCCATAATATTTGTCGTGTAAGGCTGGTTCAGGGTAATAGGCGTAGACGAACCTGGCTCCACTAACGCAAAGCCGACATTACGTGCCACGCTGGCATCGCTTTCGTTCACGCTGTTATTCAGCAGGTATTTACCGTCAGTGGAAATATTATCCGCGCTGGAGAAATAAACTTTCAGCGGGGTACCGGTCGTTCCGGCTGCTGGTGAGCAACCAGAGAATGTCAGCGCAATAGATTTTTTATTTCGGGTGATCAGGCCAACCGTGGTGCCCGCATCTTTTACCGAAATAGGGGAAAGCGCAACGGTAAAGTCCGCGCTTTTACCGCCGTTAATGGTACAGGTTGTATCGGTAATAGCGCCGGTAAAGTTAATGATACCACCCGCCGAATTGTCTGCGGCCACTGCGCTGGTAGAGGCAATAGCGGCGGCCAGCAGTGATACGGTCATGATCGATTTGAACATGATAAACTCCATGAAGATTTGTGTTATTTAAAATGAATGTTAATCGGCTACACATGTCCCTGATGTACCGGCTAGACGCATGGCGACTCGGGAGAATGCTTTGACGATATTATGTTGCACTAAAAAAGTACATAACAAAACATTATTCCAACAACTTCTAAAGTTTAAGATTATAATCTTGTCAGTATGTTTTTTTTAATGTTTTAACCTAAATGCGTTGGTTCGAAGATTTTTATTAATGCTTTAATAATCGTTAATTAATGAAGCTTTATGAATTCATCTCTCAATTAATATCACGCGACTTGACCACACAAACTTTAGACTTATTATTGCCTGGCAAATGCACAAAAATTTAACAATGGCGTAATAATAATATGAAGTATCTCATTGATCTTACAATGCTTTATGAAGTCGACACCGGTATGATCATGATTAATGGAGAGGAAGAGTCATCCATTAAGTTATCTAACCAGGCGGGTCGTCTGCTTTATGAACTTATCATCAATAATGGTAAAACACTCGACAGAGACGACCTGATAAAGAAGGTCTGGGAGGATCATGGTTTCTCTGGTTCTTCGGTGAGTCTGAATGTTGCCATAAGTGAAATCAGAAAAGCATTTCGTACATTAGGCTGCGACCCTTTACTGATAAAAACGATACGTGGCAAGGGATTTAGCCTTGCCGCGCATATTGAACACCACACGGTCAGGCCGCCGGTTATTTCAACGCTTAGCGAAGAATCTGCCTCTGAAGCATTCGATACGCTAGCGCATAAGAAAGATGCCGATCCGCCTAAACAAATAATATCGCTGCACAGACTCTTTATTTCTCTCTGCACGTTATTACTGATTATTGTTACCGGCACCGCTGTTTTACTGTTGCACCAGCGGGATTCCTATGCCGAGAGCCTGAAAGATTCTGATATGCATCTGCTCGGTAAAGTGGACAGGTGTACGATATACCTGATCGATAAGAATATGTATCAGCCGCGACAGCACTACTTTAATCACGTAAAAGAGGTCATCGCCAGTCAACATATCGACTGTCAACATCAGGTTGCAGATGCTTACTATTCCAGGTTTAAAAAGTCGCAGATAGAAAATTATTTCCTGGCCATCTGTTATCAGCAGGACAGTATCGACGATTATAAGAACTGCATTTCTTACAGAAGCCTGACCGGGAGTTAAAATATGTCAAGGACTAAAATGAGTGTACTGTTCAGTATCGTACTGGCGCTGTCTGTCATCGCGTTGTTATGGGTCTATTTTACCAGAACGCAGGATGAGGGGTTTGGCTGCCAGTCAGATACCATTTCCTGGAAAACCTATTCCACGGGTGAGTCAACCGATATGTCGCTAACCACGCTTTTCCTGTTTAACAACAAAGATGTTGTGACGGTTATTCATAAAGGCGTACTCAAGAAAGAGGGCAAAAGCTACCTGATTGACAGAAATTACACGCTCAGCGTGGAAAAGGTCGACGGCAGCAATATCTTTTATATTAAGGATAAAAAGCTGAATAAATCTGAAGATGATGCGGCGCCGGATGGCGTTGTAAACGAAATGTTACTTGATAATATCAACTTCTTCTATATTACCAGCGTAAAAAAACATGCGTGGTTAATTAAGGGGCTGGTGTTGCCTGTAATGATGTGTGTAGCTGTCCCGACGTCCTGATATTTCTCTTTATTGAAAAATCGATATTTATCTATTACTCGGGAAATTGAGTAATTTACTCAATACGTAACAATAAGATACGAGAAATTTATTTATATTTTTATTGTTGCTATCCGTCGAGTGAATTTTTCTGTATTGCCTCGTTATTTTGCGGCTGTCTATACTCCGCCTCGAAAAAGGGGCTCCCCTTTTTATACACGTGGATTCTTTTTTGAAGGACTAAATAAATGAACAAACTGAACGCTATCGTTCTGGGCTCCCTGCTGTCTGTTTCTGCCCTGAGCGCAGTTAATGCAGCTGAAACGACGGCTTCTGCCACCTGGCAGGCAACCGCGACCAAAGACAGCGAATCCGATCTGGTTGTTACGCCAACGCGTGCTTTGAACTTCGTTTACAGCGCCAATACCAAATCTTTCAACACCGATACCGGTCTGTTTGATGTGGCTATCCGTGGCGATCACTCTACGGCGACCAGCTTCAAACTCGAAGCTATCCTCGACGATTCAAACAACACGCTGTTCAGCGTGGGTGGTGAAGCGACCAAGCTGAAAGTGGGTGCGCGTTGGGGCGGTAACGACCTGGGCTCTATCGGTGGCACCGTGGGGGCGAAATCGACCGCATGGACCACGCTGGTTGATTCTTCTTCTAACACCGGCGTCTCTTCTGGCCTGTGGAACCTGACCACCAGCGCAGGCGCGGCGGCAGATACCGAAATTACCGGCCAGGACAAATTCGTCTTCTACGTTGACTCCGCTCAGGACAACGCGGGTACTGCGAAAGAGTTCAAAGACCTGACCAACAGCCTGTGGGAAGGGACCGTGTCTGTTGCGTTCCGCGCAACCTGGGGCTAAGGCCTGATCGATCCAGGGGCGCAAGCCCCTGTTTAGGGAAATAGCATGTTTAACCTCAAATCCACCTTCTTATTTTTATTATTTATCTCTTCCTCCGCGCTGGCCATTAATGTGGGAAAAGTCACCACCATTATTTCTGCGGATGCTGACTCCACCGCCAAGGAAATAAAAAACGAAGCAGACAGCGTGCGTATTGTTTCTGTTCGCGCACAGCGGATCAGCAGCCCAATGGATGAAGGGATCGTCATTAATCCGGAGAAAGTGGACGAACTGTTGCTGACGCCCACGCGCATGGTAATGCCCGCCGGTACCAGCAATATCGTCAAATTTTACTATCACGGGAACGCCGATAACAAAGAGCGTTACTACCGCATTACCTTCACGGATGAAGGGGTAAGCGAAGAGGTGGACAGCGGTTCGCCAAAAAACGGCACCGGGATGACGCGTGCGGTGGTGAGCACCATTCTGGTGGTTCAGCCCCGGGATAAGAAGATTGATTTCGTCTATGTGGCGGGAAAAATAACCAATAAAGGGAACACCTCGTTTCGCGTCAATGCGACCGGGACCTGCCTGAAGCCGAATCCGGAATCCCCCGGCACGCCGTGTAGCAAAAACTTCTACCTGATGCCAGAGACCTCGCGCGCTATCGAGGATATCAACGTTACGGATAACCATTTTCATCTCGGAATATGGGACCTGAAACAGTTCATTCCTGTTAAGTAAGGATGCATGGTGAAAAATAAATTAGTGTTGCCGGTGATGATGGCTTGCGCATCCGGCACGCTGCCCGCGCTTGCGCATGCAGCCTCAAGCTCCGTGGTTATCGCTAATTACCGTTTTCCCGACTCGCTTTATGCACTGCTGGAGCAGGGGATCAAAATTCCCGTCTATCTGGTGAATACGCGTCCACACTCAGCACAACAAGGGAACCACGAAGGCACGGCGAACGAATATGTTCGTATCGGTGACGTGACGCTCTTTGCAAAAGATCTGAAGCTGGGGCTGAGGGATGTTCAGGTCCAGGAGTCTGATAACGGCATTCGTCTGTCAAAAGAGATGCGGGCGTTACTGCAAAGCATTAACGATAAGCAGTTTGATGACCAGATGCGTATTCCGGTTAGCGCGGGTTCGGCGTTCGAACTGGATCAGAAAAAAATGCGCCTGTTGCTGAATCTGTCGCAGAGTGACTACGGGGTGAATATTCGCCCGCGTGAGGTGGACATTGATGCGCCGGAGTCTGACGACCTGAGCGGCACGTTCTCCTACAACCTCGGAGCGTATCACACCGAGAGCGGCTACGGTGACAGCTGGTCGTCGGGCTATCTGAACGCGAGAAACTGGATCTCAATGGGCGTCGATCATGTCCTGATCGACGGCTCTGGCTACGTCAACGAGAACAGCAGCGATACCCAGATGAACGCGGTTATGTGGGAGCGCGACTATCAGGGGATGCGCTACGCCGCGGGCATGCTGAACGGCTGGGCGATGCAGTCTCTGGCGAGCGTCAGCGGGATTTCCGGCGGTGAAGTCTACGGCGTTTCCATGGGCAACCAGGCCAACTCCCGCAAGCGCGATAACACGCTCTCTCTGACGCCGGTGGTGGTCTATTTTCCCACGGCGGGCGAGGCCCGTATTCGTCGTGACGGGCAGCTTATCGGCATTCAGCGCTTTGACGTCGGCAACCATGAAATTGACACCAGCAGCCTGCCCTACGGGATCTACAGCGTCGAAGTTGAAGTGGTGAGCGGAAGCCGCACCGTGTCGCGCAGCATGTACACCGTAAATAAACCGTTCTCCAGCAACGTGTCGGAAACGCTGCGCTGGCAGATGTGGGGCGGGATGTATAGCCGCGATAAATCCGTCGTCAATTATAAAAAATACGCGAAACGCAAAAACGAGCAGGATAACACCTACTACTACGATTACGACACCAAACATAAAGACACCATGTCGCTGGTGGGAGCCTCGTTCAGCAAGCGCAGCGGGATGGTCGACTGGAACGCCTCTACCTACATGATGCGGGAACACATCGTCAGCGAGCTGTGGGCCTCACTGAACCTGACGGGCTATTTCTCGGTGAATACCCAGACCATGGCCGCCTCCGACGGAACGTATCGCGCCAACTATGGGGCGAATCTCAGCCTGCCGTGGCAGATCGGCTCGGTGTGGTACTCCCATGAACAGCTCTCCAGCGGCAAGTTCCTGGATATCTATGAGAGCAAGGGCAACACCTGGGGCGCTTCCTTTAGCCTGCCGTCATTCGGCCTACCCTCGGCAGGCAACCTGAGCCTGATGCGTCAGGAAGACGACCTCTATCGCTATAAACGCTATCAGCTGGACTACTCCCAGGGGTTATACGCCGGTCGCTACGGTACGGCGCGCCTGCGGGTGGGGATGTCGCGTAACAAATACGACGGGTATTACGAAGAGAAAGATCGTTACGTAATGCTCGATTTCGCCATACCGCTCGGCAATACCGTGTCGGTTGGCGTTTCCCACAATCGCGATACCGGCACGGCGCTGAACGTCAGCGCCAGCCGCCAGTTTGAGGGCGATTACCTGAAATCGGCTACCGCCAACGTCTCGAAAGCCTTTAACAGCCGCCAGGATCGCAGCGTAAGCGGCGGCGGCAGCGTGAACTTCGACACGCCGTGGAACAGCAACATCCTCAGCGTCCAGAGCGGCATGAGTAAAGGCTGGAACTCCACGCTGACCAGTGACGGCAGCGTGGGCTGGTCCAAAGAGGCCATCGCCGCCGGGAAAGGCACCGAAAGCGCAGGGGTGATTGTCAGTACCGGTCTCAAATCTGATGAAGCGCTGACCCTGAAGCTTAACGGCCGGGCAGAACGCATCAAAGGGGATAAAACCTGGCTGTCGCTGCCGGCATACCAGGCTTATGACCTGGAAGTGATGAACAGTGAAACCGGTACGGAAAGCTATGAGATTGGCGCGAATGCGCGTCGCCATATCACGGTTTATCCGGGTAATACCGTGGTGATGAAGCCGCAGGTGAAGAAAATCGTCACCCTGTTTGGTCGTCTTGTGGATGCAAACGGGGCCCCGGTTGGCGCCATGCAGATCAAAAACCATGTCGGGCTGACCCGGACGGAAAACGACGGACGCTTCGTGATCGACGTTGATAAGAACAACCCTGTCCTGAGTATCGCCACGCCGGACGACAGCGTCTGCGAAGTGCGCCTGGACATCGAGTCTAACCGCGGTGCGCTGTGGCTCGGGGACATCTCCTGCGACAAAGGCGATTTTGTCTGGCAGGAAGCAAAAGGAACGCAGGAACGTGACGATGAAAAAGATATTCGCTCTTAATTTACTGCTGATGAGCGCGGCGGCCCAGGCGCAGGAGCTGCCCTATTTAGCCATTAATAACCCGGACAATAACGGTACGGGAAACAGCGCGGGGCTGTTTAGTCTGAACAGCACGTCGACCGCGTTTTTACACGGTTCGCGCGAGTGGCCGACCCTGAGTGCGAAAACGAATAACGGTATCGCCACTTACATCCCGGACAACAGCTACAGCGGTCCGGCAGGCAGCGCGCTGACCATCGACTTTTCGGTGACCGGTTCCAGCGCCTCTCCGTTCTTCAAAGGGACGGCGTGTTCCTCGTCCTGCGGCAACACGGGGTACACCCCGACGACCAGCTATACCGACACGTCGATGGTGGTTAAGCCGCCGGTGATGGAGCCCGGCACGTCATACGGGCGCTGGGTACTGGGCGATCCGTTCTTTAACTATCTGCTCAACGCCGCGCCAGGGGATGAAGTGACCATCACCTCCACGCCGCAAATCAGCTCTATCAACAAAGTGACCACCACCAATACGCTTCACAAGGTGGGCACGCTGACCATGACCAACGCCAGGGCGCTTAACCTTGGGATTGATCCGATCAGCGGTGAGGTGACGATTGTCGATGGATCAACGGGGGCCACCTGCACCAAATACACCCGCAACACGGTCTCTGGCGTCCTGTGCGACCTGCTCGAATACACGTTTGTTGGGGAGGATATCTCCGGTTACAACGGGGGGCTGGCGCTCACCTCTTCCCGCGTCAACAGCGTGCTGCAATCGCACATGAGCGGCGGCACCGGGCTTGCCGCCGAGCTGACCTTCGATGAAAACACCTGGTACAGTATCTCCGGCGGTATCCTGAGCGATACGCGTGTCCTGGCGAACACCTTCCTTGCAGCGCCGCAGAAAAACGGCGGCAAAGCGTCCCTTAAAATCTTTTTGCCGAAAGCGTTAATTCTGAGCGTGGCGCAGGCGGGGGACGGCAGCAACATTGGCAATATCGTCAGCCTGTGTCTGACGCCCGGCAACAGCTCGCTGGCGGCGGATTTCTGCTTCCAGCCGGGGGGCGGCCTGGTGATTAACCCTATCGAGCCCGGGCTGGAGATTGTGCCAGACAACCCGGATTACACCCTCGATCCTGACGGTCTGGGCGGCTCCGGGAAAGGTATTATCGGCGAAGCGCCCATTGAGATCCCCTACACCATCACCTACAGCGGGGCGCAAAAAGATGCGGCGATTGCGGTCACGGTAAAAGTCACCGGGCCTACCCAAAGCCTGAATGGGGTGGACTACTGCGCCTTTAGCGGCAACGGTTTCACGGTTCCCATTCCGGGCAACGTGCTGGTGGGGAAAAGCCAGACGCTGATGGCGCACAACTGTAAAGGCGAAGTACTGTCGATCCCGGCACCGGCCACCCATGCGGAAGAGTGGGACAAAATGAGTTCCGGCGTGACCGATATGTGGCTCTGGAAAACACCGCTGGTCCTCCAGTTCGTTATGGATAATCCGGTATCGAAAACCACCTATGACGGAAATAGCTGGTTTGGCGAAGTGACCGCGCAGGGAAGAATAGATGTTAGCGCATCCTGGAATTAATCAACCATGACTGGAAAATTCCTGGCTATTTTTGCAATAAATTGCTTCATTTCCACAGGGGCAAATGCTTTAATTATCGAAAGTCTGAATATTGATTTTCTTCCCGAAAGAGAAGTTGTTTTTCAGCCGATAAAAAACGATACCAGCGAGCGTCAGAATTATACCGTTTCGCTTATTCAGGTAGACGTTCCTAAAGAGAAGGGAAAAGAAACCGAAATAAAAGATGGCGAAGTCATGTATTCGCCTAAGCAATTAACGCTGGGGAGCGGTGAACGCGCGGGTTTTAAATTTTATTATACCGGCCCGCATGACAACAAAGAGCGATACTATCGCGTAAAATTCACCGAGACGCCGCTCCAGGCAAAGGTTATCACGCGCAAAGGCCAGCGCATCCAGTCGGATGTGGTGGTCTCGCTTGAGGCTATTTTGATTGTCCGTCCATGGACACGACATTTTGATTATGCGTTTAGCAACGGGGTGGTGAGTAATACCGGGAATACCTATTTTAAATATGTTTCCTCGGTCGGGTGCAGTACGCAATACAACAATTCAAAATATATTCCGCCGGGGCAACGGCTGGAAATAGATAATGCCGGGCAGGCTGCAAGGCGGATGATTATTTATGGCAATAAAATCATTCCGCTTACCACCTGCCCGTAGCAACCGCTTTCCTTCATAAAAGGAAATTAGGCTTTAGCATCATGCTAAAGATCCATCACTACAGGAGATAAAAATGAAAGCGATTTCATTCGTAGAAGCGAAAGACATTATCGGTGGCGCGTTAAACCCGTTCGCTGGTCTGGTTAAAGGTGCACAACTGGGTTACGACACCGGCGCAAGCATCATGGGCATGGTTGGCGGTGTGGTTGGCGGAATTCTGGGTGGCGCAATGGGCTTCCTGGGTGCGCTGGTTGGTAGCTACAACTAATTCACGTTAACAGGAAAAGACTCATGCAAGTTATCGATTTCAAAAAAGCACAGGCCATCATCGGTGGTTGGGATCCGTTTGCTGCCGCTATTCAGGGCGCAAGCGCGGGCTATAACGCGGGCAGCCAGATGTTAGGCGCGCTGGGCGGCACCATCGGCGGCGTGTTCGGCCTGGTGGGCGGCTTCATCGGCGGTTTCTTCAGCGCCTAAGCGAGAAGCACGTTGTACGCATGGCCCGCATTGCCGGGCCATTTTTTTATTTCAGCCACGGATCATTATGTTTTCGCTCTTTCAGTATAAAAAACAGGGTAAGACCCCTGTTATTCGCCAGCATGAATTTACCGAATGTGGACTGGCCTGCCTGGCGATGGTGTTGGGGCACTACGACCACCATGTCTCCGTCAGCCAGCTACGCCGGGAGATTTCCGTTTCCGCCGATGCGGGAACCTCAATGGCGGAATTGATGACCCTTGCCAGCGATAAAAATATGTCTGGCCGGGTGCTTAAAGGCGAAATCACTGAAATAGAAACGTCTGAGCTGCCGCTCATCGCCTTCTGGCGCGGCAACCATTTCGTGGTCATCGTGAAGATCGACAGCCGCAGCGTGACCGTTCACGACCCCGCCAGCGGCGTGCGTCGTTACCGTCTGAAAGAGGCGGAAAAACTCTTTTCCGGCTATGTTCTTGAGCTTAAGCCCACGCCGTGCTTCAAAAAGAAATCCCCGGATGAAAAGCTCACGCTTGGCCGGTTAGCCAATAAATCCCCGAGCCTGTTCCAGCGCCAGCTGCTGCTGTTTGTGCTCTGTATTTTTACCCTCATCACCATGCTGGCAAGCCCCACCTACGTGCAGCTGATTATGGATGAGGCCATTTCCCGCAGCGACAGCGATCTGGTGATCCTGCTCACCGCGATCTTCGCTATCGTCTTTATCTTTGAAGTCATCGGTAAATTCCTCAAGCAGTTGCTTGAGATCCTGATGCGTAACATTGCCTATGACGATTTAAGCCAGTCCGTGCGCCACTACATGCTGCGCACCCAGACCAGCTGGTTCCGCTCGCGCCCGCCGGGCATCGTGCTGGCCATTGAAAAATCGCTCCACGCCTGCGCGGAGTTCATCAGCAATGGTTACGTGCAAATTATCTTTTCCAGCCTGATCGCCGTCACCAGCCTGCTGTTTATGCTGCTGTATAACGTCAAAATTGCGCTGCTGACGATGCTGCTGATGGGCGTGTTTTTCCTGATCCGCTTTTCGCTGATCGGCCCCTATCAACGCGCGGTGGATGACTCCATCGAGCGCACCGCCCAGTATGAATCCCTGCTGGTGGAGACGCAGAAAGGGATCATTACGCTCAAAGCGAACAATATGGAGCAGGCCCGGGATGCGGTGATGGATAAATCCCAGCGCGAACACATCGCCGGGCTGATGCGTAAAGAGCGGCTGCTGGCCCGCTTTGACGTGGCTTCACTGCTGGTGATCAATGCCGAGCAGCTGCTGGTGGTCTGCTTTGGCGCGTGGTTGATCCTGGAAGGGCAGATGAGCATCGGGATGCTTTACGCCTATATCAGCTATAAGCGCTATTTTTCCGATGCCATGGTGCAGGTGGCGCAGAAGCTGCTGGACAAAAATGCCCTCAAGGGGCCGCTGGATCGCGTGGGCGACCTGCTGTTTGCCCCCTCTGAAACCAGCCAGTTTGGGAAGCGGATTGTCACCTCGCCGGTCTGTCTGCAATTTGAGGATGTCTCATTTGCCTATCCTGGCCGGGAGGCCACGCTACAGCATATCAATATGACCCTGAAGCAGGGCGAAGAAGCGGTGATTGTGGGCCAGAGCGGGTCGGGAAAAACCACGCTGCTGCGTCTGATCTCCGGCATGTTGCTGTCATCGTCTGGCACGCTGCGGATCAATAAGATCCCCATTGAGGAGTGCGATCTTTCCTCGCTGCGTCAGCACATCCGCATCGTCCATGCGGACGATATTCTCTTCACCGGCTCGATTCTGGACAACATCGCCTGCTTTGACAGCGCACCGGATAAAGAGCAGGTCATTGCCGCGTGTCGGCTGGCGGAGGTGGACCACGTCGTCGCCAGGCTGCCGCACGGCTACGAAACGGAGATGCTGCCGGGGAACACCTTTTTCTCTGCCGGGGAGATGCAGCGTCTGGTTCTGGCGCGCGCCCTGTACAGCCAGCCTAAGCTTCTGCTCTGTGACGAAGTGACGGCGAACCTGGATAAAACGACCGCGCAGAAAGTGCTGGCGAACCTGCGTAGCCTGGGGATTGGCCTGGTGTTTGTTACCCACTCGCCGGACGTGGTGGGCTGTCAGGGGCGTCTCTATACCATGGAAAATGGCACCCTGCGGGAGAATGAGCAATGATGTTTCTGCCGCGCCTCTATGCGCGCCTCTGCGCGCGCCAGGCCGGGCGCACGCTGCTGGCAAACCGGATCACGCAAAACTACAGCCAGTTTATGCGCTGCCCGGAGACCGATGTCCCGGCTGATTTTCTGCATCAGAACGCCCATGAGCTGAGCGGGTTTAACTTCGTGGAGCAGATCTTCCCGCCCGCGCTTTGGGCGCGCAACGTCCGCTTCGATCTGCACGCGTACGTGGCGCAGTGGACGCAGGAGCAGGCGTTTTACAGTTCATCTCGCACCCTGCTTCTGGGAATGCGCTGGGCGGGCTTTGGTCTGATCGTGGATGCGCTGCTCGCCACCGCGCCAGCCGATGTGCGCTTTCAGTTTATTACCCGTCACCCTGCGCTGCATAAGCTAATGGCCGCGCACGAAGGCCGACGCGCCAGCTCGTTTTTCGCCCCTCACCGCCTGGTGACGGTGCTGCTGATGGACGAACGCCTGCCGGATGCGCCGCTGTTCTCCACCCAGGCAGGGGATCAAAAGGCGTGGTTAACGGATGTCTCAACGCGGTTTTTATCGCGCTATGGCTACAGCGTCCGAACGCTGCTGCCGATCTGTTCGTTGCACACGGCGGAGTTTGGGCTGGAGAGTCAGGCGTATGTGCCAGAGGATTACCGTCAGGCCGCCGCCGACACGCTGAACGCGCTGCGCAAAACCCCCACGCTCTGGAGTGCATGGGACGATCTTTCAGTGATTTATCATGGATGACATATCGTGAAATTAAAAAACCGAAGCCGACAGCGGCGGGCGCTGATCCCGCATCATTTCTCAAAAAGCTATCACATCAACGCGCCACGGCTGAAAGCCGTGCTGACCTTGTTCATCACCTTTTTTCTCTGCCTGCTGGTCTTTGCGATTGTCTTTAACTTTTCGGAAACCACGCTGGCACGCGGGGTGCTGATCCCGGCGCAGGGCGATGTGGAAGTCCGCGCCCGGGAGTCCGGTACGCTTGTGGATTTTGCCGTACGGCCGGGCCAGTACGTGAAGGAAAACGATCCGCTGTTCACCGTGTCGCAGGACTATGGCGGCAAGCAGGGCTCGGTGGTGCAGTTTGACCGCCAGCAGATGGAAGCGGAGAAGAAGCGCAGCGAGCAGCGCATCCAGGCCATTGAGGACTCGATTGCATCGTATCGCAAAAATCTGGCGCAGCAGCTGGCTCTCACCGACAAGCAGATCGCCGTTTCCCGCGATAAGGTGAAGAAGCTGCGCGCGTTGTTAAAAAACAGCACCGACACCTACGAGGCGTGGAAATCCGTCTCCGGGAAGGGCTATGTCTCCAAAGTGGATCTCGATAAAAGCCACAACGATGTGCTCAATGCGCAGCTCAACCTGACGCTGGAGGAGAGCACTATTCTTGAGCTTGAGGCACGAAAAACCAGCCTGACCGACAGCACCCAGTCGCAAATTGACTCTCTGAGCGAAGAGCAGCTGTATGTGAAAAACCGCATCAGCGAAATTGACCGCAACCTGTCCAGCCGGGGAAGTTCCACCATGGCGATGCTGGCCCCTTCCGATGGTTACGTGGTGGCGATTAACTTCCCGCCTGGCCGGGCCATTACGCAAAATAGCGAGGTGGTAGTGGTGATCCGTAAAAATACCGCGGCGACGATGGAGGGGTACCTGTATGTTCCGGCAACGGGGGTGGGGCGCGTGGCGAAAGGCGATAAGGTCAAGCTGCGCTTCGACTCGTGGCCCGTGGACAAGTACGGTTCCGTGGAGGCAACGCTGTCCGATTTCTATGAGGTAAACATTGATGCCCATTCGGCGCTGATCCCGCTCCAGGAGGGGCAGAACTACTACCTGGCTAAAGTGCGCGTCCCCTCCTGGTTTACCGACCCGGACAAGAAAAAGCGCATGCTGATGGGCGGAATGACGGTGAACGCCGATATCGTTATCGATCGTAAGCCGCTTATCAATCTGCTGATTGCGCCGCTGGAAAGGGTACGCAAGCGGTTTATCGATTGACCCGATTTCATCGATCATCGCCCTTTAGCCCACATTCTTAACGGCACCCTGGGGCTATTCTCCTTCTCATACCAACCGGAGGATAGCCCATGAACATTACGCAAATTCGCAATGCCACCCAGCTGATCACTTACGCGTAATCCTGATTCTTGCTGTCAGGTGACGGGAATAGCATTCTGATGGATGATTTTTCCCGTTTCATGTGAATAACAGGTATAAAAAAGCCGCCCCCGAAGGGGCGGCTCTGGGTTACTTGGTCTGAGTAATCACGTTGACCTGAAGCTATATGAAGGTGTTAACTTACGAGTCTTTATGGCTTGCTCGCGCTGCTCCTAACGGCCTGGGGGGGGAAGAAACCGCCAGCCAAAGGCGGTTTCTTTTTGTCTGCTACCCCTCTATCTGCGCAATACCTGCTAATCAATGCACTTTCTCGCGGCAAGCTTAATTCATGACATATATGAGCCGGTACAACCATGTATGGTTTACGGTTGGACTTTGCATTGGATTCCATACATTGTACAATAATTAGTACAATGCATTTGGAGGTACTTATGCGTGTTATTAGTTACAGTGAAGCCCGACAAAACCTGTCGGCAACAATGGTCCAGACGACGGAAGATCGCGCGCCGGTGCTTATTACGCGCCAGAACGGTGAATCTTGTGTTCTGATGTCGCTGGAAGAGTACAACTCGCTTGAAGAAACCGCATACCTGATGCGCTCCCCGGCAAACGCAAAACGTCTGATGAACTCTATCGAGAGCTTGAAATCTGGTGGCGGGAAGGAAAGGGACATTATTGAGTGAAGATCACATGGTCTGAAGAGGCATGGGAAGACTACCTCTATTGGCAGGAGACCGATAAGCGCATGGTGAAGAAAATCAATGAGCTTATCAAAATCTCCTGTCGCACTCCGTTTGAGGGGATCGGCAAGCCAGAGCCATTAAAACATAACCTGGCTGGCTTCTGGTCTCGCCGAATCACCTCTGAGCATCGCATGGTCTATGCCATCACAGAAGAAGCGATCCTCATAGCTGCGTGCCGATATCACTACTGAATTACCGACGCACATCTGTCTTCGTGCAATTTTTCTATTCCGACCGAAAGATCGGATTGCCTGGACTTATTTCTAATGTTGTTGCCGGATGAGCAAGAGTTTTTAGATTACATCACTGAAAATTACAGTGAACGTAAGCGTCCTGCCCTTAAGGAATGGACCTTCCAGGAGCATTTTAACCTCGTCCCTGAAGATCTGGAGGAGATGCTGCTCGACCTATTCAACCGGTATGAAATTGAGCACAGCAACTTTGTCATGGATAACTACTTTGAGCCCGAGCTTTTTTGGTACCAGTTTGGGCTTAGAAAGAAGTTTCGAGATCGTCAGTACAAGCCGCTAACGCTCGAAATGATTATTGAGTCTGCCAAAGCGGGGCGCTGGTTGTATGATTAAGGGGCTAAGCGCCCCTTGTGCGTTCTATGCTGACTGGCGTTCGTTCCATGCATCGCTGAAGATAATGTTCCCGTCGTTATGTTTCCAGGTAATCTTCTCGTAACGCAGTTCAACCGTTTCCATTTCCTGTCCAGAGTAGTTGATCCGATACCATTTTATTTCTGCTGACACCAGGCTTTGACCTGTCGCAACTGCTTTATAAAGATATGGGCTAGAGCAGTCGAATTCTTTAATGATCAGCATAGGGGAATGCATACGTGTACCGGTTATTTTGGCGGTTAATGCACCACCGTCGTCCTTAAGCCATAAACCTGTAGGCCAGGTAAGCGTAGCGCCACCTGGCAATTACCCCAGCCTCTCCATCTTCGTCTCCCCCTCCGCCATCGACAACTGATACAGCGAAAACGATCGGTGCTTCTCAATCAAATGCGCCAGCTCCGGCGAGTGGCTGGTGAGCCAGATCTGCGAGTAGCGGCTGGCCTCGGCAATAAGGCTTGCCAGGGCGGGCAGCATCTGCGGATGCAGGCTGTTTTCCGGTTCGTTGAGGGCGATGAATGCGGGAGGCCGCGGGCTTAACAGCGCCACCGCCAGGCACAAAAAACGCAGCGTGCCGTCGGAGAACTCTGCCGGTTCCAGCGGTCTGCTCAGCCCCTCGCGCTGCATCATCATGCGGAAGCGCCCGCCGGTGTTGTCGCTGTAAAACACGCAGCCGGGGAAGGCCTGGTCGAGAATGCGCATCAGCAGCAGCTCGTCGCCAATTTCGACAATGGTCTGAAACGCGGCGGCCAGGTTCGCGCCGTCGCTGGCCAGCACCGGGGAACGAAAGCCCACCTGCGGGGCACGGATCGCCGAGCCGGATGAGACGGAAAACTCGTGATAGAATCGCCAGTTACGCAGGGACTCGCGCATCTGCGACACTTCGGGGTAGAGGTGCGGTTCACCGAGCTGACCGAACACCGACTCGTTCTCATACAGCGTACCGCTGTGGGTCACTTTTTCGTGATGCACGTTGTTCAGGAATACCGCCTGATTCTTACGCTTCATCAGCTGTGACGACGGGCGACGGTGCTGTCCGCCGAGCCAGATAGATTCCTCCTTGATCACCGGATCGAGCTGAAACTGTGAGGGGTAGGGCAGCTTTTCCACGAACCCGACCTGAAGCTCATATTCATAGGTTTCCGTTTCCACCGCCAGGTTCATGCGTCGCAGCTGGTCGCTGCGGGTTTTTCCCGCCCAGAACACTTTCAAAATTCCCCCCTCGTTCGCCAGCGCCTGGGAGAATTGCCCCTGCGCCGCGCTGTGCATCAGGTAAATCGCTTTATAAATATTAGATTTTCCGGTGCCGTTGGGGCCGAACACGATATTGAGCTGTTCCAGCTCAAGCGACATATCGCGAATTGAGCGGTAGTTCTGAATATGCAAATTTTTGATCATCGGGGTACTCCGCTGTGCACGCTTAACCTGTACAGAATTACAGTATTTTACGCTGAGCGCAAAAAAAAGACGACAGTGAGGGTGTCGTCTAAACGGGGTACTGCTTTGGGCCTCTGTGGATCAACAGGGCCTTCGCTTCTTTCTTATCAGGTAACGGCCAGACGCAGACCCAAATCATCAGGATAGGGATCAAAGTAGTTTTGCGTCATCAGATACCGGTCAGGGTATTCAGCCAGATAATGCTTCAGCAGCGTCAGCGGCGCGAGGATCGGCAGCAGCCCGTCCCGGTAATGCAGGATCACATCACGCAGTTCTCCACGCTGGCGGCTGTTCAGCTGGTTACGGAAATAGCCCTGAATGTGCATCAGCACGTTAGTGTGATTCTTCCGCGAAGCGGGTTTTTTCAGAATGGTCATCAGCTTGTCGCGATAGGCCACGAAAAACGCGTCCAGATCGTCCCACTCGTGCAGTGATGCCACGAACGGGCCAATTTCACGGTAGCCTGCCTGATGGTGCGCCAGAAGCTGAAGCTTATAGCGGCTGTGAAAGTCCAGCAGGGCACGGCGCGTCAGGCCATTTTTACGCATTACGTTCAGTTCGTGGAGAGCGAAAACGCGCTCAACAAAGTTTTCCCGTAGTACCGGATCGTGCAGGCGACCGTCTTCTTCGACGGGCAGCCAGGGGAAAGTTTCAAGGAGGGCGGCGGTGAACAGCCCGACACCCTCCTTGCGGCCCCGGTTGCCGTTTTCGTCGTACAGCCGCACGCGCTCCATGCCGCAGCTGGGGGATTTTGCACAGACGATAAAACCCGCCAGATCGCCGATTTTCGGCAGATAATCTGCCGTAAATGCGGCCATCTTCTGCGTGACGTCATCGTGCGGCGCTTTGCTGAACCGCATTTCTGTCTCGCCGCCGGTGGTCATCACCAGACGCAGCGCCGGACGAGGCGTGGGCAGGCCGATAGCCATTTCAGGGCATACCGGTCGGAAAGCGACCCACTGCGCCAGCTCATCCATCACAAAGCCCATACGCTTATGCCCGCCGTCAAAGCGAACGGCGGAACCGGTCAAACATCCGCTAATACCCAGCACAGGTTTTGTTGTCATGGTGTGCACCTCCCGATCTCATACCTAAAAGTTACACAACAATGCGTATTTGTCCAAGTATTGGCGGGGTTATTTTTAAATCGTCTTTAAAATCAAGAGCAATCAGCTGCCCTTGTAGGTTGAGTAACCGTACTGGCTGAGCAGAAGCGGGATGTGCAGTTTTTCATTGGTGCGGGTGACGGTGAACAGCACCGGCACTTCCGGGAAGAAGGAGTCCAGCTTTTTACCGTGGAAGTAATCGGCGGTTTTGAAGGTCACTTTATACACGCCAGGCGCCATATCCTGATCCTGCGGATAGAGCGATTTGATGCGCCCGTCGTGGTCGGTTTTACCGCTGGCAATCGGGGTCCACTTGTCCTGCTCCTGCTTCTCCAGCGTGACGGCCACATCCGCTGGCGGCATACCGGTTTGCTGGTCCAGAACGTGAACGCTCAGGGTGCCTGCCGGGGCGCTGAACGCGGCAGGCGCGAAAGCCATTGCAGCGAGCATCATCAGAGGGAGTGTCTTTTTCATCGTGTTTTCCTGTTGAGTTGTCGGTGACAGGAAAACGTTAGCACTCGCTGTGCGAAAAAATATTCAACTTTTCGTGAAGATTGCCTCAGCAGAAAATAATCAGAGGATAATCACCTCAAGGGAAACCTGCTGCTGCCACTGCGCAACCTGCTTTTTCCGCACGGCGGTAAGTTTACCGCTGGTGACCAGCAGCCATTTGCGGTCCGGGAAAATTTCCGGGGCCAGCGCGGCAGGGGGAACCGGCAGTATGTCGATGCGGTGGCCCTGGCCGGTGCGCGTCAGAGCTTCTAGCCAGATCTCACAGGGGTCGTTCAGATGCCAGCCGCTGATGAGGATGTTATCGCCCGGCGCTTTTTTATCGCCCTCAAGGCAAAACGAGGTATAGGCGATGAGGATGCCGTCGAGGATCTCACGCAGCGTCATGGCGGCGGCGACGTTGGCCGATATCTGGCTGCGCAACGGACGCAGCACGTTAGTGACCAGCTCTGGCCTTGGGTATTCGCGTCCGGCGTCGTAAATCATCTGACGCAGGGACTCAATTTTCCCCTCCTGCAACTTTTGCAGCATGGCCTGTTGCAGGGTTTGCCAGTTATTGGCGCGGCGCGGCGCAGGGCGTTCCAGCAGTGATTTTACCTGACCGATGGGTACGCCTTTTTTTACCCAGTCGAGGATTTTCAGCGCCTGCTGAACGTCCTCATCGCTGTACAGGCGGTGACCGCCGTCCGTACGCTCGGGTTTGAGCAAGCCATAGCGTCGCTGCCACGCCCGCAGCGTGGTGGCGGTGATGCCGCTGAGTCTGGCGAATTCGCCGATGGAGTAAGCCATGTCTGCATCCGAAGAGAAGGAGTTGTCTCAATATACTACGAATATTCCCCGACGGGATGAAGCGCCGCACGGGTGCGCTACACTTAACGTCCAACCGCGTAAATGAAAGGAGTTCTCATGAGGCTATGGCCTGTCGTTACCGGTGTCGCCATTGCGCTGACGCTGGTTGCCTGTAAATCTCCCACGCCGCCGAAAGGCGTGCAGCCCATTACCGGCTTTGATGCCAGCCGCTATCTCGGCAAATGGTATGAAGTCGCCCGACTGGAAAATCGCTTCGAGCGCGGTCTGGAACAGGTCACCGCGACGTACGGCAAGCGCAGCGATGGCGGTATCAGCGTACTGAACCGCGGCTACGATCCGGTGAAGAAAAAATGGAATGAGAGCGAAGGAAAGGCGTACTTTACCGGCGAACCGACCACGGCTGCGCTGAAGGTATCGTTCTTCGGCCCGTTCTACGGCGGCTATAACGTGATCAAGCTGGATGATAAGTACCAGTACGCGCTGGTCAGCGGCCCGAACCGCGACTATCTGTGGATTTTATCGCGCACCCCGACCATTCCGGATGCGGTAAAACAGGACTACCTGAACACCGCACGCGAGCTGGGCTTCCGGGTCGATCAGCTGGTGTGGGTGAAGCACTAACCTACTGATACGAAAAGGTGATGCTTGCCAGGGCGTTGGCCGAGCCGGGGACCAGTTCACCGGTTCGGATGTACTGCGCCTGGAACGGCAGGGACAGCGTTTGTGCCGAGCTGGTGGTCTGGATGAAAAACTGTCCCGTCGTACCTGCGGACGAGCTGTCCGGCCCCATCATAAGCGGCCCGGTACCGTTATAGAAAAACTGTACGCCAATGCCGGAGGCCGTGGAGTCCCCGGTCAGCGTCACGACCGACGAGGTATTTGACGGTGTGGTCTGATCGGTCATCACTGCGTTAACCGCCACGTTCTCATCGCAGGTCAGGCTGACGTTAAACTCCCCCGACGGCGAGGTGCTGCCTACGCTGGGCAGCGTGTGAATATCAATGGTGCCCAGGTCGACGTTGGCGCTTTTCGTGCCTACCGTGCAGCCGCTTGCCGTCACCGTGATGGTGGTGGGGTTGATGATCACCTGCGCGGTTTTCACTTCGTTGTTATAGGCCGTCAGGATCGCCGCGTTAATGGTCGGGGTCTGGTATACGCCGGATTTCAGCGGAACGCCGGTCTTGATAAACGTCACTTTTGCCGACCAGCCCAGTGCGGTGGCGTAACCGTTAGTCCCATCGGCCGGATAGCTCTGCGTAATGCCCGTCTGCATCGGGACATAGGTGGTGCCGTTATAATCTTTAAGCCCAAGAATGAAGCCGATGCCGGGCACGCCCGTTTCAAATACCATGTAATTTGCGCCATCAAGAATAACCGTGATGCCGGTGGCGGTTATACTGCTGCTCGGCTCCAGCGTCCCTTTGGAGCAGGTCAATACCAGACCGCACCAGAACACTTCCGAGACGCTCGCAGAGGCGCTCCATTCAGAGCCGATCGTCTTTCCAGGCACGATGGAGTCTGCCGGGCCGGACCACGACATAGGCGTTGGCGAAAGGGTGATATCCGATGTCCAGGAGAGGGCAAGTGCCTGAGAGGACATGAAAAACAGGGCTAAAAACAGTAAACGCATTATTGATACTCCGTCGTCCAGGTCGCCACTGCCGAAACGTCTCCGGCATTGACCGGCGCACCCGTGGCGGCCAGTCGCGCATAGAAGGTCATTTTTACGCTGTCATCCCCCGCCGCGCCGTAAGCAGCGGTTTGGGTGTCCAGCGGGATAAGTACGCTGTCTTTATCCAGAATCTGCACCGCCACGCCGGTCGCGCCGCCGTCAGCGACTTTCAGAAGCTGCGGGTTCTCGTCATCCGGCGTACCGCTGAAGCGGATTTTCACGCCAGCAAAGGTGGGGCCGCATGCTTCAAGGGTGAGCGTGAAGGGCGTTTTGATATTGCTGACCGCGCCCGCCTCGCTAAATTGCTTCACGCCGAGGGTGCCCAGCGGCACGTTTTGCTCCTTCGAATCTTCCGAGACAATGCAGGTATTGCCGATCACGTTGCCGGTCACGGAAACCAGCACGTCATAGCCGCGCGCGGGAACGGTGATGAACATCAGCAGGATCAGGGGGAGGAACCGGATGGTTACTGACATAGGACCTCCTGGGAATAAAGCCCGGTGCGGGCGTGATAATTCTGCGGGTTCAACGCATAGCGGATCGTGCAGCGCTGGGCGCTGTTGCGCCCCCATACGGCATGCAAGGTTCCCTCCGCTGACAGGCCGGTCAGATACACGCTGCCGCCGTCGCCGACGATACCGCTGGCTTTGTCATCCTCTGACGAGACCAGCGTGCCGAAGGGGAGCACGTCTTTAGCGTGACGTACGATAAACATCGCTTTTGCCCCCTGACGCGTGGTGAGGGTGGCGCGAACCAGTGCCCCGTCGGTGGGGATTTTATTGGCGATGGCGTTCTCAAGTTCCACGTCATTGCCCACGGTGGTGACATCCAGCGCAACCTGATTAACGCGATACGGCGTGGCGTACGGGATCACCGCATAGCCCCGGCTGTCGGTTTTGATGCCCTTGTGGTTGAGCACGGCGACATGGCTGGCGCCCGGGGCTTTCACCAGAATATTGGTGTTCCCGAGCGGCTGGCTCAGCGTCAGACCATCCTCATGCAGCACCGCACCGCCGCTCATCCCGTAACTGAGGTTGCGGGAGTCACCGGCGTAGCTGTAGCCCAGGTTATAGTCTCCCCACGCGCCCTCGTATTGCAGCGCGGCATCGCCGCCGTAGTGCTGCTGCGCGCTGTAGCGCTGGTTGACGCTATAGAAAAGATTCTCCTGCCCCGGCAGATAACCACTGACACCGGTACTGGCGGTGGTGCCAGCGGGATCCGCATGGGTAGCGGTAAAACGGAGACGGGTCGACAGCGCCGGGTTACCCAGCGGCACCGACAGGGACAACGCGAGGATATTGTCTTTCTTGTTGTCGTACAGGCCAGAGCTACGCTGGGCGCTGATGCCAAGCGACAGGTTACGAAACGTCGCGTTCCACGCGAACTGCAAACTTTGCGTGGTTTTTGACGTATTCCAGTAGGTTTGTTGATCCCAGGACAGCGACAGCGCGCCGTATTCGCCCATCGGCTGCGACAACAGAAGCTGATTTTTTGCCTTACGCGACATATGCAGGTTGTAAACCGTGTCGTAGTGAGTGGTGACGGTGCCATCGTCTTCCACGGTCTGTTTTGGCGCTCCGCCCGCCATGCCTTTGTAAGTGGTATCGCTGAGGGTATAAAACCCTGCCGTTGAGTAACGCAGCGAGAAGAAATTGACTCGCGTACCGATATCGTTCAGCAGCTTGCTGTACCGCAGGCGCACCGAATCACCGGTGTAGTGCTGATTATCAGCCAGCTGGCTGCGGGCATGGGTGAGGTCGAGGGAGTAGGCGCCAAAGCGGCCGAGATTCTGCCCGATACCGAAGGCCAGGCCGTTGTAGCGATCGGAAAACTGCGCCCCGCCATAAAACGTGAGGCCGTATCGCCAGCCCAGGAACAGCTCGCCCTGCGCGAAGGAGGGCGAGATCTGATTGCCCGCAGGGCGGTATTTCCCCGCCCCCAGAGCATATTTGACCTGACCGTTACGCACCAGATTCGGCACGCTGGCAAAGGGCAGGGTGTATTGCGTCTGGCTACCGTCGCTCTCCTGAATGGTGACCGCGAGATCGCCGCCGGAAGAGGTCGGATAGAGATCTTTCAGCACAAACGCCCCCGGCGGAACGGAGGTTTGATAGATGACGTTACCGTTCTGGCGAACCGTCACCGTGGCATTGCCGCGCGCGATGCCGCGCACTTCGGGCGCGTAACCGCTCAGGCTGGCGGGCAACATATTGTCATCGGTCTTCAGGGCAACCCCACGCAGGCCAACGGCGTCAAACACCTGCGATGAGGTGAACGTTTCACCGGCATAAACCTGGGCACGCAGGGCGCGGATATCCCGCTGTAGCCAGGTCTGGACGTGGGTGAGCTCGTTACTCTCTTTGGTCCACGTGGTGAAATCACGCAGCCGCCATGCGCCCAGGTTGGCGCCGCTGTTGAGGCTCACAAACAGCTGTTGTTCCCGCGTGCGCGTCTCGCCCCGGTAGTCATTATTCGCGCCATTGACCACATAGTTCAGCCACGCGGCAGGGATGCCGGACTCCCAGCTCTCCGGGCTGACGTACCCGCGCGGCAGAGCGCGCATCGCGCTTTGCGGTACGGTGAAGTTAAGGGTAAGCGTCCTCTGGTCAAAATCAAACCGGGTATCGGCGAATGACTGGGTTAAAAAAATGCAGCGCTGCGCAGGCGGCAGCTCACCCCCTTTAGCCTGACGGCTGTCGATGCCAAGTGCGGCGAATTGCGCAGGCGTAAGGCACGGCAGGGCTTCACCGGCGGTGTTTTCAGCCACGCGAAACGTGACGTTACCTGTGAACGCGAACTGGGTGTTGATATACACGTTAAGATTGTACTCGCCCGGCGGCAACGCGCTCCCGGCGTTGACCCAGGCGAGATCGGCGCTGTTGGCGCGCTCGCCGTTGAGAAACGCAGGATTAAATTGCAGCTCGCTTTCGGCAGCCACGGCTTGCCGAATCACCAGGGCGATCGCCGTGGCGCACAGGATTTTAATTTTCATGTGGTCACGCCTTACTGTTTTTATTATTGGGACAATGACGTGCGGGTAACGGGCGTCCAGGCGCCATAATCGTTAATCGTCTGGTAGCTTAAGCTGCTCGCATGGCTGAAGGTGTCTGCCAGCGTCACGCTGGATTTCGGCGGTACCATGACGGGCGACACCGGCCTGCCATCAATTTTCACGTTAATGGTGGTGAGGTAATACGGCGTTGGGTTGGTCAGCGTGACCTTGCCCGCGCGGTAGGCGCCGGCAAGGTTTTTCCATGCCTCCCCTGCACCTTCCCTGAGCCGCTCCGGGCGATAAAAGACCTTGATGCGGTTGGCAGAGGCGAATTGCAGCGAATTGCCGGAACCGTTTTTAACCTGCTGTGGGATAGCTTTGACCGTCATCCAGTACAGCGTCTCGCGATCGGCTGGCAGGGCGTCGCCGCTGAACATGATTTTCACCGCGCTTTCGCTGGCGGGCTTCATGACGTACAGCGGCGGCGTGATGACGAAGTCGTTGGTACGGCTCCCTTTCTCGTCTTCCATCCAGGACTGGATCAGAAACGTGGCATCAGGGTGGGTATTTCTTACCTGCATCATCGTCTGCGTAGCCGCGCCGGTGTAAATCAGCCGCGTTGCGCCTAACCCCACGCCGCCTGCGTACACGGCGGATGAACATAACGTGCCAGCCAGACAAATCCATGTGTTTACGCGCATAGTGCGTCTCCTGAAAGCTGAGTCAGACCCGGCCAGCAGACCGGGCCTGAAGATTACGAATAGGTCACGGTGTAGGTGGCGACCGCGCTGGCATCACCCGCCGTGGCGTTGCCCAGTGGGGAGTAATATTTCGCGCTGAAGTTCAGGATGTTCGCCCCCGCACGCAGGGGGATCGCTGCTGCCGGCTCACCCAGCCTGACGACGTTGCCCTGTTCGTCATAAAGACGGATAGCGACATGCTGCGCCGAGCCCGCGCCGCCGTTTACTCCCGCGGCCAGGCTATTCACATCGGTACTGTCCGGTGTACCGGTGAAGGTGATAGCCACGGTCGTTGCGGCAATAGGGTTATCTTCCGTGGACGCGGAGGTATCGGCGATTTCGCAATCTTCCAGGGTGATGGAGAAGGCTTTTGCGGTACTGGCTTCACTGCCTGCGGCAGCCAGCGTGGCGGTACGCACTTCACCCATGTCGACGTCGATATTGGCGCTACCGGCGCTGATGGCACAGGCGGAGGTCACCACTTTACCGCTGAAGTTAACCGTGCCGCCGCTGGTGGTGGCGGCCAGTGCTGAGCCCGCTGGCAGCAGGGCGGCAATGCTTAATGCCAGCAGAGAATGGCAAGTAAGGCGTGCTTTCATTTCATAGTTCCTTGATTTTTTTATTACGAGATTTGCTCTGAAAGCGGCAGGTCTAACTGGTTAAAAAGACCAGCAAATCTGTCTTATTCCTGAGCCCGAGTTTCCTTATCGCTGAGCTTTTTAAGGCGCTCACGCGGCGATAAGAAAGTTTCTCCAGTTCTGCGATGTAACGTATATCCAGTCCGTTCCTGAGTTCCTTTAATACCCTCCTTTCTCCAGGCGTCAGCGATAACGCCGCTGGCTGCTTTTGGGGCCGATAATGGCTATCGACCATTTTTGCTAGCTTTATCCGCCACTGATAAACCGTGTTCTGTAGCGAGATATAGGCATCAATATCTTCCCGGACCCATAACAGGGAATGGGCAGAGGTTGAGTACAGGCAGATAATCACTTCAGGCTGCGTGACTTTGATTTTTTTTAAATATTTCAGTGAGTCATACCCTGTATGGTATTTCTCTGCGCCGGATATAAATAAGATATCGATACGAATCGACGACAGCGCCTTATCCAGTTCCTGATAACCTCCTTCGATGATAATGATGTGAAGGTCGTCGCGGATGCTGCTTAATAACGTTTTAATGCCGTTTCTTGCATAATGATCGCCGCCCATCAGTGCAACAGTTATATGCTGTGTTATTTGGCTATTGTTCGTCATGTTATTCCTCGATTTATAATAGTAATCAGGCGAATTATTTATAAGGTTATCGCCAGTATTCTCGAAGCAATGACGTATTGCATACTGTAGGCCTACTATACGTCGGCCAATAAAGAGGTAATCTGAATTAATCTAAAATTGTATTAATTACTAAGATCGAGACCGGTTACGACGCTTCCCTCTGATTGGTCTTATTCCGCTTCGCTTTCTGTAAATTATGATAGCCGCTATTTTTAATGAAAATTTAGCTTTGATAAATGTTTTGTAAGGAGTTTGTCTTTTGGTGTCAGTGCGGGTGTGAAGTTGCTGACGGGGAATAACAATTTACGAATGTTATCATCGATAAAAACTGATAGAAAGGTGGCTTAAAAGCATACAAAAACCATGTAAGTTATTGATATTGGTAAGGTTGAGAAAACTTAAGGCTTAAGGGTGCTGAATATTTCAGACACGCATGTCCGTGGCGTACAATGTTTTTTTATGTAGATATTTGTCAATGTCAAGAGGCGAGGAGTGCGCCAAAAGATGAGGCCCTGATAAATGAGATGCTGCCGGTAGTCAGATACTTCTGTGGAGCGGAAATTCACTTCACAAAACATCATAATGAGGATGATCGCGGATGAAGCGGCTCTGCAAGCCGCATTCTACAAGGGTTGAGTTCTTATGCAGGTTCAGTGAAGCTTAAGGGATGAAATATAAATTAAGATTTTTCGCCAATGGCGAAGATATACAGCATGACGTTAATCAGTCACATTAATCCCGACGTGAATGTCATCCCATACATGCGGTGACCCAGGTTCAACATCTGTTAACCGGAGAATTCATACTGCCCCTATGCATAAGCATTACATTATAAATAATATCGTCGAATTTCATCCTGCGGCCAGCACGTTACGTGATATCAACAATCCTGACCGTGTGGTTGTGTTAAATTCGCCAGCAGGCCGATGCCTGTTGTTATTAATCGACAGAGCGGGGTCGATTGTCACTCAGCAAGAGTTCCTTGATATTGTCTGGCAAAGCCGCGGCATGCTTGTCTCCTCCAATACCTATTACCAGAACATCTCCATCCTGCGCAAAGGGCTCAAAAAGATTGGTTTTGAAACTGACCCTATCGTTACCATTCCGCGGATTGGGTTGACGCTGGCAAGCGACACGCAAATAACCGTCAGAGAGTCTTCACCCGTCGCGCCTCAACCCGCAGAGGAACAATGTGGGGAGGCGCCAGCGATCGAGGAGGTCTCTGCATCCTCCGAGCCAGCAACGCCCGTTGCCAGGAAGCCCACGCGCTGGCTGGCTGTCGTCATGGGGCTATTGATCGTCCTGGCCGGGGCAGGCGTGACGGGATATATGAACGCCACAGAAAACCGTTTTGTTGAGGATTACCGTTTTGCGGCATCCGTCGGAGCCTGTCGCGTTTATCTTGCGAACGACATTCAGACTCACGCTGAACGCGCTTCAGCGCTGACCTATGTGGAACAATTCAAGGCTGAATGCGCGCAATATCCCTGGGTTTACATCAGCTGGTACGCTCTGCTTCCTCGTGCGTCGGTTATTCGCTGCGACCGGCCAATGAAAGAACCGAACCGCTGTATATCTGATTATTTCCTGAAGGATAGCTAGCATGACTCGTTTTCGGCAGATGCTGTATATCATCGTGACGGGCCTCGTCACGGCAGGCGTGCTGACGGGCTATTACCTGTGGCACCGAACTTACGTTCAGCCTTTTTCATGCCAGGCTAATCTGGTCCAGCACCATCCGGATGAGACGCTGACGGTCTGGCTCAATTACATCTTCGACGGGAAATTCGGCACCCTGAGCATGAATGGCCGGGCAAAGAGCGATCCGGGTAAAACCATCGACAGGAAAATTTCCTTTCGGGTGGATAGACAGGATCATCTCTATTTGCTGACGTCAGAAAAAAATATGACGTTCCCGGACGATAATGTCGACGACAGCTGGCTGGAAAAATATGAACCGCAATTCTTTGTCTATCCGGGCAAGAGTATTTATATGCGGATCAATGAACAACATAATGGTAACTATATCTTTACCTTAGGAACATTACCGACATATGTGTGTCGTGGTTCAAAAAAAGAATGATATAAACGAGAAAAACATTATATTTTCCTCCCGTCTCATTTATGTTTGATTTAAAATATCAGGATTACCTTAGAAATAAAAAGTGCGACAGATCATGTTGCGATAATGTAATTAATTTTAAATTTGGCAAGTAAATGAAAAGTGTATTTGACTCCTCCGATGGGGGGAAATCAGTACCGGAAAAGTGTCTGCATATTGGGTTGATATTATGGCCCCGTTATTCACTCCTGGCCGTCTCCGGGTTGCTGGAGGCGCTGCGTTATGCAGCGAAAGCTCAGGATAAATTAGCATTTAAAATCAGCCTGATAAGTGAATTTCCTGATATCCCGATTATCAGCAATGCGGGGATTATCATGAGACCGGATTCTCCCCATGCGCCGCCGGACAGTTTTAACTACCTTGCTGTTATCGGCGGTGAATTGCAGTATCTGGACTTAGGGTATCAGGGGGATAAAGCGTATCTGGCACATGCCCACCATGCCGGGGTTCCGCTCATTGGCATTGGCACCGGCAGTTTTGTCCTCGCACAGGAAGGATTGCTGAATGAACGACGAGCGTCCATCCATCCTTTCCACCTTGATGCATTTCGGCAGGCTTTCCCGCTGGTTTATGCTGAGCAAGGGTATGATTTCATCGACGATGGCGATGTGCTGACCTGCCCGGGCGGTATTTCCACCCTGACGCTGGCAACTGAGCTTATCCGCGCCCATGCCGGGGATGATATCGCCAGCACCACCTGTCAGCGTTTGTCGCTCGTTCCGCATGAAATTGCCACCCCGCGTCCGGCGAATTTTGCGCTTATCCCTGACTCGCGGTTGCGCCGCGCCGTCATGCTGATAGAACAGTTCCTGACCCGGCCGCTCACCACCGCCGGGCTTGCGCGAGAAGTGGCATTGAGTGAACGCCAGCTCAACCGTCTGTTCCACGCAGAATTCGGCAAAACGGCCCGCGAATTTATCCGCAGCGCCAGACTGCGCTATGCTTGCTGGCTGCTGAAGAACTCACAGCAAAGCGTGACGGATATTGCGCAGCGGATGGGGTTCAGCGACTGCGCGCACTTTATTCGTCATTTTCAGACGGAGTATGGTTGTACGCCTGGCGTGTGGCGCACTTCGCAGAGCTGAATATCATTACATTGCTGCCCTGAAACTTTACTCAACCGGAATATCACCATGAAAATAGAAGCCGCACACCCTTCACAATTTGAACGCCTCGTCGCAGTCTGGGAGTCGTCCGTTCGCGCCACGCACCGCTTTTTGCAGGAAAGCGATATCGCGGCGCTGCGTCCGTTATTGCTCAACGCATATTTGCCTAATCTCAGGGTTGTGATTGCCCGGGATGACGTGGGTATTATTCACGGCTTTTTGGGCGTGGATAAAAATCGCATTGAAATGCTGTTTGTGGATGATGCGAGCCGGGGGAAGGGTATCGGGAAAATGCTGCTGCAATATGCCATTGCAGAATTCGGCGTAAATGAAGTGGATGTGAACGAGCAGAATCCGCAGGGGGTGGCGTTTTATCGTCATATGGGGTTTGAGCAGGTCGGGCGCTCGGAGCTGGACGGGCAGGGGAATCCGTTTCCTCTGTTGCATATGAAGCTGAGCAGAAATACCGGGATTAGCGCTTAGCCCGCTTATCCCATTTTAATAAGCCGACAATATCTTTCTCACCTTCGGCCTCTTTCAGCAGGCGCTGCTTTTTTTCATATTCGATGTATTCTGAGCACGCCTTTTCATCAGCCGCTTTCTTGCTGATTTTTCCTGCGCCTTCTAAAACGTCCCGGTCGTTGAATTGCAGGAACTGATCGAGCTTGGTTTGCCAGTCTCGTAAAAATACCTGCTTGCGGCGTTTGGCCTGATCTTCGGCAAAATCGAGCCACATATTAACGACGCGATTAAGCTCGCTCACCTCATCCTGAGACAGATAATTTTTTGCGGTGGTGACATCGCTTTTACGGACTTCTTCGCCTTTATAGCTGGTCAGCCCCATATGCGGTTGAGTGGCGTCCGCTCGTTGGTGAATCAACTCAGCAGCGGTGTGCCCAGTGCAGGCAAAATGCAGTTTATTCTGGATGGTCTGAAAGAATTGCGTGGTTTCTTTGAGCGACGGCTGATAGTCAGCAGCTAATGCGAAAATCTCCCTCACGCGAAGATAGACCCGGCGTTCGCTGGCACGTATATCGCGAATGCGTTCCAGCATTTCATCGAAATAGTCAGGGACGGCGGAAGATCCCACAGGCGGATTTTTCAGGCGCTCGTCGTCCATAACGAAGCCTTTAACCAGGTATTCCTGGAGCGTTTGGGTGGCCCACTGGCGGAACTGCGTACCTCGCGTGGATCGGACGCGATAGCCGATGGCGAGAATGACGGGCAGGCTATAGTGAAGTGTGTTGCGATTGACCTTGCGCTGACCTTCTTGCTGAACTTGTAAGTAAGCCTTACAAGTTGCTTTTTGTTCAAGCTCACCTTCTTCGTAAATAGCTTTAATATGCTGAGTAATAGCTTGAGGGGTGACCTGGTAAAGAGACGCAATGGCTGCTTGCGACAGCCAGAGTGTTTCATGTTCAAAGCGACATGTGATGCGAACCGTTCCATCATCACTGGCAAACATAACCAATTCGCCTGCCGGGGATTGGATTACGTCTTTATCTGCCATGTCGCCTCCACATCTAATGCACCAGGCAGGTAGTATGCCAGAAACAGCCGCTAAGCCAGGTGGTTTGTATTTGATTTTGCGAGGCGCTTTCCAGCATGTGGAATTTGGATCGCTGCAAGCGCGTTCTCTATCTCAATAAGCTTTGCTTTCGTCCGTTTATAATCATCCTGCAACCTCTGCTCCTGCTCGTTATACGCCATCAGAACGATACACCCTTTCATGATCTTTACCGTGACCTGCTGCCCGGTATCAAACCCCGCCGCGCGCAGCCACTTGCCGGAAAGGATGATTTTCGGCGTGGATTTGTCGAAAACATTCGGGCGGTATCCCACAATTAACGAACGCTCGGTTCCGGATTGGTCGGTGTCTGGGGTAGAATGCGAATCAGCCATAATCAACTCCTTGATAGTTGGTGAGGTTAGCTCTCGTCCGGTATTGCGAGTACCCGACGAGGGCGTTTCAATTTGAGGTTTTTGTATGCTAAGGTACGTACCTCAATGAGGTTATCTTGCTCTAGTAGGTACGTACATGTCAACAGCTAAACGCGACCCTAACAAATCTAAATCCGGAAAAGCACCAACTTTTCAAATTCGCATTACGCCGGAGTTGAAGGCACAGTTTGAAGAAGCTGCGAAAGCTGACGGAATGAGTTTGGGTAATTGGTTGAAAAGCCTAGGGCGTAAAGAAATAGCTAGGCTTGGGAAAACCCCATATTAAACGAGATACTATGTATGGCATTCAATGAAAATGAAGAATTAAATGACAATGTTATAAATTATTTAAATTATTATCTTTCTGAAAAAAATAATACAGACTATGCTGTACAACTTGTTGGGCCATGGGGTAGTGGAAAAACTCACTTCATTAAAAGTTGTGTTTTAGTTAATAATAAATATAAATCTAATCCCCTTTACATTAGCTTGAATGGATTAATCACCAACGCAGAAATAACAGAGAGATTATTTTTTCAAGTACATCCAAAATTATCTTCCAAAGTATTTAAGGCAATAGGGTTTTTTATTTCTAGAGTAATAAATGCTGTTGCAGGAACCGATGTTACAAAAGACACAGATGCAAAATATATAATAAAAGACTTCATTTTAAATGTAGAAAAAAGAATTTTAATATTTGATGATCTAGAAAGATGTTTGATTCCCATTCAAAGTGTATTGGGCTATATAAATTCCTTTGTGGAACATAAAGCATGCAAAGTTATAATTATAGCAAGTGAAAATGATTTCACAAGTGAGCAAAAAGAACAATATGTAATAATTAAAGAAAAGGTTGTAGGAAAGACGTTATCATTAACTCCTTCTATTGAACAAGTGATAGAGGTTTTTAGTCAACAAATCAATAATGAATTAGCACGTAGTTATATTAAAAAGAACAAAGATTTAATAAACGATATTATAAAAATGTCCGGCAGTGTAAATTTTAGAAGTGTAAGGGCTATATTTGATGATTATGAAAGGTTAATTTCACTTTTTTGTGATTATTTCCAAACTTCAACTATTGCTGCTGATAAATTGTTGTCCTCAATGTTAGCTCTAGGAATAGAAATTAGATCGGGACGTATAACATATGAGGAAGTCATTGACTTACCAACAAACTCTTTAATTCATGCGTTATCTAAAACAAAAACAAATGGGGTTATTAACACTATTGATAAATATAAATCATTGGATTGGTTTGATCCAGTTATCCCATACAAAACAATTGCTTTCTTGTATTCGAGTGGAGTAATTGATATTAACAATATAAAATGTTATTTATCGCAGCATCCATTATTTATTAACGATAATGCTCGCCAATTCTGGAGAGAGTTATGGAGTTGGAGTGATCTTACTAGGACAAGATTTTTATTCGCACAGAAAGGTCTTAAAAAACAACTTGAAAAATGTGAAATTATTGAGCCAGAAGTAATTATGCATGTTGTTGGCATAGTGTTAAGTTTGGAAGAAAATAATGACATTAGTTTAACCTCAGGTGAAGATATTAAGGATTTTTTCTATAACTATATTGATGAGATAAAAAAACGAAAATTGCTTCTGCCGAAGATTTCTTTTTTTAGCGATAGTTATAGTTCAGTTTATGGCTTAGGCTTTATTTCGTCGGAAAAAAATACTTTCAAAGAGATTAGATGCTATCTGAAGGGGGCTGTTCATTATCGTTTAAATGATTCACTAAAAAAGACATACCCAGATCTGTTACATTCTTTTTCTTTAAGCACTAATAAATATTCATCTTTATATGAATATGGTATAGATGATGGCAACTATGGTGGAGTAGCTTTCTTACACTTAATACCACCCGGATATTTTTCTTATATTATTATTGATGACTGGAAGTGTAATAATAAACTAATGTCTTCTTTGCTTGCTCGATATACTAGAGACAAATATAACAAGCATTTAGAAAGCGAGTATAGTTGGCTTGAGAAAGTTGAAAAGTTAACTTATCAGATTGCTAATAAAGCTCTGGAACCTCATAAAACTCAATTAGCACAAAACTTAAAATACTACTTTGAATTAATAAAAGGTGAGATTTCTTTCACAAGAAATAATTAGATTTTGGCGGAGATCACAGGAGTCAATATTGAATTATAACTTCTTGTTTTATATTGTTATTTTTACTTGATTATGATGTGGTTATACGCATCGCTATACACATGTGCTGTGGCATAGTGTATAGCAATTTAACACCGGCTCAATCCAACTTGGTCACTACTTCATTCATTGTATAGTGCACAAATTGCTTTCCTAGTTCGGTCAGTACATAAGATTTTGTGTTCTCGAAAGCAGACTCAAGCGTTGATGTGCCTCGCTTGGCTTGCGGGGCATGTCTTTGTTTTAAGAACTGACCATCTTCTGTGGTATTACGTGCTTGCCTAATCACTCCACCTGTTGACAGATCTCTAATTAACATTTTGTAGAGATCAGCTTCAGCCGAATCTTCGCGCGGAATTATTTCATGCAATTCCATCCATATTTCATAACGGGTTACGCCCGGATTTTGATAAATAATTCTGATGACTTGAAAATGCACTTCGTGATAAATGTTAAGCCAATCTATAAATAAACGAATAATATCATCAGAACATATTTTAGAACTGACAGCATTAGTTATCATATTAGAGACTAGCTGTCTTTTTTCTTGTGTATCAGCATCATTCCATACACGAAAACTTTTGCGGACTAAATCAAGATACTCCTCAGACTCAAGTCTTTCATTGATATCCTCGCCTAGTTGTTCAAATCTCTTTGCTATAAGGTTTAAAGTTGAATTTAAATTTTCTAGTTTTTTATGATGTTCTTCAAGCCACTTTGTTTGTAATGAGTTTAATTTTATATTGCCTTCTTCGCTTTTAAAATTTGCAATAGCACCTAAAAAACCTCCAATCCAAGGTATGCTCCCTAACGCTGCAAGAGCAAACTGTTCTGCTAATCTTTTTTTATTAGAAGGATTTAAACTATCTATTTCATTTCTAAGCTCAATAATATCGAAATTATCATCATCCATCTGAATGATTCCTTATATGTTGCATGATAATACTTAAAATATATGCTTGTTTAACATAAAGATGAATCGATTATTGAGATTTCTATCAAGGATTAACATTTTAGTTACTATGGGCACGCAGTACTTTCCATTCAAGCACTAGTTTCGACTACACCTACAAAAAAGTTTTTTTGCATCTGACTGTTCACACTGTTCACCTTTGCTTTTTTATCAATAATTTCATGGTGATATAGGGTGAACATACGGTGAAGGGTGAACAGTGGAGTGTTCATCTTATGGCAATTGCCGGAAATAAAAAGACCGGCTATAGCCGGTCTGAGTTAGGTTATGTCGCTGCGGGTTCATCGCATTTCGGCAGCCAGTCGCCGTAGCTTTCTTCTTTCAGCGACAGGTTGGTCTGTATCCCCTGCTTTGTGTGCCTCTTCTCATAATTCAGTCCGTACTCTTTCAGCATCATTGGCAGCCCCAGTCCGAACATTTTCAGGCTGAGCACGTTCCTGTATCCGTTAGCCTCCATATAGGCCAGATACGCGTGATAAAGATATTTACGGTAATTACGCGGGACGATGCTGGCATTACCCATAAACATCCCGTTGGTCTGCGGCAGCATTTCCAGATAACCGCAAAAATCAAACGTCGGGTCAGCATCGCGCTTGATGCTGAGCGCCTCGTCGGAATTCTGCTGCGACTGGAGCAGTGCGCGGGCGGTCATCGGGTTGCTGAATTTCTGCATAAGCTGGCGCACGATAACGGCCAGCTCGCGCGCAATTTTATCCCTGAGCTGCGGGTCGCGCTCTTCCGGGGTAATCTGCTCGGGGAAGTGAATAATTACCCGGCGGCGCGACACACCGCCGCTGCGGTCAGTGAAGCGCATCGGGTTATTGTTCACGGCCAGAATCACCGCCGGAATATGTGTTGAATACGGATTCTGGTATTTCGGGTCAACCGAAACCGCATCACCGCCGGTAATGGCCTTCAGCCCTGCACCGTCACCGCTCCATTTTTCCTGGTCAGGCAGACGTATCAGCGAGAAGCCAATCAGGGATGCACGCTTGCGCGGGTCTTCCAGCGTATCGATATCGGCCGACGTGGCGTTATCCTCTCCGGCGAGCAGGGTCGCAATTTCGGCGAGAATGCTTTTGCCACTCCCGCCGGGACCGGTGACCTCGAGAAAGAGCTGCCAGTCGTAGCGGTTCGCCAGCACCATAAAAAGCGCAGCCAGTATCACGTCGCGCTTTTGTGGATTTTTACCGGCCGCACGGTCGAGCCAGCGCCAGAAGTTCGGCGCGTGGGTCTCCAGCGTTTCACCTTCCACCGGCGGGGTAAAATCCACGTCGCAAAGCGTACGCAGCCAGTGCGATTTATGATGTGGACTGAATATTCCGGTTTGGGTATCGAGTACCCCGTTGCGAAAACCAATCAGACGGCGTGCCGGTGCCTCCTGCTGCGGAATAATCAGCTTCAGGGTCTCCACCACCGAGGCAATTTTCCCGGACGAGAACGGGGCGCGTAAGCGCTGGAATAAGTCAGCCACATTCCGTGAAAAAGTGGCGGCCGGGATATTTTTCCAGATGCCGTTTTCATAGCGGGACAGGAGCTGGCCGTTCGCATCCACCGCCAGCGCTTCGCCGTAATGCTCATGCACCCGCAGAGCCTTGTCACTGGCACTCATGGCGGTAAATTCCGCCTCGCTCATGGTATCAAAAGGACTTTGCACCGGTGGCCGGATGGTGTCATAAATCGCTTTCCGCGTGGCCTCCTCGCCGTGCTGCATAAAAGCATCATTCCAGTCACCGAACACCGGCGGCAGGGCAACAACGCCCTCACAGGTGTCTGCGGCCGCTGCGGCTTTGTTCTGTCCGTCGCCGTTAAGGTCACGGTCGGCGGCGAGCACAATCTGACAGGCCGGGTGTTTCTGACGGGCAAGGCTCGCCAGAGAAAGGAGGTTCACGGACGACAGCGCCACCATGACGGTTTCACCGGTCAGGTGATGTACGGTGAGTGCGGTCGCATAGCCCTCCGCTATCCACAGGCGTTTTCCGGCCTGTTTTTTCCCTTCGATGGTATGGCATGCACCTTTTACCGTCCCGCCTTTCAGGGTGCGTTTTATACCCTCAGAATTGATGAGCTGAAGGTTTACCAGCGCGCCGGTATCGTCATACAACGGGACAACCACATCACCGGTGCGGAACGTCACGCCGCCGGTTTTGTGTGTGGCCGACAGTACCGGACATTCCCGGTCGGGGAAGCCCTTGCGGGTCAGGTAGGCGTTGCCACTGGCCGTGCGGGTTTTCTCCATCAGTCTGACGGCCAGCGCGACCGCCGCTTTATGGTCAGCTTCGGTTTCAGCCTCTGCGGCCGCAATCACTTCGGGGGCAACCGGTGGCAGGTTGCCGGTCACGGCATCCACCTTTCCGGCGGCCTCTGATGCGGTCATACCGAACACTTTCTCGACCAGCTTAAGACCGTCACCCGCACCGCACTGGTTACAGAACCATGTGCCGCGCCCCTCTTTATCGTCAAAGCGGAAGCGGTCATAGCCGCCGCACACCGGACAGGACTGATGTCGGTTTTTAATGACCTTCACACCCAGCGCAGGGAGAATGCGCGGCCAGTGGCCGCACGCCTGTTTTACGGTTTCCGTTACGTTCATTTTCATCGTTATTTTCTCCCTCAGTGCATAACAGGCGATGTGATATGACGGGCGCAGAGTTCATCCATCACGGCGAGCCCGAGAAAGGACAGCGACGGCGCGGCCTTAAGCGGTCCGGCTTCCATTAAATCTTCCAGCAGCGCACAGGCAATCTGGCGGCCTTTTTCCTCACCGTGCTGGCGCAGATAGAAGCCCTCCAGCTCGTCGGCAATCGCGCTTTCCAGCGCGTCGAGAGTGAGGTGTTCGTAGCGGTGCTGACGCTCGCATACCGTCAGCCACGCACAGGCCACGGCGCGGCGATAGAGCGCGGCGCGTAATACGAGTGACAGAGGCTTTTTCATGCGTTGTCCTCCCCGGTCAGCCGGTGTTGATTACAGCGCTCGACCACGCCGTCGAGCTGGGCGGTCATGAGATAAATCACGGAGGTGAGATGTGAATGCTGCGCCGGGTCACGGCGAGCGGGCGTGCAGTCCTGCACCTGCATCAGCTCACTGACGAGCTTGCCGACATTGCACATATGCTCAAGGCATTCGAGGTCACGGGCGGTAATGGTGGAGGGTCTCATGCATGCACCTCCGCAACCGGCAGGCGGCCAGCGAACGACAGGACGTAATCGCGCACGAGGGAAAGGCGTGCAGCCTGTTCATCACCGGCAATAGTGCGGAGCATACAAATGCGGGGTTTACGGTCTGCGCGACGAACGGCGGCAAACACAAAGACGAATTGCGGGTGTGACGGGGTGAGGGTCGTAGCCATAGTGGCAACCTCCAATGTTTGCATGTGACTGCTACCACTGGAAACGCCAATTTCACTGGTGGTAGCCCAGACGGGGTTGGCGTAACCGGCAACATTGGAAACCGGCGCTTCGTGAGAAGCCCCCGCCTGAGCCACCATTACACGAAGGATCCATAGACAGATAAATCTCTGGATCAAAAATGGATGCGCTGAGGCATAGACACAAAAAAAGACGCAAGGCGCGTCCGGTGTCGCCAATGTTGTAAACGGGACGCCAATCCCGGCTGCCGATTTTGCGACAGCGGGAAAACTATACCTGGAAACGGAGAAAAGAAGCAAGCCAGAAAAAGGGGCTGTTTGCTGAACGGTCATCATCATGCGTCATAGCCCCGGTTGCGTTCGGCAATACGATCCGCCATCCATGCGGTGATTTCAGACTGCGCCCACGCCACGTTTTTGCCGCCCAGGCTGATTTGTTTCGGGAAAGCCTCGCGGCTGATGAGGTCGTAAATGGTTGACCGGGACAGGCCGCACAGATGCATCACTTCAGGCAGGCGGATAAAGCGCTCCTGAACGGCATCAGAAACCGGCATCAGTGGTGTGGCAGGGGCAGAAGAAGGGGAAGAAAAAGCGGTGTGCATCGGGCTACCTCATAAAGTCCATACAGTGCCAGTCATGTCCGTCCGGCTTCGGGTAGCTCCTTATTATGTCTATATTTTTCCTCAGGTCATGTGAGATTTTCGGGGAAACAAACATTGACTTTTCGCTCTGGCAAACAAAGACAAACGCTGGCAAAGATATGCAAATCACTGCATTACAATGCAGTAATTTCTATTGCTTTTAGTTATACATTTTTCATTTTTAATCGAAATAAAGTCTAAGTGGTTTAGACAGAGCAAAACAGGAGGGTGAACAGTGGTGAACAGACGGTGAACAGTCATACCCTCAACTGTTCACCCTTTATCCTACTGTATTACTTATATTTTTATTTAAGGTGAACAGTGGTGAACAGTTATAAGTAAAAAAACAAACGGTGAGTAAGGTTTTCCTGAGACCTTTCTCTGGCAAGCCGGGTTTTGAGTGGTGTTTGTGCCAGAACTGCCACAACTGCAATGAATCGAGATGTTGTGTGATGAAGGGCAGAATCATTTCAGGTTGAATAAACGGAGAGCCTGAACATGAAACCCGAAACAGTCATTACCGCCCTGCAAGATGTTGCCGCTCAGCAGTACGCAGAGAACAGCCAGCACGTCACCGACAAGCTGAGCGCATTTACTGCGGCCAGAGACACCCACGCGGCCAGCATGCAGGCGCTGAAAGAAATTGATACATCCATTGAACGCTCTAAGCAGGAGCGGCAGACCGCCCTCGATGAGAGCACTGAGGCGGAGCAGGACTGGCGCAGCCGCTTTCGCACCCTGCGCGGCAGTCTCACCCCTGAAATGAAAGCTGAGCACAGCAGGCGTATCGCCAGTCGAGAGCTGGCCGATGAGTTCACCGGTCTGATTGCGGAGCTGGAGACCGACCGGACACGCGCCATGCTGAATGCCTGCTCCACCGGAAATAAATACCTTTCAGCGCATGAAGATGCCTTTACCGCTTACGCCGGTGCTGAATGGGCTCAGGCTGTCAATGCGGTTCCTGTCACCCTCATCCGCGCTTTCCTGCTGCGCATTCGTGCCCTCGAAATGAAGGGAGAAAGCACACCGGAGTCCGTGGCCACCGGCGAGCTGCGCGATGCGCTGAACCGTCAGTGCAGCCTGTATCACTTCGATATGACGCAGGAGCCGGTGTTGTCCGTGACGGGCATGCACCGGCCGCAGATTACTGACGTTGATATGGAGCTGTTACGCAGCCCTGCGAAGAGAATGATGCTCGCCAGAAAGCTGGCTGAAAATGGCGAGACAAAAGCGGAGGAGTAAGCATGTTTCACTGCCCGTTCTGCAAAACCAGCGCGCATTCCCGCACCAGTCGCTATCTGTCCGATAACGTCAAACAGCGCTATCACCAGTGCATGAACATCGAGTGCTCGGCCACGTTCCGTACGCTTGAATCCATCGACGGGGTTATTCGTTCACCGGCGACAGAGCCGGTCATCCCTGTACCCGCACCGGCGGCCACCGTTAACCGTGCCGGTGCGTAAGCACGGCCAGTCATCAGGAGAAACATACGTGACCACACTGACGCTACAGAAAGCCTTTGAGGCCTGTCAGGCAAACAAATCTGCCTGGCTGCAACGCAGGGAAGAACTAACGCAGGCCGAACAGGCATACCGCGAACAGCTTGCAGGCAGCGGGCACAGCGACCGGAGCCTGCAAACTCTGCATGAAATAATTGAGGTGAAAAAGTGGGAAATTAATCAGGCTGCCGGGCGTTATATCCGCTCGCATGAGGAGGTGCAGCGAATCAGCATCCGTAACCGTCTGAATGATTTTATGCAGGCGCACGGCGCGGAGCTGGCCGCCGCACTTGCCCCGGAGCTGATGAATTATCCCGGGCAACATCCCGCCGTTCAGCGCTGTGCCATGCAGCACTCACTCGACTATCTGAGGGAGGCGCTACAGGTCTGGCTGGTCGCCGGTGAAAAAATTAATTATTCGGCGCAGGATAATGACATTTTAACGGCCATCGGATTCAGGCCTGACGCGGCTTCGCGCGATGATAATCGTGAAAAATTCACGCCTGCACAGAACCTGAATTACACTCGCCGTCGTGCAGAACTGGCCGCGCAGTAGTCCTTTCAAAAATTCCCGAAAATACCGCTGTTTTTCCGTAAAAAAGCCATGCATGCATAAGGTGCATGGTTTTGCATGCGTTTTACCGATACAGAATCCCCCGCCAGCGCCAGCACTGGCGCGCCCCGAGGCCGCTCATGCACCTGCATTAAAAGCGACCCCTTAAGCGGGCAGGCGGGGCGGGGAGAGCATTGCGCGCGGGATGAAGCTCTGCAAGTCTAGACTACGTGTTTATAATCGGTTATAAATCAAGTAGCTCTAAACGTGTATGGCATATTTAGTTATGCTTGTCGGGCGCTTAGCCAGACACTTTCATATTGAACGGCTTTAGGGTTGCGCTTGGTGTGCCTCTGGATTGCACTCCTAGTTTCACGTCGTCGCGCAATCCAGAGGAACACCAAGCGCTTCCTCTAGGTAAGAGCTACTCGAAAGCTTACGTCACAATGTGGCGTAAGCTTCTTTTTATAGTTAATAATAAGTTCTTTACTCATGGAAAAAAATCAGAAAGAAAAATATGAGGAAAAACTAAAGGGCCATGTTTCGAAGTGGGAACTTAAAAATTTTCGTGTTTGCTATGATGAACAAATAATATTCCTTTGTGGAGCAAAGGTTGCTCCCTTAGAAGATGCTCAGACCTCAATGAGAGGTATGTTTTATAAATACTGTAAAGAAAATGATTCAAGGCTATTCAATAAATTACTTCTCGCTGAAGCATTCAAAAATTATTTAAAAGATAGTCATTATCCAGATCTTATTTCATTTGAAAAAGACATTGCCAATATATCATCATTAATTGTTATATTTTTAGAAAGTAGTGGTTCTATTGCGGAATTAGGACTTTTTTGTAATTTGGTGGATATCAATAAGAAACTCTTAGTTATTGTCCCCGAGCATGAAGTCAAAGGCAGTAAGAAAGAATCATTTATATATTTAGGGCCATTATCATATCTAAGAGAAAAAATTAATAAACAATCTTATCGTGTCTACCCTGGCCCCACAGAAGGTGAGGATTATAATGAGCACCTAGAGCTCATCCTTGGCGATGTCAATGGAATGGCACCTTCTGAAGGAAAGGATTATAAATTTGATGCAAATAACACGGGGCATTTAGCTTTTTTGCTAACTCATATAATATCGATCGCCATGCCAATTCGATTGAAAGAAATAATGATGTGCATTCAAGAAATAGGGATAAATGAAACCCTTCAAAGTGATGTTGAGAGAATGCTTTTCCTTCTTGAAACGTTTTTCCATATTGAAATTTATGAGTATGGCGGCACGAAATATTATTATACCAAAAGTTCAAAAGGAAGTGTTCGGATGGGTAAAAATAAAGCTGGCGTGACTGTAGACGAAATTGGTATCAAAACAGATTTATTATTTTTCATTAATGATGAAACTAGAAGTGATGATAAAAGAAGAAGGCTTGCATTAAGAGGGATTAAGGAGATGATTCATGAACATAATTGAGATAATTTCTAAAAAAACCATGCTGGCGTCTTCGAACGTAATCACATTTATACATACGGCCCCTTATCGCTACAAAAAATATTATTTACCAAAGAATAATGGCGGTTCACGTGAAATTGCGCAACCTTCACGTGAGCTTAAAATTATGCAACGATTAATCTTACAGCTACTACTACCATATTTGCCAGTGCATGAAAATGCCTTTGCATATGTAGAAGGGAAAAGTATAAAACGCAATGCCTTAATGCATCGCAATAATGAATATTTCCTTAAAATGGATTTTTCTGACTTCTTTAATAGTATTAAGCCTATAGATCTGCGCAATGTTTTGCTTAAGAATGGGTATGAAACCATCCCTCTCAACTTAAATTTGATTGACAATCTTTTCTTTTATAAAAAAACAAAAAAAAGCGGTCTGTCATTGAGTGTTGGTGCACCTAGTTCACCATTAATATCAAATGCAGTATTGTATGATTTCGATGTAAGAGTTTCGGAATTGTGCAAACAAGAAGATATTACATATACAAGGTATGCGGATGACCTGACTTTTTCATGTAATGAAAAGGGTAAGTTACTTGTATTTCAGAAGGAAATCGCCAAGATTTTACGTAAAATACAATCTCCTAAACTTAAATTAAATGATAAAAAAACAATCTATGCTTCCAGATCCGTCAGTCGTAGGGTGACGGGCATAGTGATTAATAATAATGGTGAGTTGTCCCTCGGGCGTCATAAAAAAAGAATGATTAGTAGTTTAGTTCATCGTTACACTTTAGGTAAATTAATCTCTGACGATATTCATAAGCTAAAAGGATATTTGGCATACGCTAAACACATTGAGAGTGGCTTCATTGTGTCAATGCGAAATAAATATGGAGCGGATGTGATCGACTCCATACTTAAATATAACTAAGCCCTTGCTGCGATAATATTAATGATTGTTGGCGAAATTGGCGTCTTAGCTTCTGATAATGACACGATTAATATGATTGCAATATTTAACAAGATTAAGGTGAACGGTATGAGTCGCTCAATAGCACTTAGATGAAAATATCTTTTTGATTTTAGGTAAGAATGTTCTTCATTAAATGGTTTAAAGGGGAAGTTATTGTCTACTTCTATTTTATTAATGGTGGCGAATTTTGCTTCATTTATTTTTTTATATGTAGATATTAAATATACCCAGTAAACATTTACAATCATACAAACGATGCAAATTACAATGCTCCAAGCCGTCTGACCTAAACCTGATAAAGACAGATAACTATTGAGGGATATTAACCCTGTATTGATAGTAATGATGAAGCTATTACTCTTTAATCTTCGCTCGCTAGTTTTGTCTGCCATGTCTATGCATAATTTGTATATTTCAATCTTTTCTTTTAAATCCATTTTACACCTCAATAATAGGAAGTTACTTAAATGTATTGTGCATATATGTAGGATGCATACCATTGAAGCATCTTTTTTCTTTTTTCAATGTATTGCGCATGATTATACGTTCCTCGAATACTATTCTTATCAACATGCGCCAGTTGCATTTCAATCCAAGCACTATCAAATCCCTGTTCATGCAATATTGTCGACATGGTATGGCGAAAACCGTGACCTGTAGCACGTCCTTTGTAACCAAGTAACTCAATCACTTGTGAAACACTTTCTTTTGAGATTGGCTTGCTGCGGTTGTTCCTGCCAATAAAGATGTAAGGGTAATGGCCGGTAATAGGTTCGAGCTGTTTGAAAAGGTCAACTACCTGAGTAGATAAAGGAACAATGTGAGGTCTACGCATTTTCATACGTTCCGCTGGTATCTCCCATATACCTTTTTCGAGGTCTACTTCTTCCCACGTAGCAAAGCGCATCTCCTGCGTTCTTACACCAGTCAGCATGACTATCTTCGTAGCATTTTTGGTGATGATGCTACCGGTATACGCTTCAAGATCTCGAATAAAATGAGGCAACTCTTCAGCGGATAAAAATGGATGGTGCTTTTGCTTGGGAACGGCTAGCGCGATAGCTAAATCAGGCGCAGGATTGTACTCAGCTCGGCCAGTTATGATTGCATAGCGATAAACCTCACCGCATCTTTGACGCACCTTGCGGGTTTTCTCTAGTGCTCCACGTTTTTCGATTCGTCGTAATACTTCAAGCAGCTCTAACGGTTTGATTTCACTGATTGGGCGTTTACCAATGAACGGGAACACATCTTGCTCGAATGTCTTAATGATTTCTTCGCGATAGGCCACTGTCCAGCGGTCAGCTTTGTTGGCGTGCCATTCTCGACATATGGCTTCGAATGAGTTCTCTGTTGAGAGTTGCTGTGCCTGCTTTTGGGCTTTACGTTCTTCGACCGGATCAATGCCATTTGCGACCTGCTTACGGGCCGTATCTCGTTTATCTCGTGCTTCTGCGAGACTCACAAGGTCGTAGCTACCAAATGACATTAACCGCGCTTTTCCGGCAAAGCGGAAACGGAAACGCCAGCCCTTCGAGCCATCGGGATTGATAAGCAATGACAGGCCTTGCCCGTCGTTCAATGTGTATGGCTTGTCTTGGGGCTTTGCTCGTTTGATTTGTATATCTGTAAGTGCCATGTGTATAAGCCAAAAATGTGTATAAAAAATCTATACACATCACTATACATATTTTTCATGGATTCAGGGAGATCTTGTCGGACGGTTACGGATGAGTGATTTACTATATCCTTTGAAAATAAAGGATTTTTAAACTTTCTCGGATGATTACGGAGGAATTTTGGCGGAAGATCACAGGAGTCGAACCTGCCCGGGAACGCTGGCGTCCCCAACTGGATTTGAAGTCCAGCCACCTCACCGGAGATGACGATCTTCCGCGCCTGCATTGCTACATGGAGGCGGGGCGCATTATAGCTACTTTCAGGCATTTACCACATACCCC
>Ga0308162_1000186_pt1 | contig 77200 bp, 83 predicted proteins | sample PhySR2_FD_201370 | JGI IMG/M metagenome (GOLD analysis project Ga0308162, IMG submission 201370) | Phyllosphere microbial communities from UC Gill Tract Community Farm, Albany, California, United States - DLSLS.R2 | ecosystem: Host-associated > Plants > Phyllosphere > Unclassified | place: USA... | reverse complement strand
TTCGCAATATTATATGCACCCTCAGGAGGCGCGCGGATTGCTGCTGGGTTACGCCTGCGTCAATGAGCGGCAGTGTCAGGATGCGTTTGGCACCCTCAAAGCCTGTCTTGCGTCCGCCGGAATGGTGTTCACTCCGCAGCGCTAGCGGGTTCAGGGGCGCTTATTTTGAAGGAGGGCGGTTTTACTGCCGCCTCAGTGCTAACGCATTGACATTTAATCAGAGTCACCGAGAATACTCCTCTTTGCGCCCCGACCAGACAATACCGGAGTCTATCATCGCCTTTAATCCCTTTACTGCACCGGCGCGTGCGGCTATTAAGCGAGGCGCCGCGCTGGCTGCCGCGTTCTTGCTGGTCAGTTGCGCATCCGAGCCGCCGAAATCGCTGGTCACTCCTTTTCCGCCTGTGACGAAACAGCCGTTACCGATGCCCGGCAAGCCAGCACAACCTCAGGCGCAGGAACCGATGCGGGGCGTCTGGTTAGCCACGGTTTCGCGTCTTGACTGGCCGCCCGTTGCGTCGGTGAATGGCACCAGTCCGGCGCAGCGTATCCGCCAGCAGCAGCAATCGCTGATCGACAAGCTGGATAAGCTGAAAAGCCTGGGCATCAACACAGTATTTTTCCAGGTGAAGCCAGATGCCACGGCGCTCTGGCCCTCAAAAATCCTCCCATGGTCAGATATGCTGACAGGAAAAATTGGTGAAGATCCGGGCTATGATCCGCTGCAGTTTATGCTGGATGAGGCGCATAAGCGCGGTATCAAAGTCCATGCCTGGTTCAACCCTTACCGGGTGTCGGTAAACACTAAATCGTCTACCGTCAGCGAACTCAACCGCACGCTGTCACTGCATCCGGCCAGCGTTTTTGTGCTGCATCGCGACTGGATCCGCACTGCAGGCGATCGCTATGTGCTCGATCCGGGTATCCCTGAGGCGCGTGACTGGATCACCAGTATTGTGGCCGAGGTGGTGGCGCGCTATCCCATCGACGGTGTGCAGTTCGATGACTACTTCTATGCGGAATCTGCCGGTTCGCTGCTCAACGATAATCAGACCTTCAGCCGCTACGGTCAGGGATTTGCCAGCAAAGCGGACTGGCGGCGTCACAATACTCAGCAATTGATTGAGCAGGTGTCACATACCATCAAACAACTGAAGCCGGAGGTGGAGTTTGGTGTCAGTCCTGCGGGCGTCTGGCGTAATCTTTCGCATGATCCTGCCGGTTCCGATACTCGCGGAGCGGCAGCGTATGATGAAGCTTTTGCCGATACCCGCCGCTGGGTGCAGCAGGGCTTGCTGGATTACATTGCGCCTCAGCTCTACTGGCCTTTTTCCCGTCAGGCGGCCCGTTACGACGTGCTGGCAAACTGGTGGGCAGAGGTTGTGAAACCGACCAAAACCCGGCTCTACATCGGCCTTGCTCTCTATAAAGTGGGCGAGCCGTCAAAAATTGAGCCTGACTGGACACAGCAGGGTGGCGTACCGGAGCTGAAAAAGCAGCTCGACCTTAATGAATCGAACCCCAATATCGATGGCACGATTCTGTTCAGAGAGAACTATCTGAATCAGCCGCAGACTCAGCAGGCTGTAAGCTATCTTAAAAGCCGCTGGGGAGGCTGAGAAACGCCGCGACAGCATGACCAGTGCGGTTAAGTTTTTCCCTGTGACTTGCTGCTATTCTTGCACTATATAACTGTCTCTTTTCTATAGGTTTTCATTTGATTCCCAGCTGTTCCGGTTCTTCCCGCAATAGCTGGCGAATCGCCCAAAAATCCAATAATTAATGAGGTTTTGTTTTCCACAGTATTCCTATGGTTTCTCTTCACTTACCCTTTTTTCGTGTACATAATGATGTACATAATTCCCAACCTCCAAAGGATCTATGGCGCTCTCTGATGCTGCCCTGCGTTCAATGCTGGGCAAGGAATATGAAAAAGTTCAGGTGAAAACGGATCGTGACGGATTATCTGTCCGGATATCACGTAAAGGCCGGATTACGTTTCAATACCGTTACCGGTGGAACGGGCAGGGTGAACGTGTCGATATCGGCACCTATCCCGCCACCAGTTTAAAAGAGGCGCGTGACGAGGCAGTAAGAATGCGTGGCGAGCTCGAGCAAAACCGCAATCCTCGCCTGATGAAGCGCATGGCACGTCGTGAGGCTTATTCTGCGCTGACTGTCGAAGACGTGATCAGGACGTGGCTTGAAAAATATGGCGTCCAAAACAAGAGTGATTATCAGCAGGTGTTGCGGTCATTTGAAAAGCACCTTTTTCCCCAATTAGGCTATGTTCCGCATGAGAATGCGCCAGTCAGTATGTGGTTAGACGTACTGGATCCGCTGGCTCGTCAGGTTCCGTTTATAACCGTCCGGCTGTTAAGCAATGCAAAGCAGGCTCATAACTGGGCTGTGCGCCGACAGCTGATCAAAACCACTCCGTTAAGCGATCTGCGAATTGCTGATTTAGGGATCACACTGACGCGGTGTGACCGTGTTTTATCCAGTGACGAAATCGTAACCATTTTCCGCGCGATGGAGGCCAGCAGGCTTGCACCTAAATTTAAATTGCTGGTCAAGTTATGCCTGCTGTTTGGTTGTCGTGGCGGTGAATTATCGTATGCAGAAAAAGCACATTTCGATTTTGAAAAAAAACTATGGTCAATCCCGGCAACGCATCATAAAACCGGTAAACAAACGCGTAAGCCGCTGGTGAGACCCATTATTCCTGCGGCAGAGGAAATGCTGAAAGAATTATTCGATCACTCTGCGCACAGCCATTATGCAATTGCAAAAAATCGGCGCGACGTTCCACAGGGCCGCTCCACTCTCGCTGACATTCCACAATTAATTATTAACGCTGCACGGCGGCACCTGGGCATCGAAATGGAACATTGGACGTTACATGATCTGCGCCGCACGGCGCGCACGAATTTTTCAGATCTGACTGAGCCGCATATTGCCGAGGTCATGTTAGGTCATAAGCTGCCTGGCGTCTGGCAGGTGTATGACCGGCATAACTATATCGAGGAACAGCGGCGCGCCTACTCATTATGGTGGGGGCGGGTCACGGCGTGGATTAACGGCGAGGATAAAGCTCCGGTGCGGGCGGCATCTTCGTGATAGCGGAGGATGTCACTGGTGCGAAACGTCAGACGGCTTCGGCGTACCGGTACCGGAAACGCGGGATTGTGAGGGCGCTTTGTGCGCCCGTTTACTGATACCCATTTGCGTATAGTCTGAGGCGCGACGCGCAACAGCAGAGCCGCTTCGTCCAGACTCAGATAGGGCATCTGTAAGAGCGTCGCGATATCAATCTTTGGGTTATGCATCATTTCTGTATAAACCTCTGTTATGGTGTTTCGCCCGTATATACACGGCCTCCCAAAGACATGAGCAGGCCTGCAGGCTGTCAGTGTCATAGATGAGTTGCCAGAACGAACTGAAACCTGAATCCAGCTTCAGGCAATAAAAAACCCCGCTATGGCGGGGCTTCATTGTTTATCTTTGTCGCGTTTATCCTGCTCTGGTTTCCATTCAAGCCCGCACATATCACAGGAGAATTTTCCGTCTGGACGCTTTCGGGGGCCCCAGAAGTTGCAGAAGGGGCACGTTCTCGGTCTGTAAGCTATTTTCAACCTCCTTAAGTAAAATCAGTTCTCATTTTCGTGGAAACGGTATCGTTCAATGACCTCAGGACTTAAGTCGCGCAGACGTTGAAAATTGTCTCAAGTGGCTTTTGCAGCTTTGCTGACTTCATAATTCCGTCGTTTTTCAATCATCCCGATATAGAATTCATAAAGCTCTTTGCGCATGTGCTGCTTCATTTCATCAGGCAACGGTTCCTGCGATTTCTTCCAGTCATCAAGTTCTGGCCTGCAGATTACATAGGCCTTATCAACAATTTCTTCAGGCGGAATTTCCGACTTTATGAATGGGATGGTGTGGTCATTCAGGCATTTCACCTCTGGCGTTTCGAATGACCGGTCATCGGCTACTACTGTCATGGAAAAAACATTCCGGATAAAAAAATCCACCTCACCGCTTTTTCTCCTTGTGATTAATCGTGCCAGAGCCCGGATACTGCAGCCCAGCGCTCCGGTAATGCTTTCCACACGACTGAATCTGAGTTAATCCTGTCGCGTTCTCCCCTGTAGAATTCTGCTACGTTTCCACTAATTATGCTTAACCCCATAATCATAAAGCAGCTGCATCAGAACTATGCGTGGCATCTCTTTACTGGAGAACCTGAAATTGTTCCTGAGTACAGAGGCGATATTCGCGCTGGAAAGCAAATTGCCTTTGTAATAAATAGACAACTTCTTACCAATGTTCTGCTTCGTAGTTTTATTGAGCCCTTTCCCACACTCATCACTTAGGGAGAAATTTACATTCTCCGAACCTGTCTCATCACTGTCCAGGTAACTTATTGATTCTATACATTCTGGTGGGTATGTTTCCTTCATGCCATTTACTTCAAATATAAAACTACCAGGCCCGGCGACAGTGGCAAAAGGAACGAGTAGAGCAGCGAGAAAGAGCGCGGATTTAAGCATGCAATGTCCCTGTTCTGAGCATAAAAAAATCATTATAAAACCATGAAGATGAATGTGCACCTGCCATGCACTCAGACTCATATCAGGCAGCAAAAATGTCCGGCTCATCTGTCAGCTGAATCAGTCTTGTGCGGTATTATTTCGGCAGCGCCCAGGCCTGCTAAAAATGCCCAGTACGTTCGTCTTCATGGATGTGAGCCCTGTCAGGCTTCATGACAACTTTTTGATCCCTGTCTGTCCCCGCAATTAAAAAGCTGCTGCAGGTCTCACGCTCAGCTTAATCCAAGTTCAGAGTTGTGGAGCTTGTGCCGGACCAAAGTTAACTAGGCGGTGAGCCTGGTTGGGGACAGTAAAACTTTTTCATATAATCAGGCTGAGACGGCTTCATGGGTATGAATGCATTAACAGGTACGGTTAGTAAACTAACCGTACCTAAAGTGAAAAAACTAAGAAATAAAAGCCGCTGCATCTAGGCTAATCGTGTACGTATCAGAAATAACAGATTGATCGCCCTCAATGGTAATAACTCCTGCGAATTCTTTTACCGGGCCTTCTGATAGAAAGGCCCATTGGTCACCTTCAACTATATAGCCGGTCGTTTGGTGATAGCCAGTGATACTAAGCTGAATCTGATTTTTTGGGTTATTTTTACCGGGTATTTTTATTATAAATCTATTATCTTTATTGATGGTTCCGGAATTTGGGGTCCAGCGTATCCCCAAATTCATTGGTGATTTAGCAGTGATGTTGAAAAATGCTACGGGGCTGATGTTTAAGTTGATTCCCGCCTTTAAGTCCGGTTTTGGTGTAAGCCTGAAAATCAGTTCAGGATTCTCTCTGAAAACCAAATCGACGGAACGGGTTATTGAATCTCCTACTGGCTTGAATTTATATTCAGCTGTGGCAGGGTGGCATAAAAATAATATTGTTAATGCGATTGATTTGTAGATTAACTTCATTTTGACTCCGTAGAAATAGTGTATTGAGTGTAGGATTCTAACTTGATATAGGTTCATCTAAATTTATATTTACTGGTTCAGGCACTGAGCGGAAACTTGCATGGAAAAAACATTGCTTTCTATTGACTGGTCGCCGTTGCTCAAAAGATTCAATGTAGTGAGTCTTGATGGTAATGCTATTAGCACGCCTTTCCCTGACTGAAAGTCAGGTTTCAAGTTATCACCTGTTAGTCTTACATTAAAACCACCTCCTGTTTTATTACGGTCTGTCAATATATAGTGTCCCGGCATGGTCTCCTGGTTGGGGTATTCAATCCACACATTAAGTAAGCAGGGTTCTGACATACCTGACACATGGATTGTTGCCAGTTCTGCTCCATCATGTATTCTTCCCGCATGTAAATCCTGTTTTGGTGTTATTACGAGTTTTAGTGTGTTTGCTACTGAGTAGCTATTATATAAAATAAATATTATGATTAAAAAGTTTAAATTCTTACTAAATAGAGCGCGCATTATGCTTTCCTTTATTTGCACTTTACGGTCAGGAAATTCAGTCCATGAGACTTTTCATTTTTTATTAAATGGTAGGGACATCTGAGAGATCTTATTTTACTTCTGACGATAAGTTGTCCTTCGGGCGGTAATCCCGACAAATATACTTTCCCATCCCTGTTAACAATTCCCTCACTTCCTGATGCTGAGTTAACTTGTACCAGAGAGCCGAAAGGGACTTCTTTTCCATCAGGCCCCAGAAGTGTAATGATCGCTTTCGCACCTATACTTGTTCGAAATTTAACCGGTATGACCGCCCCTGCTGTAGGTACAAACTTTCTGTCTGTGATTGTAATCTCCGCATCATTCGAAAGAGATGTTGGATCTAAAGAAAGAGTATTCTCATGATAAGGACTCAGGTATGGCTGTGCTGTATACCCCTGATAATCAGTATTGACGCCTGAAAAACCTTGCACTTTCACTCCTGAAGCACCTTTCGCCTCAATGAGTGCATTAGTTTCGCCAAGTGTCTGAGTAAAGGTCAATCCATGGCGGTGAGCAATAAGTCCGCCATCAATGCCTATTGAACGCTGCTGATAATCACGGTCATAGCTGTAACTACCTGAGATGTTGCCATAGGTTCCAGTCCATCCGAGAGACAAGTCGCCATTGTTACGACTGCCTCCTTCTTCCCGATTGTAACGCTGATCGACACTCCAGCTCAGACGCTGATCAAATGCGTTACCGTATAAACCTGCTGAGTGATTTGTGTTGACGGAAGAGGGCTGCGTGTAACGATAAGAAGCTCGGGCGTCGCCTCCCGTCCATTTTTTCAGCGGCACGCTCAGCCATAGGCTGATGATGTGATCCATCCCATGACAATTCGGCTTCTGGTTAGCAAACCAGTTCAATGACAACGACATGTCTTTTATTGGAACAGAGTATCCCGCATTGAATCTTGTTTTATGCCGGCTGCTGTTCCAGAAGGTGGTGTGATCAGCACCTGCATTCAGATAACCCCATTTCCCCAGCCCCTGGCTAACGGAGACCCCCATGCTGCTTTTCCTTCTGTTTCTTATTACGTCGCTTCCTGACGTTTTATTCATTTTCCAGCTATCCAGCGTTTCACCCAGCGAGAGATAATCCGCCTGGCTGAACCGGGCATTAAACAGTGATAACGATGTATTTGTCGCAGTAATCTCTTTGCTGTAACGCATGCGCCATGACTGTCCGTTTACCGTGTTCTGACCAGAGAGCTGCCCGCGACTCAGGGTTAAATCAGTGGACAGTGCGCCCCAGCTACCCATGTTCAGTCCAGCGCCTGTTGATAACGACTGATAGTGGTTTGCTGCCTGAATACCGCCATAAAGAGTGACGCCATAGGGAAGGCCATACATGGCCGTTGATTCCAGCACCGGCGTTCTGAGGACATTTCTGTCGGACGGACGGTATTGTCCGGCCATCATGCTGTAGCGCAGATAACCTTCTTTAACGGCGATTGCCGGGGTCTGAAAAGGCACGGTGAAAACCTGTGAGGCACCATCGGCTTCCCATACCGTTACCTGAAAATCACCGCCCGCGCCGGTGGGATTAAAATCGGTCAGTGCGAAGGGGCCCGGGGCGACAACCTGGTTATAGACCGTGTATCCGTTCTGCTTCACTTCTATGCGAGCCTGCGTTCTGGCCACGCCGCGTATCACCGGCGCGAACAGATACTGACTGGAAGGCACCATCCGGTCGTCTGAGGCGAGCATGACGCCGCGGAATGGCACGCTGTCAAAAATCTCAGAGGGGGTATAGCGTTCTCCCAGCGTCAGGCGACTGTTCATGTCATTGATACCGCGCTCCAGATACGTCGTCATGAACTGCCAGTGGCCCGGCCTGCATTTAGTCTGTTCCCAGCTGGTGACGTTGCGAAGCCGCCAGGCGCCGACATTAACCCCGGGCCTCAGTTGCAGCCATGAATAGTGATATTTTCGCCCTGCAGAACCCCGAATCACACTCTGGCTTGTCCCGGCACGGTAATTCATGATGAAGGCAGGTATGCCGTCGTCCCAGAGTTTGCGGGGGGCGATGCCTTTGAATCCGGGTTTAAGATATATCTGGGGAATGCTGATGTGCAGTGACTGCTCGTTAAAGTGAAAATCAGTCTTCGCGCCCGGTATCTGAGACAGATCAAAATTACCGGTCCGGTGTTCATTATCTGAAACTCTGAAATGCTTCATACGGACTCCATAACCTGAAAGAACTTGACGGGTTAAGCTGGGTACAAGCTCCTGGCGTCCATCTTTGTCATGCATCAATGTGAACAGGACAGACCGTGAGTCGATAAGTGAGCCATTGAGTAAAATGTCCACTGGGTATATTCCTGGTAACTGGCTACCCTGGCTGAAAACAGAGAGGTCAGTCTCTGCTCCGCCTCCGGAAACCAGCGCCGGATTAAAGGTATAACTCCGGCCCTGTGCGTGAACAGCAGCCAGCGTCAGGCTGGCCGCAATCAGGCGACCCGAAAAAGTCATGGGTTTATCCCTGGCAGTGTGGGTGGTCAGTGGCCGGATTTCATGCTGAGGTCAGACGTATATTCCTGGCTGTCGCCGCCATAATCCGTAATCAGCCGCCAGTGCACCGGCCCGCGGGCGTCAGCAGATACACTCAGTTCCCGCTTACCCATTGGAGGAACATATTCCGGGTTGCCCACAGTCTCTTTTCCGAGCTGAACACTTCTGAGATTTATAAAGAAAGGGGTAGGATTTGTTACGGTAAGCGTCTTACCACGCTTCTCCCATGTCAGGCTCGATGCAAAATCATCGGGTGATCCCTTAAGGGAGGAAGGGCGCGTGAGCAGTTTCAGACAGCTTTTGATACGTAACTGTGTCAGCAGTGTGGCGCGCTGACCTGCGTACTTTTTTTTGTCTGCCTCATCAGTCCATTCTGCGTCAGGTTCGGGGGGGATGCCTGTCAGGCAAAGCCAGCTAAGTGATTCCGTCTTGTCTTTGTTGTGATTACCGGTAGCGATAACCTTTATCCGGCTTTGCTGATGCCCATCCAGACGGAACAAGGGGGGTGTAACAATAAACGGTGCAGGGGTTTTCCGATCTTCTGCAAAAACTTCCGACTGAACAAGCATGGGGTAGGATTGCGGGTTTATAACTGTTAAAGAGGCGCCATTCGAATCAGTAAAATAAATAATCCTTGTTGCGCCTGTTTTAACAGAGAATGACTGTAGCTCATTTTCCAGCGGTAAACTTTCACCTCTGGCAATATGGAGCGAGCACAGTATTGCTGCCATTATGATAATGGCATTTATGGTTTTGGTCATTTGAATGTTCCTGCGTAGCCTGGCGCTGAATATTAAAATACAGCCACAATATTCACGCCGTGAAGTTTTCATATTCCAGTAACTAATAAAATTTAATGACTGGCTAATCGTCCTCCCCGGACAATGGTGTCAGGAGCAGGTATCGTCGTTCTCCTGCACTGACATCCACCTTTAGTGTTGCAAACAGGGGGGCAATATAGTCATCCTTATGACCCTGCGTATTCAGAAAATCCATTGCGTCTTTCTGAGAGGTAAAGAGCTTGTCTTCTGACATGCCGGGGCGTTTCACGACCCATGCGACCGGTGAAGAAATCAAGGAAAGCTTTGCAATAAAGTGCACCAGTTGCTGCAGTGGTTCTGTTGAAGAATGATATAAAAAGTTATCAATGTAATTTAACAGTCTTTTATTCATAGGTGACAAATTCATATTGATTTGAACGGTTATGCCATGCGTCCGGTTTATAATCCTCAATAAATTTTATCTTCATGCATAGTTACTCTGTATCTGTCAGGAAATTAGCACTTCTGCACATGACCGTGAAGTCATAAAAATGAATATTACTTTTTAATTCTGAGCGTGCTAACAGGGCTTAGGATGGTCTTATTTTTATATAAGACCATCCATTACGGAATGCACTCATACAACACTGACAGCGGTGTTCTGCCCACTGGGCATTCACTGGTCTTTTTGCCAGTTTCATTGCCCGCAGCCAGAGTTTTGAAGCCTGTTCATATTTTTCGCGGCTTTCGGCAAATGCAGCAGCCTCAGCGACGGCGTAATAACGATGATTACGGGCTCGCGTTCTGTCAGGCTTACTCTGATTCATCGATCACTCCTGAATTGACGGGGTTCAGAAAGCCTTTATTTTCTGGTTTCTTCTTCAATCTCGGCTTTTCTGACCAGGAACACATCTGTGGCTTTATCCAGTAGCGGTGGCACAGGTTTGAGTACCTTTGATGCATAGGCGTAGCAGCGGGCGAGTGCGCTGACCGACTGACTTTTCATGGCTGCTTCACAAAAATCAGCGAGAAGTTCTTCAGAAGATCGTTCCCTATCCTCAGCTCGATCCTGTTCTTTACCCGGGCAGTATCTGGGCGATGACGTTGTTGCCTTCTCAGGCTGATCAGGCGCCCTGACCGGGCGCGCTGGTGGCGCTGCAGGCACGGGCGTTTCTGCTTTAACCTCTTCAGTTCGCAGGTCCGGGACAGAATGGGTTTGCAGCGCAACACCGTTATCTGTGCAGGCTGTCTGATTGATGAGCGCATTCAAATCTCCATGTTTTGGTGGCGTGACATCACGTTCTGCCGGAGCTGATGCCTCCAGTTCATCCGGTGTGTACACCCCCAGAATGACGTCCGGGCAGTGCAGACGTGCCCAGCGTTTGACAGCTAGATAAGCCAGTTGCTGACGCGGATCGCTGGCCCAGAGTGTAGAATTCCGTACCTGTGCCTGGGAGAGCAGCAATTCCAGCTCCCGCGGCGCCTGCTCATTTTTCATGGTCGCCCGGACGCGTACACCGCACCCGGCTTCATCCTGCAACGCCCAGTCCGGTGCGATGAACTTATGCCCTTTGGATGAGGTCTTTTCTGCAAATTTACCGATCACATTTTCCCAGGGACCGAACCATTCGTAATGCAGGCGGTCCTGCGTAGGGGCCATTGTGGTGATGACTGCATTGACCAGTTGTGCTTCGTAACCCAACACGCCATTCACCGTGAAGGTTTTCTGCGCGACGGCAAACGGGTTCATCCGCCACTGCATGGCCTGCATCGTAACAGCCAGGCAGTCGGCAGGTTTTCCGGCAAGATGCGCAGGAACCGTAACCCTGCTGCTGGCCATGATTTCTGCAAAGCGAACCAGTTTGTCCAGTGCATCAGGGCTGAATATCGTTGCTGTTGCATCAGTGCTGTCAGGCATTGTGTTCATCAGTTGATTTTGCATCGTGAATACTCCTGTTAACGTGCCCAGGCAGGGCGCTGGATTGTTTCAACGCCGCCCCAGTTATTGCTGAGGCGACAGGTATGGAAAGTGTTCAAATCGCGGCGGAAGAGATCGAAACCTGCCTGCATGTCATCGTCATGTAGCTCAAATACACGGACCGGATAGCGGCCGCAGTCGATGGATTCACTGACCACGATGAAAACAAACTGCGGATGCGCATCACAGCACCGGTAAAAACCCTCGCAGTACATGGCTGCCTGAACGTGGTAACGGAACTCTTCAATGTGCCGGGCAAAGCGCGACATATCGCTGACCTTTTTTACATCGACAATGACAGGCCTGCTGGTCAGGTATTTATCCGGGCGGATACGACAGAGCTCTTCTGTCTCCCTGTCCGACCAGTAAATCGATGATTCGCAGGGACCGTCAGCCTCCAGAAAAAAACGTGCAGCGTGATGCGCCAGCACGCTCTCCCTCATCAGCTGAAGCTTCCGGCCCTGCTCTGCATCCATGACAGTTATGTTCCGGGTGCGTGTTTCATTCAGAAACGCTGCTTCGTCTGCTTTACCCTGAGAGGTACGCCGGTTAAAGGAAGGGGCCACAATAAAGCGTTTGTCGAACTGTTCAGGCTCAAGCAGCATGCAATGCAGTGCGCTTCCCATATCCAGTGCACCTGTTTTTTCCGTATCCAGAGGCGCATGTTTGCTCCACAGATAGATGGCCGGGTTGAGAGCGATGTCATCCAGCTGTGATTTACTGACACCTGGTCCGCCGTGATAATCCTCATTGCTGAGGTCATGATAAATGCCCGGTTTCATGACACAGGCTCCTCCCAGCCAAGCTGGACCTGAAGGTCGTAATTGCGTGCCGCATGCAGGTAAGCGAGATTTCTGATAAAGCCGATATATTCCTCACTGGCATCAGGATGGGTGCAGCATTTCAGTACCTCTGGGTGCAGGTTCCAGTGCCGGAACTGGTAAAGGTGGTCAGGAAAACAATTCAGCAGGCGCTGAGCCTCGTCATCGATCCACTGCTCTTTCCTGATAGCTTCCTGTTCCTGCGCATCAAGATGGTCTTTATGTTGTTCAAGTAGTGCAAAAGGCATCATGGTTTACCCTCCTGAAGAAGAATGCCGAGAACACGATCAAAAGCGATTTGTAACAGGGGCTGAGGTGGCTGTGGCGGCAGTGCAGGGGACGATGAGGACGAGAAACTGGCGCTGGTCACGATGTTGTCAGGCGAAAACTCGATATCACGGATGGCATTAAACGGGCGAGCATAAGTGGCATCGCCCCTGATGTGATTTTGCATCATGGGAAATGTACCTCTGAACAGTCAGATTGAAGGATGTCGAAGCCGGAACGGCTGGCAGTATTACGGGGCCGGGATAGTGAACTGCAGAGGACTCAGCCGTTCTGACGCTGCCGGTATGAAGCTCAGTGTTACTCTTCTTCTTCGCGACGGGCCTCGCGGGTTGCTGCCAGGATTTGTGCCGGGTCTCCTGAGATACGCGTGTAAATAACGAATGTGCCGGTGTGGATTACCCGGGCGTCCGGCGCAGCCCTGAGCGCCGCTCTGACCACACGTTCATGGAGAGAAGCCCGGAACACACAGGTTTTGATATGCAGCGTTGCCTCTGTTGGTGTCGCGATATACTGAATTTTCATCTCTGAATCTCCTGCAGGTGAAAACAACACGGAATGGCCGTTTACGGAGGCGCGGTGGCACTCTGTAAACCGGGGTGATGCTGCATTGGCTTACTATTGCTGGTGGGTCTCTTCTTAGTTCGCTATGCCGGTGTCCCGCTGAAAAGTGCGGCCTAAATCTGTTTGTCATAATCTGCGTGGCTCAGCAGTTCCCAGCTCTGACCATTGTCCCTGGATAGCAGGCGCCACTGTGGGGTAACCCGCAGAGTCAGATAACCATCCCGCCAGGTGCGTCTGGCATGAATTAATCCGGCCCGCCAGTTATCTTCAGTACGCCTGGCACGTTGCCTTATCCGGTCAGGCACGTACGGTTTGGCCATCATGATGCCCTCATTCCGTTCACGCAGGCTGCGTCCAGCCTCTTCACAAAGCGCCGGTTGTTCACACACGGAGATGTGATGAACTTCAGACTTCGCCTTAACGAACTCAGGGTAAAGGTGAAACAGCTATGTCGTGTGTGGTTGCTCATAGGATGTCTCCTGCTGGCATAAAAAAACCGCCTCAGCGGGCGGCCTCATCAGATGAAATAAAACGGGGTTCAGTCATGCTGCTTATTTTCCTGAGGGGGTTCAGAGCAGGCGCATACGGGCCTCAGATCAGGATATCGCTCAAAGATGCCCGCCAGATTTTCAGTAAGCATCCTGTCCAGAGCGCCCAGGACGCTCTGACGGTATAACGCGAGCTCCTCCCGGCTGACTTTGCCCTCCCTGTTCATGGCATCGATGATGTTTACTGACGTCGTGACATGTTTTGCTACTGTCAGCAGAGTGTCAGTGATGTGTTCCGCGGCTTCACGGTTTTGCATAAAGGACCTCCGAAAGGGATAAATGCCCTGCGGGCAGGGAACGGTTTACATGGCCCGCAGGGCTGGACGGTATTAATGAATAATGATGATGCGTGTATGGCGAACGAAATCCGCTAAATCAGTCCCCACATTCTGCCACTGCGTCAGTGCCTGAAGCACTTCAGTCCGGGACCGGCAGTGACAGGCACTCAGATAGGCCTGAAGGTGGATTAACGCCAGACGCTGCATTTCTTTGGATGACAGCGCGTCTGAGGGTCTGTTTTTTTGCATGATGTAATCCTTTTAAAAGGCATTAAAAAACCCGCCGAAGCGGGCTGAGCCTGGTTTGTCCGGAAGCAGTCAAAGATGTATTAAAACCGCGAAACAGGCGGCTTCTGAGCATCTTCGGGCCTGTCAGTTAACTGCCTTGTCAGTCTTTAAAACATTACTATCAATGGCACTTTCGCCGGTGCCACAACCACAGTATTGCGGAGCTAAATCAGGATATGCAGCAATAATGGGGTCCAGCAGTTCGGTAAACAGGATTTCCAGGATCACATTGACCTTGTGCATGTGGGTACCGGCCTGTTCTCCTGTAACTTTGCCCTCCTTTTCATAACCGAACATCTGTTCAGCCGAAATGTTCAGCAGGTAGGAGACCGTGTGGACGGTCTGGCTGACACGTACTGCAGCTTCGCGATACAACATAATTACTCCTTAAAGAGATTTGCCTTTCAGGCAGAGAGGAAGATAGGGAGTGAGCCAGGAAGGCTCAGATGTTCAGACGAATGGTGAACATATTTGCGACAAAAAAAATCCCGCACGAGGCGGGAAAAATTGCAGGCACTTGGTGTTGTATTTCTTTTTTGATTACGTTGTCAGTATGCCACTACTTTTTTTCGTACTTCATGAAGTCAGGTCAGGCCTGACAGTAAATTTATACGGATACCGGGCTTCAGAATTCTGAACAAATATATAAACCTTCGCGCGGACACCTCATTTAATGATGCGTATAGGGTTTGATGTGAATCAGCGATGAGTCCGGGCAAGCAGGGGAGATTTGTTTTTAATGGGCTTACTTTTCCCGAAGCACTGACGCCTGGCGTCGCGTATCAGGACTAACTCACTGCACGTTACTGATTGATGATACCTGTTTATGTGCACCTGCGGGGCTAGTGGATTAAACCTGACACCACATACCGGGCACACGACACGGTGTTTTTTCATAAGAACCTCCATCAACAAAGGAAATGACACTGCGCAGTGCCATCTCATTTGCTGAGAGGAAGGTGGGTTTTGCCACTTCGGGGTCTCGCGCTCCTGCACTCCCCCCGCCCGACAGTATGCTGTGCCGTTCAGCAATCAATCCTTATTATCCCTCTGTGCCAGTTTCGTGTGTTCTGATTAAAACAGAAGCAGGTTGACGGGCACAGAGCTAAAATAGTGCTGCTAATTATTCGTGTCAATAGTTTCACTAATTTTTTGAAGAGGTTTTTCAAGCCATGAGAATTTATCTGGATGAGGCCTAGAGGGATTTGGCAGGATCAGTGACTTACGTTCATCTAAAGAGTTCAAGTGGCCATTGTGAGTGAATGACACTTCCAATGAGCTTTGTGTTTTCGTCGCATTTAAGCGTTCTGTAAGCTGCATTCAAAGGGACAAGATAGCCTTGACCGGCATCCTGATCATACTTCTTGAAAGTCAGCGATGTGAATTTATCGATAGATGCAACACAAAAGCCTCCTGTAGTAACAGGCACATCAGGGTCTACCAGTATCATCACGCCCTCAGGGAAGCTGGGTTTTATGCCTTGCGCTGCTGTCATGGAGTGCCCGGATACAATGACCCAGAAAGCATTTTTGCTGGCTTCGGTTATGGTAGGTATGAAGCTAGAGGGGATTATGGCTTTTTCGTTTTTGTACAGCTCTAGGACCTGCTCACTTGTATAGAGTGGGAAATTTTTAACGTTATGGCCATTAGTAATATTTTTTTTTCTTTCAGCGAGGCGTACGGGCTTCAACAATGGTTCAATCGAAGGATCTATCTCTTCAGGCGGTACACCAAGAAGTTCGGCAAACTTCAGTACATTTTCTTTATTTAGAGCTATTTTTCCGTTCAGGAACTGACTGACGGCGGCCTGTGTACTGAATCCCATTCGGCCAGCCGCTTTCTCTTGGCTCAGGCCAAGTTCTTCTTTTTTCTCATCCCAAATCTCGCGCAGGCGCTTAGAGACGTGAGTGTCTTGTTCGGTAATAACGTTCTTTTTTGTCATAAGGTATTTTTATGCGTAGCACTAATTTTTTCAAATAGCTGCGCTATTGATTTTGGTAATAAGCAGCACTAATATAGAGTTTTTATTCAACAGGAGTTCATCATGAAACTAGCTGACTACTTAAAACTGAATCGCATCAGACAGACTGATTTCGCCAATGCGGCAGGAGTCAGTCAGGGCTATGTAAGCCAGGTAATCGGTGGTAAATCCAGGCCAAGAGGGAGCAACGCCATCAGATGGTCTGCGGTAACTGGCTGGCAGGTTACACCACATGAACTTAACAGTGATGATTATCCTGGTAAGAAAGACGGATTACCCGAGAAGTTTCACTAATTCGTGGCTATTCATGGGCAAATTCATGCTTAGCGTTAAGCACAGGTAATCTGCCTCGATTCTTCGCACTATAGGAGAAAATAAAAAATGGGTGCTGCAAACACACGCAAACAGAGATCATCAGTTCAGGGACGACATCTTCATACGCAGGCCTTGAAGGCCCTTTTTAACACGCGTCAGGCAGAGGTTGCCCGCCGTCTTAACGTCGCTGATTCAACCATTCTGAGGCGCACTGAAAAATACCCCGAAATCATGGAAACGCTGGCCGCCAGTGGCATTGAGGATTTCGTGATGAAAGGGGAGATGAAGGTTTCTCTGGATCAGTATCGATGGCTAATGACAGTAGCCATTAGATATGCCGAGTGTGAGCTTGAACGCACGCGGGACACCCAATCAGATGCGAGCGATACACGCATCTGACTCAAACCAAAATCTGCAGGACTGTTTTATGAGTATGTTACTTATGGCTCAGGTGAGCAGCACAGGACTGGATAACCCCAGCAACAAACTCGTATTGGTCAGACTTAGAGAATATGGCTTCAACAGTGTCGTATGTCGCTGGAGCTACCAACATTCGTCCGGACGAATAAACCGCTTTAATTTTATGCATCTACCTATTGATTGCGTTGCTTCAAAGGGGGATGTATGAGCCGCATAGCCACTTCCTGGGTATGGGAACAGACTCTTAAACCCTCTCAGAAACTCCTCCTGCTCTCACTGGCAGATCGTGCCGACGAACATCACTGCTGCTATCCGAGCATCACTAGGCTGATGCATGACACCGGCCTCGACAAGAAAACAATCGGTAAGTGGATTAATGAGATGATTCAGCAGGGTCTTCTGATCGATACCGGTGAGCGTAAAGGCATCACAAAACGTGTGCGTGTACTGAAGCTCAATCTGGATTTTGAATTTACCCAAAAAGGGGATCATTCCACCAAGGCGAATAAACCCAAAATTGGTAATGTTCCCAAAAACGGGTTTTTGAATGATCCCAAAAACGGATCACTGAATCAGTCATTAGAATCTAAAAACAACACACATACAGCGAACCATCATTCTGAGCCTGTGGATAACTTTGCCACGCATCCGGATTCCGGACATGGTGAAAACCAGATGAGGTTCGGGGAAGGGCAGGTGATACGAACGCGATCATCCCCAGCAATCGCTCCGACTAAACGTAAATCCAGTTGTGGGAAGTGGCGTTATCCGAACAAGCGTCCAGACGACGCCAACGTACGGCTCAAAAATCAAATCGCGCTAGAGTTGCGTCCGGCTCCGGCGCCTGCTGACCAAACGGGAGAGCGGTGCAAACGCACGGCAAGTCATCCAGCAGACAAGTTCGTTATGTTCGTGGGATGGCGACCGTCATCGGGCCTGCGCGACACAGCGCGAAAAATCGGCATAGAACTTTCAGGCCCTCCAGACCAGGCCAGGCTTGCGGATTTTGTAGCTTACTGGGAGGCCGATGGGGCGGCTTACAACCAGACTCAGTGGGAAATGAAACTGGCTCGCTCCATTACAAAACAACGACAGAGAGCACCTAAACGGCATCGTTCGCGCCGGGAATTCATGGCTTCTTCAGGCATGGATTATACGATTCCAGAGGGGTTCAGGGGGTGAGGAATTAAACCAATTCATCGACCGCCGGTTATCTGCATTGCGTCTTGTTGGGGTTCTGACGAACCTGAACTACCGTCAGGCCAGCGATAGGACCGGCTTAAGATGGATAGTGGCATCAGGGTAAGTTTCGACTGGGAGAGCTACAGGAGCAACGTTAAGCATGTGCATTTACTCAACTAACAACATGTCGGTTGTTCACCGAAATAGCAATCACCGGGGCAATTCAGCAGCTAATGCAGGGAAGGTGATTATCGCGCTGAAGGCCTGCCGGATGAAAATAGGCTTTGTGACATGGTCATGCGTTACTGTACGCGACGGGATTTATATCACTCAGCTGAAGCCTATCCATGGCAGGCTAATGCGCACTACTGGATAGGGACGAGCCTCTCACCAGATGAAGCCCGAGAATTTATCTGAGGCTGAATTACGTAAGGCGTGTCGCAAAGAACTTGAAAAAATGTCCTGTTGTATACATGACGGGGATTCGATACCACAACCGTGTGCGCAACTGGAAAAAATCTATACTCCTGCGAGCACTGAAAGGTCGAGGCCGCATATAAATCGGATAAAAATGCTCCTGAAAATAAACATAAAGCTAGGGCTGAAACCTATCTGTCCGCGAGAATCAGTGGAGAAGGGTGGTTTGGGCACTTTGCACTGAGTTTTATGCACTTCGGTACTATGAGGTTGCCCATTCGGACGGGCGCTACATGACATTGTATTGGCTCAGCGATTTACTGTGGGCTAAACATATAGTCGCTAAAGATGCTAAGAAGCGACGCTTACTTAAACGCTTCCACATGTAAATTCCAGTGAAGTCCAGAATGCTGCGAAATCGTGAGGTAACGTAAATCACAAATTGTGTATCGTACTCTATCAGTTATTAGCTATATGCATAAAAAAGTATTAACTATCAATTAGATAAGTAAAAATACTAAAATTATATTAGCTAAAAGTAGTTGCTGTCCTGGCTGATTGGTTAAAAAAACTTCAATAATTCTTGGACTTACCTAGGTGCCTTATAGTCTGTTATAGGCTCGTGCCAGACACTAAATATGTTTTTTTTGTAAATTTATCTTAACTTTTCACTCAAAGTGCTTCCAAATGTGTTGTTATGGGTTTAGGATTAATCCTAACAAGAAATTGCTGTTGTCGGTAGAGTTCTGATGAGTATTTAAATGACGCTAGCAATTGCATTGCCGTTCCCTATCACTATTCAGGAAAAAAAGTATTTAACTAAAGCATTGAGATAGAAATATAGAAATTCAGAGTGTCCCTTTCTGAAGGCAAGCATACATTGGATGAATTACTTTAAAGACTTTATTCAATACATTATAACTTGATGAAGTGAATGTAATCAAAGATGGCAGAAGAACAAAAGGTATTAGATAAAAGCTATTAACATAGTTTCTATATATAATTTTAAAAGGTCAAGTTGAAAATAAAGATATGACTGTATAAATTGAGCTAAAAAAAGATAGTTAGGAGGAGCAAGAAAATTATGAAAGTAACCTGTCCAGGGAACAGGTGAGATAACTTGTAGTAATTAAACTATCTTTTTAGGGTAATTAATACTTACAAGGAGGGGGGTTATAGTATTATTATGCACATAATATGTTATTTTTCTGATTAAATTTATATAGATGCAAAATTTTTAACTGTTAACTTTTTTAAATTCAACTTCATATATCACGTGTCGATTTTTTCAGGCCCTAAGAAAAGACAGTCAGAATAACACTGTAAAATCCAATTTTAATCAGAGCTGAATTTAGATTCTGATAGGCAATGCAATTTATTTTAGGTTGTTATTACAGGCAACGATTGTAACGAGGCGCATTTTGGATAAATAGAAATTCTAACGTTAGGTGTAAGTAATAATAAAGGGTTCGAGGAGGAAGATAGAACTATGGGGTTACAAAGGGATGCAGTTTACCAGTCACCAGCAGGTATTTAAAGATTATAAAATCGCACATAAGCTTTTACGCAATTAAAGGATTCTTTAGTTAGTGTTTTGAGTATTTTAATCTCGCTTAGGTGGGTTTATTCTAAAGCCTCAAAAAAAATATTATTTTGTATAAAGTTGAATGAAATTTATTGTTATTTTTACCCAGCATTTATTAATTAGATAAGGATGCCTCAAATGATTGATGATAAATATAAGCATAGATTTGCATATCATTTTACATGCATTGAAAACTTAAACAATATAATAGCAAATGGATTATTGAGTACAAATTTGAAGAATTCCAAGGGGATAGCCCATGAAAATATCGCAAATAATGAAATTCAGAATCGCCGTAGTACAATGAAAGTAAATTGCGGGCCAAAAGGAGTTGTGCACGATTATATTCCTTTTTATTTTACAAAAAGATCGCCTATGCTTCTCGGCGTAGTTAAGAAAAAAAATGTAGATCAAGAAAGTATTATTTATCTCGTAGTGCCTATAAAATATATAGAAAGTGAAAGTGTCATATTTACAAATGCATCAGCTAATACAAATACTGCACCAAGTTTTTATGATGACCCATCGAATCTTAATCAGTTGAATTGGGAGGCCATTGATAGTTGGGACTGGAATCCAAAAGATGAAAGTATAAGACAACAAAAAATGGCTGAATTGCTAATACATAATGATATTCAAATTCAAAACATAGCGCATATTATTACATGGGACGAAGATAAGAAAAGAGAAGTGGAGCTTTTGCTTGAAAAAAATAATATAGACGGGATTGATGTTTTTTGCGATATCACTACATACAGAAAACATTATTTTCATAACTTCGACGAGCCTGGGCGTATAAATATAACAAGTGGGCCCAAGGTGCTACTCAAAGAGACTATGGAATGCATTAGGTACATCCAGCAAAATAAATCTTCCAATACCCTATATCCAAACGTGGAGGCAGTCCTGACAGCAATAAGTGAAAACTTTTGTTGTATTAAAGAATTGCAAGACATCGATGGTCTCAGAACGGATAACCCCCTTCATCAGGAGGATGTTGGCGCACATAGCAGGAGGGTTGCAAATTATGTTCTGGCTGGGAAGGATTTTTGTAACTATTCCGAAAGGAACAAAAATATTTTAATCCTATCTGCATTTTTGCACGATATAGGGAAAGGGCCTAAAAGTCGGTGGCACGATGGGATTCAAAAAGTTGATGATACACATCCGATAAAGTCTTTACCTATGCTAAAAAGGATTTTATGCGAAGATGTTGGAGATTTGACCAATAATGAAGTAAGAAAAATCGTAATGCTAGTTGTTTATGATGACTTAGTTGGAGACATTGTTGGGCGTGGCCGTTCTGAAGAACAGATGAAAAATATTATAAAATGCAAAACTGATGTTGATATGTTAATCAGTATAGCAAAAGCGGATATGAAAGCTTTAAACCCCTTTTGGGTGATCTCTAATGACAATTCGATTGAGCAATTGAGATCAAGGATGTACAATTTTCTTGAGGGGGAGTTATGATTAAATTTGTAGATGGTGATTTTTTTGATTATGACGCTGACATTCGTATTAATACAGTGAATTGCGTTGGTGTGATGGGGGCAGGAGTGGCATTTGCCTTTAAAAATAAGTATCCTGATATGTTTCATGATTATGCTTATCTATGTAAAAGAGGTAGGGTTGCCCCTGGTGTGCCGATTGTCTGGAGACAAAAAGATTCTAATTTAAATGATTTGGAAATCATAAATTTCCCAACTAAAAATCATTGGAAAAATCCATCTGAGTATGAATATATCGAAAAAGGACTCATATGGTTATCGGAGTATTTAAGCAATAAAGTTGGTAAAATTGTTACATTACCTGCATTGGGGTGTGGGCACGGAGGGCTTGATTGGTCAATAGTAAAGAAGATGATTCAGGACTATTTATCAGAAAGCAATAATGAAATTCTAGTGTTTAGCCCTCAGTCCTCGAAAAAAAATAAGCGTGAGGCCTTGAATCATAACAACTCTCATCAATCTCTTAAAGAACTTAATGTATTAGAGATCTTACCAGGCGATAAAAAGTATCCACTAGGTCTTAGCCGTTTCACAAATAAAAACTTGTATTTAGTAGGGGGGCACCAACATAAATTCGATTTTTCAATAATTTCGAGTACATACCCAAGTGAACTTGAGAAGAGTTCCGTTTGTGCTTTAATTGAAGTCGCTGCAAAGAAAAAATACTCAATTCTGTTTGGAGGTAGTGCTTTTGATAAAAAAATGGCTGCCTTTTCTTTAAGCAAGGGAATCCCGACAGGCGTTTTTTTACCAAGCGGAATAGCTCTTTCTGCTGAGAAAATGAATATTCATGGTAATTTAAAGGGATTATCTGTTTTTTCACTTGGCAATCCATTCATACAATTTAATAAGAATGAATATTTACCATCAGTCTTAAGCAGGATTTTTATGTCGCAAAAGGTTTTTTTTACAACGCATAAATTACAGTGGATTAGGAAATATCAAAAAACAATTATAAGCAACAAAATTGATTCATACTTTTTTATTGCTGAAGCAAGTGATAATGATATTGATGCAGCAAACTCAATAAAATCAAAGGCTGTCGATGTTCAATATATATACGATTTGTTTTAAAGTCACTGTTTCTGGTGCATACCCTACGTGTCATCTTTTGAAAAGAGAGAGAATGTGTTAACAAATTTTTTGAAATTTTAAATATATACATGATTGTGAAATAATTTGATTTGAAAATTAATTGCCATCATAACTTATTTTTTGATGGCGTTATAAAACATCTTAAATCGTTAGTTAATAATCTTTAACTGCGGGGTGATTTTAGATTTCCCTGCATATGAATCATCACCTATCAACGTTTTCATAAAATAATGATTATTAAATGTTAGTGCACTTAACTCATCTAACGGAAAACATAGCTGTTCCAAAATTTCAGTACGTTTAATCCCTTGAGAACGTAAGGCGGAAAAAACCTTCTCAAGAACCAAGGATCTTTCACGTTCTGAAATACCTTGAGGTTCTCCGGTGCGGTAACCACGCCTGTTAAGTTCAATGGACAACTGTCGATAATGCCATTCAGTTGATAGCCCCAGATCAAAAGTACGACGGACTAAAGCGGCTAGAGAAACTTTCCAATTCTTCTTTAAAGAAATTAGCTGGTCTAATTTTGGCATTCTAGGTACTGAAGCAAGTATACTGCGTTCTGGCATAAGAAAAGCTGACGCGAACCGATCCGCATCAAGTTCAGCCTGGCGTCCGTTATTGCTAGAATGCTTATGTAATACCAGGTGTCCTAGCTCATGGGCAGCGTCGAAGCGGCTTCGTTCTGGGGTTTTCATTGTATTAAGCAGTACAAAAGGTTTTTCATCTATCCAGAAGGAAAATGCATCTACTTCAATGCAGTTTTCAGCGAGTGAAAAAACTCTCACTCCATTTGCTTCTAGTAAGTGGATAATATTTGATATTGAAAGTTCACCAATCCCCCAAGCTTCTCTTACAGCTCTTGCAGCACTTTCGGGCTCAGAATAGTCATCAAAACTACAATCAGGGACGTTTGCTTTAGGCAGTTGAAATTTATCATCTATCCACGCTGACAACTCCTGAGCAAGCTTACCAGCACCAATCGCTGAGTCACGTTTCTGAGCGCTCAACTTTGTCATTGCGCGGAAACTAACGGCCTCACAAGGTAAAGTAGGGACATGTCTGTCCTTAAAAAAATCAACAGGATAGTTCAAAATAGTTGAAATCCTTTCCATGCTATCACTGGCTATCTCATCAAATATGCCAGCTTTTTCATAGTTTGATATCGTTTTACTGGTTAATCCTGCAGCTTCCGCTAACCCCTTTTGTGTCAGGCCTCTCCGTTCTCTGGCTATACGTAAACGTTCTGAGTTATACATGATGTATCTTTAGCCTGTTTTCAAAATATCGAGATCGATTTTAGGTGTAAATTGGGGTGATTCGTTATTGCCAATAAGTGAATCTTCTTGATTCATATCAAGAATCAATCGTGTAGAAAAGCTATTCACTACATTTTTATCATTATAAGATACTGGGCGGGACAACTCTGCACGAATCCCTACTCGCTTAAACTCATCTAGCTCATAAAAATCGTAAAGCAAAAACCATAAATCGCGTCCGATTTTGTTTTGACGTAGCGAAACTACCTCGCCGTCTGGCAACTCAAGATCTAAATTGAGCTGGTTTTCATCCATTAAGAGCTTGCCCTGACCAGGAGCATTATCATGTATCAAACCCATGAGATCGCAGGTGAAGTCCCCCTTTTTCATGCGAGATTCAGGAAAGCCGTCGACTAAACCTGTTTGTTTACATCCTCGGCAAAGATATATCGCAACCTCATCGCTTATCGTCAACTCTACATTACGTAGTGAAAGTCGCGAAAAACCCTTCTGTGAAAGTATTTCACGCGCAGCGCTTACGGCTTCTCCATAAAAATATTGTCCACGTGAAGTTAATGGATGATTTGGTGTTGTTGAGTAGCGACCAGACAAGCCGCGCTCAAGTATCTGCTTCAGATCACTCTGGCTAAGACTCATAGTATGCAGATAAGATTCGACATCGTTGTCATCAACTAACACTTCTGTTTTAGAATTGTTGTATGGGGACATTAGAATTTACCCTTTTATGATTTTCCTTTTTTTATACCTCATTTGAGGTCGAAAAACAAGAAAATTACTGGGCATAAAACACTTTTAACATGTCCATGGTCTGGTTGATGAGTTATAACGTGCGATAACAATTAAGCAACTTGACCTGCTCCCCGTTGATTAACACACTGCGATGTTAGTAATGTCTTCATCAGTCACATGAGGACATTCCCATGAAGAAGCGATTTTCCGACGAACAGATCATCAGTATTTTCCGCGAGGCCGAAGCCGGGGTTTCAGCCCGGGAACTCTGCCGTAAGCATGCTATTTCAGACGCCACCTTTTACACCTGGCGCAAGAAGTTTGGCGGCATGAAAGTCCCCGAAGTGAAGCGGCTCAAGTCACTTGAAGAGGAGAACGCCCGCCTTAAGAAGCTGCTCGCTGAAGCTATGCTGGATAAGGAGGCGCTTCAGGTGGCTCTGGGCCGAAAGTTCTGACGACGGACCAGAAGCGGGAAGCCGTGGAAGCCATGTGTGAGACAACGGGTCTGTCGCAACACCGTGCCTGCAGCCTGGCCGATCTGTCACTTTCAACCTGCCGTTATTCGGCTCAGCGCCCGGCTGCTGACGCGCAGCTGTCTTTACGTATCACAGAGCTGGCACTTGAACGTCGCCGGTTTGGTTACCGGCGCATCTGGCAGTTATTGCGTCGGGAGGGCTTTCACGTCAACCACAAGCGGGTTTACCGCATCTATCACCTTAACGGTCTGGGTGTAAAACGCAGGCGGCGCCGTAAGGGGCTGGCGACTGAACGGCTTCCGCTTCTTCGCCCGGATGCGCCGAATCTGACATGGTCGATGGATTTTGTCATGGATTCACTTGCCAGCGGCCGCCGGATTAAGTGCCTGACCTGCGTGGATGATTTCACGAAGGAGTGCCTGACGATCACCACGGCATTCGGGATTACAGGCGTTCAGGTTACACGTATTCTGGACAGCATTGCGCTGTTTCGTGGCTATCCTGCAACGATAAGAACCGATCAGGGCCCGGAATTTACCTGCCGCGCGCTCGATCAATAGGCCTTTGATTATGGCGTTGAGCTGCGCTTAATCCAGCCGGGCAAACCAACGCAGAACGGATTTATTGAGAGTTTCAACGGTCGCTTTCGGGATGAATGCCTGAATGAACACTGGTTCAACGACGTCAGTCATGCCAGGAAAGCCATCAGCGAATAGCGTCAGGATTATAACGAAAGTCGCCCGCACTCCACGCTGAATTATCAGACGCCGTCTGTATTTGCAGCGAGCTGGAGAAAGGGTAATTCTAAGAGTGAAGGATCCGACATTACCAACTGAGTTTTGTATTTAATCCTGGGGGAGGTCAGCACCATCATTAACATTGCTTAACCCTGCGGCGCATTGGGAGTCTTACACATGATAAAAGCTAGATCAAGTCTGTGGAAGATGAGCACATCGAATTGGTTGGTATAAGTTGGCTGTGATTCCGTGCTTCAATGAGTAACGCGTTCTGACGATATAAGCGCTGTGATCATCGGGTTGTTGGACGAAGAGTTTAATGAGAATTAAGAGGTGATTACGTTGAATATTAAGACATTGAACTACCCTAATCTCATTCCGAACCGAAACAATAAAACGTAAACTTACGGGTGAGTTCTAAAATAGGAGAGTTCCCCTCCTATTTTCAGTATCTTACGAAAATATCAAGAATAGGATTTTTGATACGTTTAATACCAAAAGTGACTTTATATATTTGACGTAAAGCAGCTTTGTATGATTTCACAGAATCATAGTACCATTTAGCGCTTGAGGCAACATCTTCTTCGCTAATGTATCCATTGCTGAAGCTGTGTAGGTCGGACACTAGTATTTGGAAGGGTAAGCTCGGTCTTTCTAATTCACTTCCCAAAATTGTTCGATTCAACCCTAAGAGGCCGTCAAGAAAAGTATAATTATTTTTGATATACCATCCTCTTCTGCGTAATTTGCTTTCGTTTTCGTAAATTTCATCAAATATCAACTTGATATCGGTAATAACACTTTCAAAAGTAGCTCGCAAAAATAACACATCATCAGGTTGATAACTCTCCGCATTAAAAGATTTGACACACTTAGAAATATTTATTTCAGCATGATTTAGTTTGTAGATTTTATCTTCAAGATTGGAATAGTTTAACAACAAGTTATAAGCATCAATAAAGGCGTCATCATCAATTTTCTGGCGAAGCCAATGTGGTGCCGATTTGTAAGCTAACCAAGCAATGACAACAGTAAGAATAGATCCGCAAGCTGCTATCCAGTCAGGGAATGTTCCAAAGTCAGCTTTAAGAACAATACTGTTAAATAAGATAACAGATGTAAAGATGCTAGTAATAATTAAAGATATGATTATTATTGGTTTGACTAAATATCTATATAAAAAGTGAGCAAAACTCTTCATTAGGGTCATTCCTTATGATGAAATATTGAGCTTAAGTAGCTCCATATGATTGGTATAAATCGATAAGCTATAATTTAGCTGGCAGGCTGATGATAAAATTGTTTTTTATTTAAAAAATAATTATTACGCCTACAAGCTTCGCACTCTAAAGACCATAAATTTTAGATTTCTCCAAAGATAAAATTATATTTATTTAAGTATTAAAAATTTCACCCAATGATGTTAGTTAGTCCTTTTAAGTGGGACAGAAATTTCTGAAATCATTTGAATTACCTTCTTGATAAATTCGAGGCCACTCATCAAAAATATTTTTAATACATGTTTTATCTACGGCTATGATGCAACTATCAAACACAACCATTGAGCTGATGTTACAATCTCCAAAATATTTGATAGTTGGGATTGCATCTGGGGTGTATGTAACTTAAAGAATGTTAATTATACTTTCATTATTGTCAAACTCTGTACCTGAGGTTTCGTATGGCTTTTGAGGAGGAGACACTCCCTTTTTACAGTATGAGGAATTGAGTAATGTGTACCACGACCTAATTTGCCAGTAGAAACTTACTCGTCGTATATGATTTTAAAATAAGAGAAAATAGCAACTTGTTCAAGATTTAATCTAACTTTTCATACGAATCAACACAGTTGACTAAAATCTTAGATATGTCATATTCATTTTATAAATTAACTGATCACGAATTTATTAGCAACAAGATAAAGCTGTTACTGTGAAAAAAATTAATAACAGTTTACTGAGATACAAGAAAGCAGGCTTCTTTGAGCTGCACGCCCTTAAACCCAAAGCTAACAGTGACAGCTAGGCATTCCTTTGTGAAACCATCGACGCAAGTTAGACACTTGATGCTGCAATCGGGGCCAGTATTACGCAGGAACACTACATTACTGATAATAAGTATTTTCTGACAGCCTATGTTTCTCTAGTAACTTTAAAAATCTTTCATATGTTTTTTGATAACACGTTAGTTATCCAGAGTGGCTCGTCAATCATTAAAGATTTGTCAATTTCAATTTTTTCAATGCGGGTGTTATAGGTACGTATCAGCTTTGCCAGACCTTCACGAATGCGATCACCATCATAGGTCGCAATTTCTTCAATATTGGTACCAATGAAAATTTCTGCTGATTGCACAGATATTTTTTCGGACATGCCAACGTTATCTGCCATTTGTCGCGCTGCCTGAACTTTACTTTCAAGAGTTAATATTACCGGCCTATATCCAGCGCGTTTGTTTTCAACACAGCGAGAGATGAGTTTTTCCATAGGTGCCGTGGTGACATGAAACGCTGTAGTGCCAACCTGAAAATCACCCTCCCGGTCCGTATGCATATCAGCAGCGTTAGCCCTGTCTGAGCCTATCTTTTCTTCCGGAAAGCGTAACTGTAGCTTGGCTCCAACGAGATGTTGAAGTACGGCACCTGTAGGTTTATCAGAGCGCTCGGCAGCTGCTTTAAGGATGTCGCTGACGACAGAAGAGAGGGGTTTGGTATAATCAATATCGACCGATATTCTTTGCTTGTCGAAGTAATCGAGCCGCACACATTGCGTAAAAAATGCTTCAAGTTGGGATGATGCATCAACAACATCAACGGGCTCAGTTTCCAAGACCTGAGTCTCGTTTAAAATGTTTCTAATAGCTGCAGCAAGAAATACGGTTCCTCTTGATGTGCGACCGCCTTCACGCGTGAATATGCGCGTTTCGCCATGTTGCTCAAGGATTTTAGCAATAGCTGGTCCACTCAAACCACGCACCTGACTTTTACCATTGCTGTACAATCGGTCGTCTGTGATGGGCAAACCATCAGCCATCATACGGGAAACAATAAGTCCCGCATTCATCACATTAGTATTCATTGCACCATTCTCGGCTCGCTGACTTTCATACCAGTCCTGTGCGGCTTTCAAAAATGCTTCAGAAGAGTTGTGCATGTTCATTCACTTTTTTTCCGTGTGATTTAGCTACTTCTTCCAGGTGAGGAAGTATCATATGCTTAGCTACCCAGCCTACAGCTGGAACAACAACTGCATCTCCAAAACCGTACTGAATATGTGAGTCTCGTAGATTATTCAAAGTATACCACCCGGCACCCATCAGGCGAGCATATTCAAGCCCAGTCATCCAGCGAATTTTAAGTGACCCATTACCCATAATCACTACAGCCTGCTTTGAAGAACCGCCGCGTGGGGTGCGCAGGCATCCTGAGATATCTTCCGGCCTCATTTCCCATACTGGGATGCCGTTGCGTGTCCGCCTGTACGCTGTACGAGCGGTGATCTCAGGAAGGCAGACAAATTGCTCCAGTCTTTCACGCTGAACGGGGGCCATAGAGTTTCTGAATAATGCTAACTTTTCAGCATCCCACCATCTGCTATCACCGTCTGGAACCATTTCAACTTCTTCTGTGAATCCCTGAGCAAGCAAAGCTGGTGCTTTAGGTAATGGCATCATGAATGTGCGAAGCTCAGAATCTTTATGTAGCCATGAAAGCCAGTCAGGCCTCAGGCATGTATCCTGCTCGCCGCCATCAATAGGATGCTTGACGCCAATGATAAAAAGTCGGGGGCGCGATTGAGGAACAAAGCGGCGTGCATCTAGAGTAATCGCATCCACTGCATAGCCCAGCGAGTTAAATTCTTTTACTGCAGCTCTTAAATCTTCTCTATTGTGAGAAGAAGCGAGTCCGATCACGTTCTCCAGAATGATTACTTCTGGCTTGCGCTCATGCATATTTGCAATTAAATCGGTAAAACCGAAGAAAGCGGACGACTCATGTCCACCACGTAAGCCGACACGTTTGCCAGCCAGGCTCAGATCTGTGCACGGAGAAGATGCCCATGCTACATCTGCAGCAGGCAACTCTTCACTTTTAAGGGAATGAATATCAGCCAGTATGAGATCGCCGGCTCCCCAGTGACCTTCATACATTGCCTTTTTGTTTAAATCATAATCATTTGCCCAAACCGTTTTAATCCCTGCCAGCTCCATACCGGCTCTGGCCAGACCTATACCAGCAAAAAATTCCAAAGCGGTCCATTCAGACTCACAACGGATAGGTATTATGTTCACGCAATCTCTCCCATATTCATCCTGCAATCATCCCATAAACTGCTCTGTCAGGCACTGGTAAACAGGTGCTACTGAGTGCTTTTGTTCGAAAAAGTGGGACGTTTTTATTGCCTGACAACCAATAGCGAAGGTACAAACAAACAACGTCTATGCGGAAAATCGTTTTACTTTGGGCTAAGTTAACCGATAAGCATGAGGAGTAGTACAATGTCGCTTCCAAGCGATAGACAGTTTCTGTATGAGTTGGTTTGGTCAAAACCAGCGAAGTTCATCGCTGCAGATCTTAAAATGAGCGAGTCCCATCTGATTGCCAGATGTATCGAACTCCAGATCCCGCGTCCCTTAGACGGTTACTGGCTTGCGGTTGCGAAAGGCAATCCACCAGCCATTCCCCCTTTGCCTCCTTTGAAATCACACATACGTGACAGTATTGACGTTCAGGAAGAAGTGACGCCGCAATTACCTGTTGTGAACCAGCAGCAGGCATCCGGTAGTTATAAACCCGCTCAAAAGCGCAGGTCAAAATCATCATCCCAGCCTGCTCTGGGCGCGAAGCTGTTTTTTGCCAGCAAAGAGATTTTGCTGAAATCATCTGTCACTGAGCTGGGATTTTTCAAACCAACTAAACGCAAGCTTCTGGACATGAATACATCAGATACGGGCCTGAGTATTGCTGAAGCTTTCATGCTGAAATTTTTTGCTGCAGCTGAGAAAAGTGGATTTCTGGTAAGGCTGGCTGAACGGGGAGATTGCTTTCGGAGAAGAGACATCACTTTCGCTGAACACGGAACCTGCAATTATCTTTACCCGGCGCTGTGGAGGCCCTCATGCCCCAGCATCATCAGTGCAGAAGGCGTAAGTGTTGGGTTCTCGCTGGTAGAGATGACGGAAGAGGTGCCAGTTAAGGAGGTGAAAGGGCGTTATGTGCGGGATGAAAGAATGATTAACTGGTCCCGCGGTAAAAACTCAGCCCAGCTGGGCTATTACAGTCGGCGACACATACCGAGTGGCCGATTCAGGCTGCAGCTCTACTCACCTTATGAGTCTGAAGGCTGGCATCAAATTTTCTCTCAAACTAAAACCTGCAGCCTGATAAGTCAGATACCGAAAATCATTAAAGCCGTCCAGGCCGCTCTGCCTGTTCTGAAAAAGGAGGTTCAGGCACAAAAGGAACGCGCTGAAGCCAATCGACTGCGCATGGAGCAGCAAATAGTCGAGTATAAAAAACGTGAAGCTATCCGTAAGCAGGAAGAGGCATATAAATCCAGTGTGAATGAACTGCAGGTCATCATGGCTAAATGGGCAGAAGATATCCGTATCGGGCAATTTTTCAGTGATGCTGAAAAAGACATTGAGGGCTGTGAGGCTGCACTTCAGGAGCAATTGAGAGAACGCCTCAGAGCTGCCAGAGAATTTATGCAGGGTGAAACTGCACTGCAACGCCTTCTGAAATGGCGAACGCCGGAGGAGCGACTGAAGTAATTACTCCGAATTTCCCCTTGCTGTCAGATAAATAGCAGTTATCTGCGCGCTTTTACTTTACGTGTCAGCTTCACAAGGTCCGTTATGAGCGAGAAGCGGACGGTGCGAACAGCATTCTGAGTGAATTAATGGGGAGCAGGTCACTTCCTAACAATGCCATGTATTAGTCAACTGGGAATAGGTCAACCATGATTTGACTAAGTTGGATCGGTAATATGCAAATTTTTTAAATAGAAGTAATAACAATTTCAACGGAATTCTATAATGTTTGTTGTTGTCTAGGAGCGGTTCCTTGAACCGCCAGCGATTTGGCTACGGTATACTTATTGAGATTTTTCAGACCATCATGGCAAGGTCGCCGGCACCAGCTACGTAAAAGGGAGAGCATCTTGTTCATTAATATTGACTTTGACGATCAACGGGCAGTTGCCAGTATTTCGTTAGAAGGCTGGGCTCAGCCGCTTGTCGAATTACTCTCACAGTATTTTATCATCCACAAAGACATGCTTCGTCTGGACTACTCCCACCTATTAACTGAGGACCACCGTCTTGGGTTGATGGCTTGGCCACATCGGCTAACTGATCGTGAGTATTTTATAAGCGAATTCAGAGATGCGTCACAGCAGGGGCAGATAGCGCTGACCTTAAAAATTCTCGGGCACGGATCCACGGGGATTGAGAATTCGTCCTCTATCTTGGACCCAAATTCTTACCAGCGCGCTCAGGATACCTTCAGGGATAGCTTACTTAAGGTCGATCCCCCGGGCTTACGTGAAATCATTGTGGCGGAAATCGAGCCACATGCGATTTGGGTGAATTGGTTGTTCAATATTCGTTCATATAATCAGCGTTATTTTTTGGACGATCAGCAGGTCATGAGGGCGTTGGTGGACAATACGTCCGAGGAAGATTGCATCTTTGTACTTCAACTAGTCGACCCTCATCAGTGGGCGAATAATTGGGCTTTCGAGAAACTAGTCAAGCTGTATTGGCAGTGTGTACGCGACTATTTGCAAATACATATCGACACGTCGTCGGACTATTCAAGCGACACAAGGCATGAGCTCCTCTTCTCTCTATTTGCGAATTCGCCGACAGTGCAGACGTGTCGGTGGGCTTGCAAACAGGTTTTTGAACGAGCAGATCCATCGGTCTTTGGTCAGCTTATCAAACATTGCCAAAACATATTGCCGCAGGATGTACGTAATCTGTTCCTGCGCTGGAACATCCATTCGCAGAATAATATCAAGGAGTGCGCTGCCAAAGCCTTCTCAAGGTTTGCTGAATTGTGCGGGGACACTAGACCTATACCCTCGGACCTCGCACTTGCGGCGGCTTGGCACGAGTTTGGAGACCCACAGCTTTCTAGTCAGCAAAGCGTCATTGCCAGCCTCAGAGAATTGCCATCCCACCCGAGGGATCGAGAAACGCTGTGGACCCACCTAGGCCCGGCCGCCCGCGAGGCCTGGCGGCAGGATCTGTTCGATCGGGTGAATGAGGAACCTGAATTAGCCCAAGGGCTCCTCAATTTTGCCTGCCTTTGGCTCGAGCAAACTGCATTTGCCGAAGTCGAGCCAGTACTTTTGCGATTGATGGATGACGAGAACCATCTGGCGTTTGCGAATGGGCTTGTCGATATTCCTGTGAGGCAACTGCAACTGAGGAGTAAGGGACTAGTGCGGTCCAAGCAGGGGGCACTGGACCTAGAGGGGCCAGTAGGCCGGGGCGAGTGTGATACTGCGTTGCCTAGCGTAGGAGCCCAAACTTGGCTGAGCGACCCTTCCGTGGAGCGCGTCATCCATAGGGCGCTTAGTCAGATGGAGGAAAAATTTTGTCGCGAATATTCGGCGACCTGGGGAGAGGACGAGGAGGGCCATACGACGCGTCTCCTGACGCTGACAACGGAGGCGATTGAAAACGCGAGCAAACAGTTGCACCAACTCTCAGTTACGACGCGGGCGACGTATCCGAGTCTGACAGTGAAGGTGCGTCAACCTGGCAAGAAAGAGGAAGGGTCGAACACATCAGCCGGAGCTCCACTGGGGGCGGACGTGCTGTTCCTGAGCCGTATCGTGGACAAGGGGGAAACAGTGATTCAACGTGCGACCCTTGTGCAGGTGAAAAAGCGCACAGGCACTGGTTCGGGACGGGGCTTCAGTTCGACGGTAAGCATCAACCTGCAGCAGTGCGAGGACATACTCAAGCAGTCAGAACACGCCTATTACCTGTTCATGACTCCTCCCTCGACTCACCCGGTTCTCTGGGTTGCCCCAGCGCGGCTCGTGAGAAATTTGACCCAGTTGCACACGAGTAAAACTACGGTTCCGGCGATGCAGGTACGAGACGCCAGCTGCTCCTACGCGGATTTTTTTCTGCACGAGCTTGTTGGCCTGTGGGCTGGTGACGAGCATGAGGACATTATCGCCATCGCCAAGGGCGATTTTCGGCTTGGGCGAATGCCCCGCCACATCGTTGATATTGAGGTTTGCCGCCAATCGGATTGATGCTTCAGGAAGAAATTCATGCTCCAACTTTAGGGTAGGATTGTCTATCAGGCGGGGTCTGTCCATTTGTCTAATTGACCTGCACCCCGTTGATTGCCACAGATTGTTCTCATTAACGTCCGCTCTTGGCACTAAGCGGACGTTGTGCAGGCCCATGTCCGCTATGAGCGAGAAGCGGACGTCGCGGAGATATCAGAATACCGAGCGACTATGTTTTGAGTGTTGAGCTTTTTATTCCCATCCCATTTCTTTGTAGGTCTTACTATCCTGTTCAGGAAAATCAGTTTGATATTCTCCCCAGTTACGGAACGCGTAATATTTTTTCATTGCTTCCAGGTGGGAATCTGCGTCACATGTCCATACTAGTCTGTAGTCCGGATCCAGCAATTTCCGAGCAGAGTCTCCACGAGTACCGGCAAGACAAAACAAATCTAAACCATCTTCATTTGTCCATAGCTCATGCTTCATAATTTTGTTCCCATGAACTGCTCCCCTTAAATTAAGATATTGCGATGTTATCAACGTCCGCTTCTGGCACAAAGCGGCCGGAGTCAGATGAACGTCCGCTAAAAGCTAAATGTGTACAATAAAGGAAGTTAGGATGACAGGCGTGACTGAAACCTGACCTGCCTGATAATGTTACAGTCCCAGCTCTGATAATCCCGGATGGTTATCCGGACGACGTCCCAGAGGCCAGTGAAACTTACGCTCACTCTCTTCAATCGGCATATCATTGATACACGCGTATCGATGATGCATCAGCCCGTCAGCGCCGAACTCCCAGTTTTCATTGCCGTAAGAGCGAAACCAGTTGCCGGAGTCATCGTGCCATTCGTAAGCGTATCGGACGGCGATGCGGTTACCTTCAAATGCCCACAGCTCTTTGATAAGCCGGTAGTCCAGCTCTTTCTTCCACTTGCGCTCGAGGAATCCCCTGGCCTCTTCGCGATTGCTGGCAAATTCAGCACGATTGCGCCACTGGGTATCCAGCGTGTAAGCCAGAGAGACTTTACCGGCATCACGGGAATTCCACCCATCCTCTGCGAGCCGGACTTTTTCAGTTGCCGACTCACGGGTGAACGGCGGTAGGGGTGGACGGATATGTGAATCTGACATGATGGAGCCTCCTCTAGGACCGGAAAATATAGCAATTATTTGTTCGTGTATTCAGCCCTGTTCAGGGCTCTGGCTCAGTAACCTCTGAGCGACATCTTTTGCATCATCAGCGGCGCGGTAATCATCCATAACATGTGACATGGTGATAGCGCCTTCGATCAGTATCAGTAGCTGCCTGGCCAGAGGTAATGGCTGCACCGTATTCAGCTGCCCGGTAAGCTCCAGCAGGTAGTTAAGCAGTTTTTCTTTATGGACTCTGGCGATTTGACGAACTGGATCGTCAGGGTCACCGATTTCGCCTGCCGTATTGATAAAGGCGCAGCCGCGATATCCTTCTGACTTAAACCATCCTTTAAGAACAACAAACATATTCAGGATGCGCTCACGTGGCGTATCAGCCCTGTCACACTCGTATCTGAACCATTCCATCCAGCGCACATCACGGGCATTCAGAGCGGCGGCAGCCACTTCATCCTTATTAGTGAAATGATGATAAATACTTTTCCGGGCTACGCCTGAGGTCTTTACCAGAAGATCCATGCCGGTGGCGTGAATACCGTTCTGGTAAATGAGATGTTCAGCGGTTGCGAGGATTTTCTCACGCGTGTCTGTCGTAATTTTTTTCATAAAATGATGGTAGAACGATCGTTCTACCTGATCAAGCCTCAGACTGAAAATTTTTATAGGTCGCCAGTGAAGAGGTTGGTATGACATCTGAACACCGGTATCAGGAAAGTGCAAAGCAAAAGCCTAAAGTTGGGTGTGGCGAAGTGGAAATCGGATGAGGGCTGCATCGTTTCTTACGACTTCAGGATTAAGAAATGCAGGCCGTTCAATTATCGGCGTTGCGAAGTGGTCTTGCATGAAATGAATTCGATGCTTAACCGGTTTTAACAGGGAGCAGAAGTACGGCTATGATTGCACGTTAGTGCTACAGGCTCTGTATCATGCAGTTATAGTACCTGATCATAATCTTCAACCCGGATAAAAAGCGGTTTGGTGACGTCTGTGTCTGCTGATTCAAAAGGAGTTACATCTCTGCGATTACGTAGCCAGATTCGTTTTGCAATTTTCATCGTTATCAGCTGGATGAGGTGGAGCAGAGAAGTACAGATTCTCTGCTCCCCACCCGGTTATTTGTAAGCTACAGTAGTGATGCTGTTGATGTAATTTCCCTTGGCAATTTCGTTCACAAAAGCTTCTGCATAATCACCATAAGAAATACGACTCTCTCCTTTAGCGTCTTTTAACAGGACTTTTCCGCCGATCTTATAATTTCCTCTTTTTTCACCGGGACCAATCTCTGCTGGCGGAGAAAAGAATGTCCATTTTAAATCTGTAGCAGCCTGATAAATTTTAAAAGCTTTATCGTGAGCAAGACCATAGGGATAATAATCTGAGGGAAAATAGGGCGCATCAAGAAGCTTTTCACCAGGAGCCACTTCCAGGCTCGCCGCGCCACCCACAACGATAACACGTTTGATATCTGCAGCACTGGCTGCACTTATTATGGATTGTGCGGCACCCACCAGCTCACCAATGTGCTCGCCATGGACTCCAAACGCACTGGCCAGAACATCAGCCCCGCGAATGACCTTCGCAAACGAAGCCGTATCATAAATATCAGCGACTTCAAATTTGATACCTTGCAGCTCTTCGGGAACAGGGCGACCTGTTCTGACAATACCTGTAACTGTATGACCCTGACGCAGTGCTTCTCTGGCAATCTCAAATCCAATTTTTCCTGTTGGTGCTATTAATGCAATATTCATTTCTGAGCTCTCTTTTATAAAGTGAGTTGTGGCGTGACTGATCGGGCACACATAAAAAACCTGCACATGGGAATGACGTCACATCAAAACAATTGCTTATAATCAGGACTGGTTTAAATAAATAATTCTTGTGATTAAGATATTACGTAATTATTCGCTTCTCAGGCGCCTTCACCTCCATAAATTTATTCCTGCTTCATCATTAATCTAAGACATTGTCTAATAAATGCTACCCTGGTAAAGCGAGCCGTTACTGAATTTTAGCCAGCAGCCGGCTGCAGGTATTTCTGTTTAACCTGGTTCTTTCGGTGCGTCAGTATTAAAAGCCCTGACTCATACCTCGTTATTATTAACTAATGCAGACCTGAGCACGTCGTCTGAAATATTTTGTCCCCAGTTATTCATGGTCAGCAGAATCGGCTCCAGTGATTTACCTAATTCTGTCAGTTCATAAATCACTCTTGGCGGTGTTTCAGCAAAAGCGGTACGCATGACTAATCCGCTCTTTTCAAAGCGTCGCAAACGGTGGGTGAGTGTATGCGCGCTGATACCTGATAGCGATGTTCGCAATTCGCTAAAGCGCTGAGGACCACGCAGCAATTCTCTAACAATTAAAGTTGCCCAGGGACCATCAAGTAAAATGAGGAATCTCGCCACACCGCATGATGGCAGGTTACATCTCAACATTTCTATCTGCCTTAATTTTGTGGAGCCAGCACCTGAATCATAAACTATCACACAGCGATGAGGTTTTGGGTGACATGACTCTTCACTCATGTCTGAGATTGCCCCGAATGTCTGCTGTCTCAGCTAATCAACTTCACAGTTTCGGGATGATTTCGAGCGCCTGGAGCATTGAAAGCTGATCAAACTGCTCCCAGTGACCAGTGATTTTTCCATTCTCAAGAGAATAGGCAGTAATGCCGTTCAGAGAAAAAAGACGGCCTGTCGCCGGCAAATGAAGAAATTGCCCCGCATGCTCTACCTCTGCATGCCAGATTGCGACAACGGTATCACCCTGTTCAATCATCCGGTCAACATGATAAACCTGTCGGAAAGCTTTATTAATGAAGCGCACGCTGTTCTCAAACCCTGTTTTATCAGGTTTTGCGCCAAATACAGGCGAATGATCCTGAAATGAATCAGACAGACGCTCGTTAACTAATTGTGAAGCAATCTCTGCATCGTTTGAGTTATAAAACGCTGTAAAAAGATCGGCACCGTAGGGATTAATACTCATCTTAAACCTCGTTAGTTGAAGTGAAAAAAACATCTTGTCTTGCAGTGACTTTAACCCGTAAAGGGGAATCCCGATGAAACGAAGTTCACCCGACCAAAAAAGTCCCTGCCTTAAATCTATGCATCACTTTCCCGGCTGGTGCTTATCTACGTTCCTTCAGGGCTTCACACTTATCAGCATGAGAGAAATCAAGGGTTCTCATGCTGTGCTTCACCGGGCAGGCTCAATAGTTCATTACGTGCATCAGTTACGTCAAATGCACTAATAGAAATTTTCATCTTTTTTTACCTGACTTTAGCCCTGCATACTTACACCCTAATTTCTGCAAAAAGGATTTATCGCCTGATCCTGATTATGTCTGGCATCTTCACTGACCGCTGGTCTTCTGATTGATTCCGTCTTACTGCGAAAGCCAGATTTGTGCTTACTGAGATGTCGGGATAGCTGTGTGGCTTCTTAGTCACACCCATGCACCGGTTTCTGAACCAAACCTGATATCAACATCAACCCTTTGATACATTACCCTGATCAAGAGTCAGGACAAAGTCAGGTAAAGCTGTATTGATGCAAGTATATAAATGAGAAGGGAATCGGCGGAAACGCAACCGTTTGCATGGTGCTTTAAAAGTTGCTTTAGATGCACTTCATTTTTTTGTGACATATATGTCGCTTTTCTCCTTTTTTATCTCTCTGTAAAGATAAATGAAAAATAACCGATAACGATGGTGAATGTGTTTTCAGATACACTTTTTTATAACTGAAATAATAATGAATTGGTGCAGCAGGAATAATAAATGAATAAAATGCTTAACAATATTAATCTTACCGCCAAGTTTGCTATTCTGGGCTTGTTTTGTCTTGTTCTTTTCTCAGTTCCTACTGTGCTTTTTGTATCAGAAGGCAATAAATATATTCATGACAAGGAGCGGGAAGTGACCGGTGTGCCTGTGGAAAACAGGATTCTGGCCCTGCTGAACCTGATACAGCGCCATCGTGCTGAAACAGCCCTTGCCATTGCACAAAAAAATCCTGCCACCTCATCGCGTCTTAAGGTCCGGGACGAAATTGGCAGTATCTCTGATGCCCTGGTGAATGATATGGCACAGACAGAAGGCAGTGCGGGTGTCATTGAGAAATTTAATGGTGTACGCGCGCAATGGGACGCACTGCAGCAGGAGATCGATGCGTCGAAACTGGACCATGCAGCCAGCCTTGACGCACATGCGCTGCTCATCCGCAAGCTACTGAATGCAAACCGTGATGTGCTGGATTTTTACGGATTGTCACTTGATTCCGATATCAGCACCTATCGTCTGATCACCAGTAATTTTTCATCATTGCCTGAACTGACCGAAAGTCTTGGAAAAATTCGCGCATTCGGCACTTCACTGCTTGCCAGAAATGAAACCATAAGTGAGGCGGACTCTGTCCGTATGGAATCTTTACTCAGTACGGGAGCTTATAACCTGGATCTGTTTGAGCAGGATTCAGAAAAGCTTTTTTCGTCTGATGCGGGGCTGAAGCAGAAATTCAGTGCCAATGCAGACGCGGCCGTACAGGAAGCAAATAATGCCCTGAAAACTGCAGGGGCGTTATTTATCAGCCGCAGTATGACGAATCAGAGTCCGCAGGACTATGCGGCGCTTTTTACCAGCGCGATTAACAGATTCAGCACCTACGCAATTGCGGGCGGTAATGAACTGAATGACATGCTCAACCAGCAGATTACGGACCACCGGCATGCACAGTATGGTTTGCTGAGCGTTCTTCTCTTTATGGTCCTGCTTTCTGTCGTTTTTGCATTGATCATTATCCGTTCTGTTACACGACCTATCGGTGCCGCGTCAAAGCTTGCGCTTGAAGTGGCAGAAGGCGATCTGACGACATCCTTTTCCGTGACAGGACGCAATGAAACAGCCGCACTGCTTAAGGCATTACTGCAGATGAGTCAGCGACTGACGGTGACGGTAGAAAACATTAAAAGTAATGCTGTCACCATTGCCACCTCATCTGAGGAGATTGCCCGCGGTAACGGCGATCTTTCTGCGAGGACGGAAGAACAGGCTGCATCGCTGGCTGAAACGGCCGCCAGTATGGAACAGCTCTCTTCGATCATCGGCAACAATGCTGAAAACACCCGCCATGCTGCCGAAATGGCCAGCTCGGCTACCAGCGCGGCATTGCGTGGAGGGCATGCAATGGAATCGGTGCTGGGTTCCATGGAGAAAATAAGCAGCAGTGCAGGGCAGATTAAGGACATTATCTCTGTCATTGATGGGATTGCATTTCAGACGAATATTCTCGCGTTAAACGCAGCCGTTGAAGCCGCCCGGGCCGGTGAGCATGGTAAAGGCTTTGCCGTTGTTGCGGCGGAAGTCAGGGCGCTGGCACAGCGCTCTGCTGGCGCGGCGAAGGAAATTAAAGGGCTGATCGAACAGTCTGTGGAGAATGCTGAGCAGGGCATTTCGATGGCCCGGGATGCCGGTGAAAAAGTTAAGGAAAGTATGGATGCGATTGAACAGACAGCACAGCTGGTGAGAGAAATTTCATCTTCTTCAGAGGAGCAGAGTGCAGGCGTATCACAGATCAATATTGCAGTAACTCAGATGGATCAGGTGACGCAGCAGAATGCCGTGCTGGTCGAAGAGTCTGCATCGTCCGCTGATGAACTGGCAAGTCGTGCTGCTAATCTCAGGGATGCTGTCAGCGTTTTCCGCACTAACGCCGCATGATAACGATAACCAGGTGAAGCGCTATCGTTATTCGCCTATAGAGTATGCATATGACGGATGCATGCTTCACCGGTACCGGCAGTAACTGCGGGCGGCGTGAAATTCATTGATGCGTCAATGGATGCTAAGGTTCGCGCCTATTCCGTGGAGAAGGGTGAAGAGCTATAGTCCGCTCAGGCGGAAGCCCCGGCGGTAGCAAACCATTCTTTCTATGAGTATAAAGGCCGTCAGTACGTGGCGTTTGTCGCCGGCGGTAATACCATCCTCAAGGGTCAGGTGGGCGACCAGGTGGTGGTTTACGCTTTACCTGAATAGCGGTTAGTGAAGATTCAGTAGAAAATATATGGGGCCCCGGGGCCCCATTTTTTGTTATGTTCGACAGTAAAAATACCAGCATATCCCTGGATGACCATCAAACGTCTTTAGCGCATATCACAAGTCTTTCATAGCACCTCAAGCCTGCTTGCCAAAATGTCGGATGAGTGAGACTTCATCAGGCACAATTCTGACTACCGTTCAGTATTTGTCTTCATTACCAGGTAAAAAACTATGATGTCTGGGATGGAATTTGCGTTTGATGATTAAATTCTGATAGCAGATTAAGTCATAATATCTATTTTTCGCGGCATTAAAATCCATTATAACGCAAACGCTACGTTTCAGACTTCATTTACAAAACTCCACACCTCATCAACTTGCTCAAAACCACTGATTATAATTACTGTTTATACATACAGTCATTTGACAGGGTTTTAGCATGCCACGCGATTACGAGATTAAAGATGCCTTCAGGCTTGCCATTAAACGCGACGCGCGCGGGCGTTACACCGTGAGCACACTCGACTTTGTAAAAGAACTCCAGCAGCTCAACTGGCACTTCAGCGCCAGGGAAGCAAACAGATGGATAGAAGCGCACAAGTCAGATTTCCGGGATATCTCAGCATCGGAAGGAGAGGAACGCACCTTCCAGGTCTTTAACCCGAATGGCGGCATGTGATGTTTGCGCTGGTGGATGTGAACTCTTTTTACGCCAGCTGTGAGACGGTGTTCCGTCCTGACCTGCGCGGCAAGCCGGTTCTGGTTCTGAGCAATAATGATGGCTGCGTGATCGCCAGGAGTGCGGAAGCTAAAGCGCTGGCCATTCCTATGGGTGCACCCTATTTCAAACTCAGGGAGGACATCAGGCGGCACAGGATCCATGTATTCAGCAGTAATTATGCGCTGTATGCCGACATGAGCAGCCGGGTAATGACAACGCTGGAGCAGATGGCCCCCAGCGTAGAAGTCTATTCAATTGATGAAGCGTTCCTGGACCTGACCGGTGTGCGCAACTGCATGGTACTGGAAAACTTCGGACGGGAAGTGCGTGAGACGATCAAACGCAACACACACCTGACCGTGGGCGTGGGCATTGCCCAGACCAAGACGCTGGCCAAGCTGGCAAACCATGCCGCTAAGAAGTGGAAGCAGACTGGCGGCGTCGTCGATTTGTCGAATATCGATCGGCAGCGAAAGCTGATGGCGCTTGTGCCTGTTGAGGATGTATGGGGAGTGGGGAGGCGAATCAGTAAAAAGCTCATTGCAATGGGCATTACCACGGCCAGAGATCTCGCAGAACAGAGTACCTGGATCATCCGTAAACACTTCAGTGTTGTACTCGAGCGTACCGTCAGGGAGCTGCGCGGCGAGTCATGTCTTGCGCTCGAGGAATTTGCACCTACCAAACAGCAGATTGTCTGTTCACGTTCGTTCGGTTCCCGTATCACTGTATACATGGATATGCGCCAGGCGGTATGTGCCTTTGCCGAACGCGCCGCTGAAAAGCTGAGAAAAGAAAGGCAGTACTGCAGGCAGATAGCCGTTTTTGTCCGGACCAGCCCGCATGCTGACGGTGAGGTGTTTTACGGTAATCAGGCAACCGGCAGCCTGCTGATCCCTTCAAACGACACCCGCGATATTATCCGGGTCGCTATGGACGCGCTGGACAGGATCTGGGTGGACGGACACCGCTATATGAAAGCGGGCATCATGCTGGGCGACTTTTATAGTCAGGGCGTGGCTCAGCTTAGCCTGTTTGACGAATACCAGCCGCAGGCAAACAGCGAGGCCCTGATGCGTGTTGTCGACGGGCTTAATCAGAGCGGTAAGGCGAGTCTGTTTTTTGCGGGACAGGGTATTCAGAAATCCTGGGAAATGAAGAGAGAAATGTTGTCGCCGGCATACACGACCAGATTTTCAGATCTTCCCATGGCTAAGTAATGTTTGACGTCAGCCACTGACGCCCTGCATGCCTGGTGACTATTTTCGTTATCAGCGTGGGCTAAAAAGATGCAACGTTAAAATGATATGAAGAAGCTGCAGCAGAAAGCTGAAAATATGCTGATGAATATCTTATTGACGCGCAGGTGGGGAGTTAACGTGATCCTGAGGCAGTACTTTATAACGGATGAATGTTCATAACTGCAGGTAACAAGCTGAAAAACATAGCCGGTTATTTACAGTACGCGATGAGATTAACAGCCTGTAATCCTGTCCGGAAGGTCCATGCCGGAAATACTTTGAATGTGCAGAAATTCATTCAGCACATAACATTAATTAACAATGTGAAGTGAGTCGTTTACTGAGATGCTTAGCCGATTCCCTTTCTATTGACTGCCTCATTTACAATGAGGGCTAATGTTAACATGCCATCCATTTCATCAATTGTCTGCGCTTTAAATTATTACATGCAATTTCTTAATGTTTAAAATAAATATCTCAGGTTAGAAATACTGTGTGTCAGGTGTGTTGTCGGTTAGGAACAGGTGCTAATGGGATTCTGAAAGTTAGTCCTAAAGATTATAAATCGTTAATTTTTTATCTTTAAATTCAGGTTGTTATTTGAATTTTTCCGCTTTACACATTTTTCATGGCAAACGATTGCATTGAATATCTCTCAGGATATGAGTAGTAATAATGCACCTTACAGGAAGCGCGTGGTTTATTTCTTTTTACCTGAGCTGCTAGAGACGGAAACAGGATATGAAAAGTAAAGATTGTCGTGTTATTGTTATCGGAGAAAATAACATTTTACATCAGGGTTTATTCAGTCTTATTGACGCCGAATGCAGCAAAAGGCATTTATCTGTATTATCGTGCAATGATTTTCAGCAATTTCGTGTTCAGATACCGACCAGGTATTCTGGGTATTATCAGCTCGCTGTTCTTTGTCTCGGATATAATGACTTTTTTCCCCACTGGTTCAGCACCTTTCTGACGTTATTACGTAAAACGAATGGCAATGTACTGGTGTTCACAGACAACCATGCTCTGCTTACCATGCGGAAAAGAAGTCTTATGAATCGCGTTTGTGATATGGAGTACATACTGGATATATCGTTACCCGTCACCTACATCTCTTTTGTGCTCGAGCACTATCTGAACAGGACGCGCTCTATGAGAGTAAACTGCAAAATATCTGTGCGGGAGCTTGCCGTAATTGATGGTTTTCTGAATGGTGTTAATGCCGTGCACCACTCTTCAAAGCTGGGAATTGAAACCACAACGCTCTATCAGCACCGTAAAAACTGCGCCAACAAACTTGGCGTGAGAAATCTCAAAGATTTACTCAGACTTTGATCACCGGGGGAAGTCGCGTGCCCGTCATCAATATTCATAAAATCGACTGGTTCCGGATACTCACAGATCTGAGCCGTTTTGGTTACTCACTGCAGGACATTGCGGATGAACTGGATGTGGTTGCCTCTACCCTTATCGGATGGAAGAAAGGGGCCAGCCCCCGGCATCATACGGGTGAAGCGCTCATTGAATTATGGTGTCGGGTGACCGGGAAGGGCAGGCATGAACTGCCAAAGGAAAAGTTTGTTCAGAAATTCGTTTTTCACTCTGCGGAACGCCTCTGCCGTCATTCAGAAAAATGAATCTGAACGGACTCATAGTGCCGGTCACTGTCTTACCGGCACAGAGTCATCATGATGAAGCTTGAAAGTGTTGTTAAGTATCACTCCCCGCGTTCTGTCACACCCCTTGCTGGCCAGTCACCTCTGTCACCTGATGCCATGACCGGCAGTGATGTTATGGCCGCACTGGGGATGGTGCAGAAGCGCGCGCCCCTCGGTTATTCTGCCTTCTTCGGAAAAATGCATCTCAGTCTTCACGACAGAGAGCGCGCCATACGATTACTGGCGATCGTCGGCCTGCGGGCATCTGCGCGTTATCCGGCCCTCACCAAACTGCCTGACGATGAGCGTATGGCCATCATCACGGTTATTGCAGGCTATGCCTTTCTGGATTATGCGCGCAGCCCGGATATAACATCGTCATGTCACGCCTGTAACGGCACAGGCCTGCGTAAAGGAAAATGCTGCAACAAATGCGGAGGGAAAGGTGTCGTGCGCGCTGCCTGCAAAGATTGTAAAGGGCGCGGTCAGTCAGTTAACCGGACGAGGACACGTTTTCAGGGCGTGCCGGTTTATCAGCCCTGTAAGCGGTGTTCCGGGCGGGGCTTTGAGCGTATCTCTTCAACTGTTGTATATAGGGCAGTGTGTCAGGTCACGGACGCTATTTCGCTGGATACCTGGCACAAAAGCGTGAAGCAACTGCACGATTTTTTGATTGCCGAGTTGCACCGGGAAGAATCCTGGGCAGAGAAAGCGTTAATGCGCATTACTAAATAGTGAACGATAATTTACATAGCGATGTTATCGCACGCTATTTACTTTTCCATTTTTTGTGTTATTTTGGCTCCAACGATGGGTAAATGACCCTCGAGAGATTTTTTATTCAGCCCTGTCATCTTTGTCAGGGCTTTTTTTATGACCGGATGCTTTCACTGATCCTGCTCATCCACCGGCTCCGGCTACCTTTCTGATGTTCTGCGCGGCAAATCCTGATGAGCAAACTCACAACCGGCATCGCTTACGGCGTATCCGCAGGCGAAGTTGTACATGGTGCACTGACCTTTTTTAGCCCGGAAGAATGGAGTGCGGTAGGCGTCCTCGCCGGTATCAGCCTTGCGACCATAACCTGTATCATCAACTGGTATTACCGCCGCAAGGCAACGCTGGCAGAAATCAGGGCATTGCGCTGCGCCTGCCAGGAAGAACTGCGCTGAATCATGGTCATCTCCGCCGCACTGCGTAACAGACTTCTGGCTGCCGCCGGTGCAGGTGCCCTGACTCTGTCCATTACGCTGCTGGGCGGCCCGAATGGTCTGGAAGGGCGCCGCTATGTTCCGTATCGGGATATTGCCGGTGTGCTCACCGTGTGTGATGGTCACACCGGCCCCGATATTGTCAGTAACAAAACCTATACCGACCCGGAATGCGACAGTCTGCTTCGCGCAGACCTGAAACCCGTTCAGGCCGTCGTTGACAGTCTTGTCATAATCCCCCTAAGCGATTACCAGCGCGCCGCACTCTACAGCTTTGCCTATAACACCGGTATTGACGCTTTTTCCCGGTCTTCCCTTCTGAAAAAACTCAACGCAGGCGATAAAACAGGCGCGTGCAATGAACTGCGCCGCTGGGTCTTTGCGGGCGGCAGGAAATGGAAAGGGCTGATGAACCGCCGCGAAACTGAGCGTGCACTATGTCTGGCGGAGAACGGCGATGACCTTAAACAGAATTAAATGGGATGCCGTTGTGATAGGGCTGCTGCTTGTCCTGGCTACAGGACTGGGTGTGACGATTAAGATTCAGTCCATTTCTAATGCCCGGCTCAACAGGCAGAACAGGCAACTGGCGCAGGAAAAGACCTCAGCTGAGGTGATGACGATTAACGTCCTTAAGGCTACGGCACTCTTCAACGACATCGCCCGGGCAACGCACAATGATAATCAGGCCAGTAATGCAGAAAGCGAACGCAGAGTGGTGGTCATCCGGAAGCTGGTCAAAGGTAACAGCTGTGCCTCTGAACCTGTTCCTCGTCACGCTGCTGACCAGCTGCGCGCGCACAGAGACACAGTACGTTCCGGTTCCGCCCGTGCCGATACCGGCAAGTCTGCTGGCTGACTGCGAAGTGCCGCCTATTCCAGAGCCGCTTACCTGGGGAGAGAGTCTTGAGTTAAATGAACGACTGCTTAACGTTGTTGAACAGTGTAACCGCGATAAGGCCGCCATCCGGCAAATCGAACGGAAACGGCAAAAGTGAACATACTCCGGTTGCTGTAAGGCAAAGCAGCGTGATCAGCACATGGCTCATCGGGTATGATCCTGACCCTGAGCTTTATGGATGAGGATCACATGAAACGGTTAGTCAAAATTTCAGCCATCACAATTACAGTTCTGGTAGTGCTCGCACTGGCTGTAATGATTCTTTTAATAGTATCAATGAGGCCTTCAAAAGTTGATGCTGCACAGGCTGAAGCTTGTCGACACTATGATAATCAGAAAATCATGGCTTGAGTGATACGTGCTAAAACCGGAGCTAAGGAATAATGGAAAAATTTCTCTGACGTTCAGGACGCAGCTGAAAATAACGGAATTCTGATCGACTATGACCAGATGACATTCGGAAACAATATCTGGTTGGTTCCTTTCACTCAGCGTAGCGGCCAGTCAGCAACCGGCGAATATTTTGGCATGCTTGACTGCACCACAGACAGTGTTGAATTCAGCAAAAAGTGATTTTTCAAGACTAGCGTCGGCTGTAGCTCCACGTCACCTGTGCGAAGCAATGCGGCACCGGCACCGCCAGTTCGGATGATGCGGCCAGCGCCCGACTTACTGACGCCGCTCAACGGAATTATTTCACCCTCTGAGAGCGAATCAAAATTGCCGGAAAGCAGATAGTCGGTTTGCAACAGTACATCAGAGAGCAATGCCTGAAGTAGTCCTCACGCGGTCCGCAAAAAGTAATTTAAGCTGTAAGAAATGAGAGCTGCGCCAGTGATGGTGTGGCTTTTTTTACGTCTGTGAGAACTCCCGCGCGTCGCAGCGCATATCACTCCCGAGTCTTTCAGAAAGCTGAGCCTGAGAACTGCCGTATATGGTGGCGACCATCTCGGGGCGGCTTTTCTGTGCGAACAGGCTCATCTTTCTAAAAGGTAATCGCAATGAATAATCCGTCAGTTATTCCCGCTTTTGACTTCCGCGACATGGTGCAGCCTAAAGGCGGGGAAGTTATTACTACCTCTGTCAAGGTCGCAGAGTATTTTGGTAAAGCACATAAAAACGTGTTGAGGGCCATCAGGAATCTTGAGTGTTCGCCTGAATTTAACCGGCTCAATTTTTAGCCCGCTGATTTCATTGATAAAAATGGCGACGTACAGCCAATGATGAACATAACCCGTGACGGCTGCATGTTCCTGATTATGGGATTCACAGGTCATGCAGCGGCGGCGATCAAAGAGAGCTACATTGCTGCGTTTAATTGGATAACGACACGACTCAGCCAGCGGGCTGCAATGGGTGAAAAGCTTCAGCATCGCTACGCCATTAAAGAGTCCCGTTCAAAGCTCAAAGGCTCTATTGGCAGCTTTTTGATGAATGAGCGTAAGAAAGAGAAGCGCGTTTTGGCTATTGAAGAAGAGCACATCAGCAGAATAGCCAATCCTGATATGGTTGCCTTCATGATGAGTGACGAGGATCAAATAGCAGTAAGATAATTCTTATGTCGACGATGTATGCAAGATAGTATCTCTGAGCTGAATGTTCAGCTTGTCTTAAGGGATTACGAGATGACCTCTTACTACGTTAATAAAAACCAACAAGCAAATGGCGACCATGAAGTTCACACTGATAGCTGCCGTTTTTTGCCATTACCCCAAAACAGGGTTTCACTTGGCAATTTTACAACTTGCGCACCTGCTGTGCAGGAAGCGAAAAGGCTCGGCTATTCAAGGGCTAATGGTTGTAGAACCTGCAGTATTGCTTGTCATACATCATAAAAGAAACTAAAGAGATCAAGGTCGCTGCGGCGGCCTTTTTTATTGGAGTGAATATGCCTGACGTCTACCGCATTACAGTCACTACCAAATCAGGCGAAATTCATATTGGCATTATCAATCGCTCATAACCTGAAATCGTAAACGGTTTCATTGGTGTTACTCAGGAAAATGGCGCTTGGGTATACCTCGCGCAGGATGAAGTGCTCAAGGTGGAGTACATGCCAGAGCAAGCTGAATAAGATCCCAACGATTAAGATAATTATCATCGTCTGATTTAGATATTTTAAAGAGCGGCACCTGATGATGCCATGTCGCTAAAGCATCTACGTCGCAACTGGGGACAACATACAACACAGGGGCTGATGTGTTGTTCATATCCTCAGACATATTACAGAAGACATAAAACAAGTCAGGGGACACTATTGGTCTGTGATTGCCAACAGTCCATTGCCTAGGGGATGATCTGGCCCAAGAGCCTTTTACCTGAATGCTTATGCTCTTAGAACCGTCAATTGTCGCGATGATATCGACCCGGCTTGAACCGCTCGTTGTTAAAGCTGCGCTTATGCCAAGGCGAGAAAGCATATAGGCAACGTAATATTCTCCTGCATCACCAGCATTCTTGGCGGTGCGTTTAGTAACTTCTGACATGTTCAATCCCTGGAATTAAAATGGCACTCACCGACAAGCAAGAAATGTTTTGTCGCGAGTACCTCATCGATTTGAACGCTACGCAGGCGGCAATCCGGGCGGGGTACAGCGAAAAGACTGCAAACCGTACCGGATCTGAAAACCTCTCAAAACCTGATATTGCGCAACGCATCATTAACCTTAAATCAGCCCGTAACGAAAGGGTAGAGATAAAGGCAGATTATGTGCTGCATCGCTTGGTTGAAATTGACCAGATGGACGTGCTCGACATCATGACCGATGACATGATCATCAAACCTGTGTCGCAATGGCCTTCATCATGGCGTCGGTACCTGAGCGGATTCGATCTGGCTGAGATGTTTGAAGGTCGGGGCGAAGAGCGCGAGATGGTCGGTATCCTGAAGAAGATTAAATGGCCGGACAAAGTCAGGAATTTAGAGCTGCTTGGTAAACATATTTCAGTGCAGGCATTTCGCGACCAGGCTACGACATCACTGACAGGTAAAGATGGCGGCCCACTTGAAGTTGCGCTGCTTTCACGCGAGGAATACCGGCAGGCGCGCCGGGAAATGCTGGAGGATGACGACTGCTGATTTTAAGACCGTTGCACGCCGTATAGAGTGTGAAGAGGACGGGCTCTATTTCATCCGGTACTTCTTTAAGCAGCGCACCGGCAGCCGAATGATTGTTGCGCCTCACCATCAGGTGATCCGGCAGACGCTGGACCGGGTCATTGATGGCGAGATACAGCGCCTCATTATCAATGTGCCACCGGGCTATACCAAGACAGAACTGGCCACCATCAATATGATGGCACGCGGACTGGCGCTGAACCGCCGCGCCCGCTTCATGCACCTGTCCTATTCACACAACCTGGCCTTACTGAACTCGTCAACCACGCGCAGCATCGTGAAGTCTGCCGCTTTTCAGACCATGTGGCCGATGGCGCTGCGCGATGATGCCGACAGTAAAGCGATGTGGTGGACCGAATACGGCGGCGGGGTGTATGCCTCGTCCGCTGCAGGGCAGGTTACCGGCTTCCGTGCCGGACACATGGAGCCGGGCTGGCAGGGAAGTCTTATAATTGATGATCCGGTTAAACCTGACGATGCCTACAGTGAAACGATACGCAACGGCGTCAACACCCGCTTCAACGAAACTATCCGTTCCCGTCTGGCCATCGAGACCACGCCCATCGTGGTCATCATGCAGCGCATTCACTACCACGACCTGAGCGGATACCTGCTGCGCGGTGGCAGTGGCGAACAGTGGCATCACCTGAACCTGCCGGTACTGATTGATAACAGCGAACAGTATTCAGCGCTGTATCCTGAAAACTCGCATGCAATACCCATTGAACATGGTCTGCCTGACGGCTGGCTGTGGCCATACAAGCACAACGAGTCGCATCGCACCTCACTGTTTTCACACCGGCGCACCGCTGAGGCCCAGTACATGCAGCGCCCCCGGCGGTTCAATGCCGAAGGCGCACTCTGGACCGAAGCCATGGTGTCCGGTGCACGTGCGCTGGAAATTACACTTCAGCCGTCGCGTACGGTGGTCGCCATCGACCCGCAGGCCACCAACAGCGAAGAGAGTGACGAAACCGGTATTGTCGTGGCGAGCAGTTACGGACGCGGTAATGACCGGCTGTTCTCTGCTGACGCAGATTACTCCGGGAAGTACTCACCAAACGGCTGGGCGAAGCGCGCCATCAGGGCGTATGACGAGCACCATGCTGAAGCTATTGTCATTGAAACCAATCAGGGCGGTGACATGGCGGAGGACACGCTGCGCAATGCGGGCTTCAGCGGTCGCATCATTCGTGTGCACGCCAGTAAGGGTAAATTTGCCCGTGCTGAACCCATTTCAGCCCTCTATGAGCAGGGGCGGGTGGCGCACCGCGGCAACCTCTACCAGCTTGAGAACCAGCTGCTGGAATATGTGCCGGCCACCGCGAAGAAATCCCCCGACCGCCTGGATGCGCTGGTCTGGGCCATCACCGAACTGTTCCAGCCGAAAGGTACAACAGTCCGTCCATTCTCTGCCTGACAGAGCAGAAATATGAGCAACGACGTCCGCAAGCGATCGCCAAAAATCGAGTCGATGGCCGGATGCTGGCCAATGATCACCGCACTGCTGGGCGGCACAGCAGCCATGCGGCAAGCGGGTAAAACGTACCTGCCTAAATGGCCCAATGAAGAAGAGGCGTTTTATAAGAACCGACTGGCAACGGCCACGCTTTTCCCGGCCTTTTCCCGTACGGTCGAAGTCCTGAGCGGCAAACCTTTTTCCCGGCCGGTGACATGGGATGAAAAAGTGGTGCCTCAACGTATCCGCGAGATGTTCGCGGATGTAGACCTGCAGGGCACCAACCTGCATTCCTTTCTGGCGGACATTTGTGAGGAGGCGATGGCGTACGGGCTCTGTGGCATCCTGGTCGAGCATCCGCCTGCAGAGAAGCAACTCTCCCTGGCCGAAGAACGACAGCGCGGGCTGAGGCCTTATTTCGTCAAGGTAAACGCGAACAGCCTGCTTGATTACGACTCAGAGCGCGTGAACGGACAGGAAACGTTCACCATGTTGCGCTTTGTTGAGACGGTGAGTGAGCGTGATCCGGACAATGAATTTGTCGTGAAAGACATTGAGCAGGTCAGAGTACTGAATCCCGGCCGCTGGCGGATTTATCGCGAAAAACGCAATGAAACGAGCGGGGTACTGGAATGGCAGCTGCACGACGAAGGCACCACCAGCCTTAACAAAATCACTTTTGTCCCGGTCTATGGCGACAAGCGTGGCTTTATGAATGGCCGGCCGCCGCTGGCCGAGCTGGCCTGGCTCAATGTCGAACACTGGCAGTCCCGTAGTGACCAGCAGACCATTCTGCATGTCGCCCGCGTACCGGTGCTGTTCGGCAAGAAGCTTGGCGACGGTCCCATCTCGGTAGGTGCTGCATCGGCCATCCTGTCCGAAGAAGATGAGGCAGACCTGCGTTATGTAGAGCATAGCGGCAAAGCCATCGAGGCCGGGCGTACAGACATCATCGACCTTGAAGAAAAGATGCGTCAGATCGGGGCGGAGCTGCTGGTGATCAAACCCGGGCACCGTACCGTGGTGCAGACGCTGACCGATAACGAGGCGAGTACCAGTGCCCTGCAGCGTATGGTGTGTGATCTCACTGATGCTGCCCGGATGGCACTGCAATATCTGGCGGAATGGACAGGGGAACCCGATGGCGGGCACATCACTATCTTCAGTGACTTTGGTGCCACCACGCTGGCTGAAGCCTCAACGGATTTCCTGGTAGGCATGTATAAAACCCGTGCGCTGTCTGATGAGACGCTGTTTAACGAGATACAGCGCCGTGGTCTTATCAACAGCGAGCTCCGCTGGGCAGATGAGCAGTTGCGCATCCGCGCCATGCCACCTCCCATGCCAGAAAAGCCGGCAACAACAGCGCCGGATTAATGGTTTTTAAGGCCCGTGCACATGCATGGGCTTTTTTATTGCCAGCCGCTGCGGATGCAGCGTGGCGCCACGAGCCGGATGGCTCCTACCCGGTTGGATGACCTGATGAAACTGAAACTCGATGAGAACGGCCATGTTGTCGTAAACGATGGCAAACCCGTGTACGTGCAGGATGACGGCAAAGAGGTGGCATTTGATGCACCCGGCACGCTGCAGACCATATCGCGTCTTAACGGTGAGGCAAAATCGCACCGCGAGCGCGCAGAGAGTGCGGAAACGCTGCTTAAAACCTTTGAAGGGATTGATGATCCGGCTGCGGCACTGGCGGCTCTGGATACGGTTAAAAACCTCGAAGACAAAACGCTGGTGGATGCCGGTGAAGTCGAAAAGGTCCGCACGGAAGCCGTTCGTGCACTGGAAGAGAAATATGCGCCGATCGTGAAAGAGCGCGACGAACTGAGCCAGAAGCTTACGGCGGAAAAAATTGGCGGGAGTTTCGCCCGTTCAAAATTTATCGCCGAGAAGATGAGTATTCCGGCTGACCTGGTGGAAGCCCGGTTTGGCAGTAATTTCCAGGTGGTCGGTGACGCCGTCACGGCATTTGATCGCGACGGAAACAAAATCTTCAGTGCGGTAAAACCCGGCGAAGCGGCGGGGTTTGATGAAGCACTGAGCATTCTCGTTGAGCACTATCCGTATAAAGACCAGATCCTCAAAGGTACCGGTGCATCAGGCGGCGGTTCCGTCGGGGGGAATGGCAATACCAACCCCAACATACTTACCCGCGAACAGTTTGATTCTCTCAGCCCTCATGAGCAGAGCGAAAGGGCGTGCGCGGGTGTACAGATTACCGATTAACAGGATATCCCTGAATGGCTAATACCCTGACTCAACTCATTCCCGACCTGTACCAGTCGCTGGACATCGTGTCCCGTGAACTCTGCGGGTTTATTCCGTCCATCACACTGGACGCTTCGGCGGAACGTGCAGCCCTGAACCAGCCAATCCGCATTCCGCTGACACCAGCCTCACAGGCTGAAGATGTGAAACCCGGACAGCTTCCGCCCGATGATGGTGATCAGGATATTGGTAATGTGCCTCTGACCATCACGAAATCCCGTATGGTGCCGTTCCGCTGGGAAGGCGAACAGCAGAAGGGCATCAAATCCGGTCCGGGCTATCACGGCATCCGTCGCGACCAGGTTACTCAGGCGATGCGCACGCTGGTCAATGAAATTGAATCAGACCTGGGCCAGCTCTTCCGCCGCGCATCCCGCGCCGCGGGAGAGGCGGGCAAAACACCGTTCAAACATACCCTGACCGATACGGCCCAGGTGCGCAAAATCCTTACTGACAATGGGGCACCGCTGAGCGATCTGCAGTGCGTCATCGATACAACCGCAGGTGCGGCACTGCGCACCATGGCGCAGCTGACAAAGGCTAACGAAGCGGGTACGACAGCGCTGCGTGCACAGGGAACCTTGCTGGAGTTGCATGGTTTTACGTTGCGCGAATCAGCAGGTGTGGCCTATTCCTCCAGCGATAAGACGGAGAAAATGACAACCGCAAGCGAACTTGAAGAGGGGGATACGACAATACCGCTTCCCTCGCTGGGCGCTGAGGGAAAATCAGCTGTACCGGAATCGGTTACCTCAGGCTCGGTCATCCTGCTGGGCAAGCATAAATATGTGGTTGCGGAGACTTCTTATGACGCAATACACATTCATGAGCCGGGGTTGCAGGAGGACGTTAAAGCAGGGACGAAGTTTGAAACGCTGAGCAGTTTTGCTGCCAATTTCGCGTTCAGCCGCTCCGCCCTCATTCTGGCCACCCGTGCCCCAGCGCTGCCGGAAGAAGGGGACATGGCAGATGACCGCATCATGATCACCGACCCGCGCACCAACATGTCGTTCGAAGTCTCTATGTACAAACAGTACCGCCGTGTGCGCTATGAAATCGCTGCGGCATGGGGCTGTCAGAACATCAAACCGGAACACAGCGCCGTGCTGCTCGGTTAGTCCTGAACAGTATTTCAGCCCGAACCTTTCAGATGAGGTAACCCATGCTGACTCCACAGCAGCAGGCCGATGCTCGTCGCTATATGGGCTATCCCATGGTGGGAGACACATCGCCGGACGACCAAAGTGATGCGGCTTACGTACAGGTCACATCAGGCCGGTTCCAGACGCTGGCTCACCGGCTGACGTCGCTGCGGTCTGAGGAAGAAGCCATTGTCGCGAGCTATCTGGTGACACTGGCAAGCCTGGAAACGGGCATCGCCCGTGCAGCAGATAATCTTGATACGGATAAAGCGGCTGTCTGGCAGCGCAACCGGTCAGAAGTGTCAGACCGCACACGTCTTTATAATCAGTGGCGGCGTCAGCTGTGCGGGCTGCTGGGCATTCCGCCGGGCCCGTCACTGGGCAATGGCACCACCCCTGTGACCCGGTGCTGACATGGACGCACATCAGCTTGCCGCTAAGGTCTATCAGGGTAACGGAAAGGCCGCGAAACGCCTGGGCGGTTTAGCGCGACATTACCGGGCAACATCACCCTTCAATCCGCTTGAAGCACAACCACTGCGGCAGATATCTGCCTCCTTCGCTACCGATTGCGGTTATAGGCGGGCAGCCCGGTTCGGGCAGGCCACCCGTATTGGCATCTTTGATGCTGAAGGGTTCGAAGCGGGCGATATCCTGGTATCGGGTGAGGGAACCTTCTATGTGGCCGCCATGCCGCTCTTAAAGCCCACCCTCTGCGTCGGAGCTGAGCGGCTTGTCAGTATCCGGCGTACCGCTCAGACGGGTAATGATGCCGGGCTTCAGGATTATGGTGGCACCACTGCAGCGAATGAGAAACTTATTATGTCTGGCTGGCCAGCCAGTATTCTGCTGGGCCGCACAGGTGAGCGCAGCCCGAACAGGTTACCGGCAGAGACGCGCAGCGCCTGGCACAGCATGCTGATGCCTGCGTTCAGAGGCGTGTCTCTTCATGCCGGGGATTTTGTGACGGATGATTCCGGGCTTCGTTATGTCATCAGTGGCACGGAGCTGACAGATATGGGCTGGCGGCTGACGGCATTCAAGGTGACGGCGTAACATGGCAAGTTCCGATGATGTTGCCCGCTTCCTGGCGGGTCGGATAGCAGATGTGGTCTATCCTGGCGGCAGTCAGTTACCCGGTATCGTCAATGCAGCAGTGAAAATCTACCCAGGCTGGCCGGTTCCGGGAACATTGCAGCAGGATATCGATAACGGCAGTGTGCACATCACCGTCTGGCCGCTGCCGACTGAACGTAAAATCCACACTGCGCTGGGCAGGCCCTGCCGTGTCATCGCAAAAGGTCAACCCACGCTGCAGTTCACAGTGAACGGCAGTTACATCAGCGTTTCCGGTGTGGCGTCCGCGCTGACAAACGTGCGGGTAAGTATTAACAGGAAAACGTTCACCTTTCATTTCCGGGCAGGAACCACAGCTGAGCAGGCGATTTCTGAGCTTCGTGAAGCACTCCCAAATTCATTCACTGTGCTCAGCAGTGTCTGCATCCTGATGGCTGAGCATCTCAGTGTTTCCGTCACCACCGCGGGTACGGCTGTTGAAGAACTGCGCAGGCAGATAAAAGATTTCCAGATCACCGTCTGGGCACCTGCGCCCGGCCTCAGAGAGCGCATCGGCAGTGCCATTGATGCCGCGCTTTCTGAGCAGTGTCACATTGACCTTAACGATGGCGCACCCGCACAGCTGCTCTATGCCCGACAGTCTGATTCGGACAGGTCAGAAAACTGGCATGTCTACCGGCGAGACCTGATTTTCAGAGTGAATTACGCCACAACCCGGTTTATCACCGCACCCGAAGTTACACAGACGGCCATCACCCTCAACGGGCTTATGACCAACGGTAACACCTCATTCCCTTAGTTTCCGTTCACTTTTCCGGAGCATCTTTCATGCCGATTTATTCAACCGGCGACCTCAACACATCTGCATTAACGGCTCCCGACCTTTACGTTCAGGTCGTCCCGCCCCGCGCACGGTACATTAATGGCGTACCCACCGACGGGCTGGGGCTGGTGGGTGTTGCAGGCTGGGGGCCGGTTAACAGCGCCTTCCGTATCAGTTCAGATAACGATATGGCGTTCTTTCTTGGCGCACCAAAAGACCGAAAGTATGACCTTGCCACGGCGGCTGCGATTTCGCTTCAGCTGGGTGCGGCAAACCTGAACTGTGTGCGTGTTACAAATGGTCAGGACCAGGCTGCCAGTGGCAGGCTCTGTGACAATGGCAGTAAGGCAGCCCTGCTGCTGACCGCACTCTACAGCGGGACGCGAGGCAACCAGATTATCGCAGGCATCAGTAGCGGCACCGCGGTAAATTCGAAAAAGCTGACCATCAGTCTGCCGGGTGTAAGTGCGGAGGTATTTGATAACCTGCAGGGTGAAGGGGATGCGCTCTGGAAAGCGATGGCAGAGGCGGTGAATCACGGCCAGATGAATATCCGCGGTCCCAGCCAGCTGGTGCGCGCGAAGGTTGACGAAACTGATGCGCCCGCTCAGGCCGTGGCAAAAGAGGTTACCCTCAGCGGCGGCACCGACGGCGCAACCGGCATCACTGATACTACGCTCCTGGGCACGGATGGCACTGATGCCCCCCGAAAAGGCATGTATGCCCTGCGTGGCACCAATTCACAGGTCATCAATCTTACCGATGTGACTGATAAAACGTGCTGGCCCGCCATGGCGGCGTTTGCGCGCTCCGAGGGTGCCTATGCCATCGCCCAGGGCCCGGCCTCTGCTGGATGTAATGCGGTGTCCGAAGCACTCAACCGCTCTGGTGTGGACGACTGGCATTTCAAGCTGATTGTGGGTGACTGGCCATACTGGAAGGATACCGCAAACGGTATCAACCGGATTATTGCGCCTGCAACGTTCGAAGCGGCGAATATTGCTGCCCGTTCACCACATATCTCCACGCTCAACAAGCGCATCCCCGGCATCATCGCCACCGAGCGCCAGCTGGCGGGGCGTCCTTACTCCGTGCCGGAAATCGGTGCCATCAACTCAGCACGACTGGACGTCATCACCAATCCCTGTCCGGGCGGCAGTTACTTCGGCATGCGTTCGGGCCGTAACACGTCATCAAATCCGACTCAGAACGATGACACATATACCCGCATGACCAACTTCCTGTCGCTGACCATTGCGGCGAGCTTCGGCAGCGTGGTGGGTGACAACCAGACCACGGACCTGCGCCGGGAGACCAAAAGCACCCTGGAGTCTTTCCTGTCGAATCTGGAAACGCTGAAGATGATTGGCGACCCGAATGGGGGGCCAGCCTTTGCGGTGCGCCTTGATGCAGCTAATAACCCGGATGCACGCGTGGCACTGGGCTACATGACGGCCGATGTGCAGGTGAAATACCTCAACGTGGTTCGCTACTTCCTGGTAAATCTGGAAGGGGGCGGCAGCGTATCCATCTCCGTCTCAGACAGCCTGTCGCGCTGAACACTGCCTCAATCATTATTCCGGAGATAATCCATGCCTACCCTTGGCTATACCGTCGGGCGTGATATTGCTGTCGATATCAATACGCCTGCGGGAAAACTGCGCATTCCCAAAATCATGAGCTTTGACTCAAAGCCGCAGGTCTCGACCCACAAAATCACGCCGCTCAATGGCATTACCGACGAGCTGCAAATTCCCGTTGGCTGGCATGGCACCATCGCTGCAGAACGTATGGATGCCACGCTCGATGACTTCTGGGCGAAGTGGGAAGACAACTATTACAACGGCATCGATCAGCCCCGCGGCACCATCACGGAAACCATCACCGAAGCCAACGGTACGGTCAGTGTGTATCGCTATGAAGGCGTGTCCTTTCACCTTACCGATGCCGGGAACAAACAGGGCGAGAAGACGGTGAATCAGACTCTGTCTTGGACGGCGAACCGCCGTAAAAAAGTGAACTGAGGAATAAACAATGGTGCAGGTCAGAGTGCATGACACGCCGCCCGAAGTGGCGGAATCGCCAATTAAATCCAATCAGGTGCGGGATGCCAGCGGGCGCGTCATCACCCTGCGTGAACTGGACCCGGTGCAGGAGTCCCGCCTGACGGTTGCGGTGGGGCCGGAAATGGCCATCAACGTGATGTACATGAACATGTATGCCTTTCCGGCCGCGGCCGTGGCTGATATTGACGGCGAGGAATACCCGGTGCCGCAGAACCCGAAGCAGATTGAAAGCATGCTCGCCATCCTGGGCAAAAGCGGACTCAGGGCGGTCAGCGCCTGCCTGCGTGCCAGGTCAAAAGACGAGGAAGATGAGGCCACGGAGACCGCCGCAAAAAACTAGCGCAGAACCCCGGGTTTATTAACCAGTGCTGGCTGATGAAAGCCGGGGTTCCCTTCAGCGTGATTTTCCCAGACCTGACAGAACTCATGCCCCATGAGCGCATTGCCATGGGTATCGTCATTGGAGAGCTGGAGGGTGGTACCTACAACTGGTGCACACGAAGGTGGGAGGAGAGTAAATGATGGACCTTGAACAGTTTGCGCGAGAGATGTCATCTGCATCAGCCAGTATCGCCACCGGACTGGAGTCGGGCTTTCGCGTCATCGTGAAAGAGATTGAGGAAACTGCGAAGGAAGAAATTGGCGTGTACCAGCCCGCTTACGGGCCCTTTGAGCCTTGGGCACCGCTGGCAGAAGCCACGAAGATTGACCGCGTACGTCAGGGTTACAGCGAAGATGAGCCACTATTGCGCTCAGGCGAGCTCAGAGATTCCATCCAAAGTGAAGTAGTGGGACTGGCTGCCATCGTCGGGACAAAAAGTGACATCGGGCTCTGGCAGGAGGTCGGCACCGAACACATACCGCCGCGGCCTTTCATTGGACCGGCATATGTGAGGAAGATTGACCCGCTGATGGAGTCAGTTGGGATGGCCATCTCACAAAGCTTTAAGGCTTATTAATGAACTGAAAAGCTTAGAGTCTAGCCTTGTGAAGGCATGAAGTGCTTAATACCTGTCTCTATGACGTCCTTGCATCTTGCACCCTACTCTAAATGGGCATTCAGAGGCTCAATCACACACTTCTGAACTCTGCTGTGCTGTGTTTGAACTCTATAAAATCCAATTTTATGTGTTTTCTGTAAATTAATGTTTTCTCAGTGATTTTTTCGGTGGGGTAATGTTGATTTGTGTGAGGTAATATGAGTGGCGGCGGATAGTACGCGTACATTTGAATAAATTCACTCTCTTTTTAACTAAGTCCGTAACAAAAAGTGCTATTCATCCGGCCTTTAACATTGTGTGATAAAGATACATGCAACTCGATCATGACGACATCGTTAATTACTATATAAGCAATCTGCTGCTAACTTCGGCAAACGTGCAATTTGACCTTTTGAAACTTCGGCGAACGTGCTTCGATCATGTTGGTTTTAAGATTGCTCAAATATGAGTAAAGGTATTAGACTTCGTACCGATAACACAAGTTATCAATAATTTTTAGATGTCTATTGAGGTTGTTATGAATCCCTTTAATGCCATTACATTCGCTGCTTTGTGTGGGCCATTGGCTCAACCTGCTGCTATGGCTCAGGATTTTATAGCCCATCCCGCACCTATCATGGCTGACTCAGTTAACGGCGTCCCTTCGCTTGATGATTACGCGCGTAGCGTAGAAGAAGGTAAGAAGGCGCTTAGTCAGCTTACCAACACAATGGACGATTATTACATCCGGCTTGTCGAATTGGATTCAGAATCTGCAAAACAGTACGTTTTGGAAAACGGTCTGGAGACTACCGAGGCTTGTGAGATGTTTTTAAGAGCTTTTGAAGAAGACATAAAAAAAACTATAGCCTCCAACGAGTTGCCTAAGTTTGTGGCTACGGAATTGAAAGTATATTGGCGTCATATTGCCAAAGCTCGCTCTTCTGCTACGCGTTTAAACAGTTTCTCGAAGAATTTAATGCGGGATGCTGTAGAGTTCCAATCTGGAACTGATCTTATGGCGATTAAAGAGTTAGCATCTCTAACTACAGCCAAAATGAAAGAAATTAATTTTCATTAAGGCCAAAAACACGTGAATCATATTGAAGTCTCAATAAATCCAAATACTAAAGAAAATTTCTTCTCAGAAGTTTTTTTAAGGTTCCCTGAGTTAGAGACTTCAATATTACAGGATTTTAAAAGGTATAAGGCCACTGGTGAATTGCCTAACTATTTTGGTAGAGATGTAGCTTACACTCAGCCTCATAGTGCATTCCGTTCAGGTCTTATGCACATTCATTTGTGTCTTCCCCCAAACTCGTTTCCAAAAAATCGACCCCAAAATGACAGGGTTTGTAAACGTGATGATCCTGAACAGGATGCATGTTTAGTCTATGTTCAGGGCGAGCTTTATGAAGACCGATATTCTTTAATTGCGATAATGCATCCAAATGCGCACGAGATGGCCCGCCAACATGATGTTATGAGCTATCTTTCTCGTGTTGCCCAAGAATTTAGAGACAATAATTAAAGAGTAGTCTTTAAATCTCTGAAAATTAAGATCCGCTTCTTAATCTTAAATTGATAATACATATTTTATGAGCACTTTTAAATCATAAATAATGAACTCAAATAACCCGCTCCAGCGGGTTTTTCTTTCTGAACGGCACTCAACCGGAAACCAAAAAAACGATCAGTGCTTATCGATACGGCGCATTCGGCCACTTCTTGTAAGCGAAGACGTAGAGCATGAAGAAATGTATGCCCGGACAGGAGAGCAGTAACGCCATCTTCCAGCCAAACCCAGCTTTCTGAGCCATGCGAAAGCATGGGATAAACATCAAAAACCAGATGATTAAGGACAGTGCTGCGAGGGGGTTGGGCTTTTCCATTTAAAATTATCCTTGATTTATATGCATTTATTAGCGACAGTCGGCCTAATCATTCATAAGGAATGAACACCGCTTATTGGTTGCGTAGCAAATCAATCTGAGCAAGCAGGCGCTTTAAGGTGTGAATGTTTTTGTGAAGCAGGTATTGCATTTCAACATCCCAGTCAGGGCACGTAGCAAGATCGGCATTGCACAGTTTTATGACAAAGTGAATTGCAGCTATTTCGTCCCCGCGGCAGTTTTCAGCTATTAAACGGAGTTGAGCATCACTAAGTGTTCCATGTGGCGTTTCAGCCCAGGCTTTTTTAAAGTGCCGGTAAATGGTGTCTGCTGACATAATCGTCTTTCACAAGATCGGCTCAGGCATGCTATTGATTTTCGGCGCACTGGTAGAAAACTTTAACTCTCCTTTTGCATGCTTACTCTGTCAGCACAATTAAAAAAGCCCAGCGGAGTGGGCTTTGAGTGCAGATTCCGTACTATTAATCAGTGTCGCTTCTCATAATGATTGCCCGTACGAGCGTTCTTATACGTACCATACTTGTGAGAAGATCCATGCCCACCAGCGTAATGACCACCGCGAGCAAAGCTGACAGATGGTGCCAGGAGAGCCAGAGTGATTAGAGCCACGATTGTTTTTTTCATTTATGATTTTTAAACCTTGCCATACGGGAAGACCCCATTGGCAATATACGCCTAAGCTTGGGAATAGGAATCCTGATAAAAAAACAGGTCTTTTTGCAATGATTGGAATTTGTGAATGCTCAAATGATGAGCTGGAAATAATGGTGTAAAGTGCCTAGTTATGGCAGATTAAACGGAAATGCAGAGCCGAAAAATGCGTCTGATAATTAAACGCAGATAGCTCGCTGGTTCAATTAAAGACTTAGTTATAAAAGGAATTTTTTTGGCATGGATTACGGCTATTGGTTCACTGTAATTGCAATATTTCTCACGGGGCTTGTAATGGTTAAGCAAGCAATCAGTTACTACCGAACTGGTGTCTACACCAAGACTTTCAAAGGCACGTCCAGATGTGAGCTTATCAAGAAGGCTGACCGGCCTCACGCATACTGGTTCAATCTTAGCTTGCATATGCTCGCTGGTGTTGGAGGGGTTTACTTCAGTCTGTGGTTTTTGCAATTCGATCCAACAGTGAAGGAATGGTATGAGGCTCTTACAGAGTCCCTGTCGCACCGAATTTTGATGTTGTTTTCTTAAAACACGACCCGCTCCGGCGGGTTTTTTTATGCCCGTAAATTGAGGTTCCCATGGATATTCAGGCTTACCGTGTTGCCGTGCGGCTATCCCTTGATGACCAGATTACGCGTAATCTGATGCAGGTGAGCCGTGATGCGATCGAGCTTAACAAGAAGTTCGTCACCATCACGAGGAACATTAAAGCACTGACCCGTGCGGCCCGTGAGGCGACATCTGCGCTACGCTCACTCAATCGCTCTCTGAATAATCAGTTTTCCGGCGCGTCCCGCGGAGCGCGTGAATATGCCGGTGCCATCCGCGAGATAGCTGACCAGACACAGCGCATCAACCGGGCCTCCCGTAATGTGCCACTCCTGGCGGGCAGTTACGGTGCGGCCTTAACGTTGCCCTTTCTGGCTGCCGGAGCCGCGGCTGCAGGCGGGAGCGGTGGATACGGCAATCCTGGCGGGAGACTCGCACTGCCTCCGCCTTCAGGACAGGGTGGCTGGTGGCATGGCTGGCATAACGGCGTCCCCCCGGGTGGCTGGGGCGGGGGCGGTTCCGGCCATGGCGGGAGTAATGGCCGGCCACCAGGCGGAGGCTCATATTCAGACGGCATGACCAATCTGTCCTCCGGCTATCTGGGCTTCAGGATGCTGAAGGGCTTTGTTGATGAGGCAGCCCGGTACCAGACCGTGACTGAAAAGTTCAGACAGTTTGGCATGAGTCAGGCGGCAACAGATGAAGCACTGCGTTTCGCCGAAAACACACGAGTCAGAGGCTCATCCGCGACTGACATACTGAAGTATCTGGTGGAGGCGCAGGGTGTCTTCAGCGAGTCCGGCAGGAAGTCCGTGGAGGAGCAGCTGCGGGCAGCGAAACTGGCTGCACCAGTGCTGGCACGGATTAATTTTGCATCGCAGGGACTGGATGAACATCAGCGCGAAGCCAGCACCGCGAAACAGATGGATATGCTGCGCTTCACCGAGACCGCGGGTGGTCTGAAAAGCCCTGAGCGATTCAATGAACTCATGGACGCAGCGTTCCGCGCCATCCAGTCTTCTGGCGGCAACGTCGACTTCACCCAGTACCGCCAGTTTATGGCTAAAGCGGGCACCTCAGCGTTCGGTCTGAGCAATAAAGCCCTCTTTGCAGAGCTGGAACCCATAATCGGCGAGCTGAAGGGCAGTTCAGCGGGTGATGCGCTGATGACCGCTTACAGCCGGTTAAACGGCATTATCAAACTGCCGAATCAGGTCGCGCACGACCTGATGACGATGGGCATATGGGATGCCAGCAAGATAGAGCTGAACAGCCTGGGGGGCGTGAAGCGTTTCCGGGGCAATCCTCTTATTAACGCCCAACTCTTCAGCCAGTCGCCGGTTGAATACTATGAAAACGTCATCCTGCCACTCTACCGCAGACACCATTATACGGAAGAACAGAAGCAGCGTGAGAACACCCTGATATTCGGTCGGACCGGCGGCAAAATGTTCAACCTCATCGACAAACAGCTCGAGACCATCCATCACCGCATCGACGCCTATGGCATGGCGCGCGGGCTTGATGACGCCTATGGCGCGGTTGGCAGCACCTATAACGGCAAGAAAATCGACTTCCATAAGAAATGGCAGAACCTGCAGCTGGTGATGGGCAGGGATGGCGGCCTGCTGGACACCTTCACGCAGGGGCTGGACAGTCTGACGCATTCTCTCCAGCAGATAGCAGATATCGCGCACCGGCATCCGGAAATGGCGAAGTTTGCGGGGCAGACTGCGCTGGCCGTAACCAGCCTTGCTGGCATCAGCGGGGGGTTCTGGGTCATTAAACATGCGGCGGGCGCATTGCTGACACCGCTTAAGCTGGCGGGCTGGGGTATTGACCTGCTGATTGGACGAAGCGCCACCTCGGGTCTGACCGGGCTCACTGCCGCGCTTACCGGTCTGCCGGGCATTATCTCTGCCGTGACGCTGACAGCCCTGTATCCGGGAAGCACAGTATCGCACAGCCGGGAAATGGCAGAGCGTGACCGACTGGCCCGTCAGAACGCACGTGACAACGGTGTTGCCTATAAGCCCTGGATGCCGTCGCAGTCAGATTTCGACAGGCAGGAGGTGCGGGAGCAGGCTTACCGCAGAACCGGTCGCTATCCGCCGATACCGTCACTGGCCCAAAGCCATGCCGCACAGCCCGTCAATCTTCTGATGACACATGAAGGCCGGCAGGTGCTGGTGGCCACCGTCATGAGTGGGATCAGTAAGCAGGCAGCCAGAGCACCCGCCTCAACCAGCTCTTTTGACCCGTCGATGCTGATGGTTTATCCCGGTCAGGCAGGCAACCTCTCACTACCTTAGCGGCAGTTTTTCACAGGCCATATCCACTCGGACTGCAATGTCTGTGCGCCTGTTACTGAAACATGACATCAGGGCCCTCCGGTTTACAGAATTCTGAACCTCACTTTGCCCATGATTGATCAACTGATTGTAAATTAACGGCTGTCACACCGACTGTCGTCAGCGTGGGTCTGATTAAGGTAACCGTAGAGAAAGTTTATGCTCAATAAAACCATGTTATTGCTGATGTTCACCGGCATCGCTGCGGCATCGTCTTCCCAGGCTGCACGCATTGAGTTGGGAGATGCAAACCTGCCTGCCGGAACAGCTCACCGTTCGCCGCAGACAGACGTCCTGATTCACAATAAATTGCTGAACGATCCCTTGTCGCCAAGGGTGGGTGCAGAGGACCCCGATCTGATTGTGGTCAGTTTTACCAACTACGATTGCACAGACTGCAAACAGGTCGACAGACATCTGGAGAAGCTGCTCAATGCTTATCCCCGGATCGCGGTCACCTACAAACTGCTTTCCTGGGGCCCGGAGTCATCCACCGCTGTTACCCGCAGAGCACTATCGGTGTGGATTGAGCAGCCAGACAAATTCCACGTGTTTCATCACGCGCTGATGTCTTATAAGGGCATGGCTGACGATGTGCGTATCTATTCGGCTTACAGCGCTGCCGGAATGAAACTGAGCACGTTCAGGCCAGACACACAGCCCATCATCAATGTGAATAAAGAGTTTTTAAAAGTTATGCACCTGCCGGGTACACCAGCAACCCTCATCGGAGACAAAGTGTTATTGGGTGCTGTGACTTATGACGTGCTGGAAGAGGCCGTTAAAACGGAACTGGCCGATATAAAGGAGAAGAAACGTTTAGCTGTACCGAAACAGAAAACATTCCGGACCGGCTAATTTCCGCATGAAGTACATCGTTTCGCAATCAGTCCGATGTCCGGGTATAGCTTTGTCCGCCAGTTTGCCGGTCCGGCACAATCAGAGCACAGGGCTGATACCAGCGGGGTCCTTCCTTCTCCCATAGTCAGTCTCCTCCTGAAACAGGTAAACGCAGCATGTCATTTCTGAATTCCCTGTCACAATTCGCACATGGTATCGATCCGACAGTCACCCGCCTGATGCTGGGCGACTTCGAGTTTATGGAATTCGAAGTGCCTGAACAGGTGTCTATTCGCGGCAGGCAGAAAACAGTACAGCACCAGCTGATTGGCGGCCGGCGTGTTATCGACGTGCTGGGTACGGAATATGAGCCATTAGCGTGGTCTGGCATCATAACGGGCCTGCAGGCCGGTGAGCGGGTCAGTGCCCTTGAGCGAATGCGGGATGCCGGGCATCCAGTTGTGCTTACGCTGGACGATTACCGTTTCACTGTAGTGATTACAGCCTTTAGTCCGGTGTATGAATTCATCTGGCGTCGCCCTTATTCCATTGAAGTCGCGGTTGTCCGCAATGAGGGTTCGCCGGAGAAGGTGGATGCCCTGACCGGCGCACTGCGGGCACTGATTGACAGTGACCTGGGCCGTGCGCTGGGCCTTGCAAAAATCATCAACGTTGATGCCGTCACGCAGGCCGTCAGAAATCTGCATCAGGCTGTCAGACAGGTAACAGATTTTGCGCATGCTACCGTCGTGCAGATTCAGGCCGTTGTCAGGCCCATTATTGCTGCCCGCAACATCATTCAGCATGAGCTCGCACTGCTGGAAGCCGCAGCCGCTGATATCACGACGCTGGGCGGGCTGGTGCCAGGTAACCCCATTTCAAAAACCGTCAGTAATCTGCTCACTCAGTCAGACCATGCGGCCCGCATTCCGGCCCTGTATCGCCTTCAGGAGGTGCTGGGCAGACTGAACAAAAATGTGAGTTCAGGGCAGGCTGCCAGTGGCGTGAAGGCGGTAACGCTGTCCGGAGGTAATCTGTATCAGGTGGCCTCCGAACAGTATGGTGATGCCTCTTTATGGACCAGTATTGCCGATGCGAATGACCTGACCGATCCGCAGTTGCGGGGCATTCATACCCTCAAAATACCCACCAGCCCGGCGAGTCGATAATGGACGTCATAAACCCCATCCCGGAATCCAGCGCCCGCCACGTCAGCGGGCGCTGTCTTTTGAATGGTTCAGAAGTGCCTTTTGTCTCGTTCAGCGTTGAGAGCAATGCCTTCCGCGGTGCCGGAACATTTGAGCTTACGCTGGCGATTTCAGCGCTTCCGCCCGGCATGCAGTTGCTTAACTGGTGGGCAGTGCAGACGACCATCACGGTTGAACTGTTCATTACAGTTATGACCCATGCGGGGGTTGATGAGAAAAGACACATCAAAGGCAATATTGATACCTGGCAATACGAACCGGCGCGTTTTGAAATTTCAGCAGAAGGGCGGGATTTCACTGCAAAGCTGATAGACGCGAGAACGACAGGCGAAAGTTTTAAAAATCTCACCAGTTCACAAATCGCCACTACGTTTGCGCATCATCATGGCCTGACACCGGTTGTCACGGCCACAACACAGCGCGTCGGCGAATACTACCAGATTGATACCGCTCATCTGACCGGTGAACAGACTGAATGGGATGTGATCACCACTCTGGCGGGCATAGAAAACTTTTCGGTTTATGTGGAGGGTGACAGCCTCTATTTCGGTCCCGCACGCGCCCCTGTTCATGGAAGCGACTATGTAATCCGCTGGGAGGCGCCCGGTGAGCAGGCCTTTCCCCGGTGCAATCTTTCAGGTGACCTGACTTTTGCACGGGCGCTGACGATTTCAAAAGGCGTCACGGTGGAAGTACTTAGCTGGAATGCAAAGCTGAAAAACAGACAGTTCACTGCCACCTATCCGGACCGGGCCGGGGGGACCAGACCCGGTAAAGCCACGCCGGACAGACAGGTCTATCGGGTGGTCCGAAACGGACTGACGCCCGATGCGGCGCACGCGCTGGCTGAGTCACTTTACCGGCAGATCATTCAGCATGAGATGACGTTCAGCTGCTCACTGGCAGGTGACAACCTGCTTATGCCTGAAACGTCAGTGCGTATCGAGGGCACGCAGAGTCTCTTTGATCAGCGCTATTTCTGCGATCGTGTACGGCGAACACTCAGTGCGGATACGGGCTACAGAATGATGATATCCGGCAAAAACCACAGCGCTGCGCTGGAAGTTATACGGTGAAAGTACTGCTCAACAGCATGGCGGCGGCCGCCCGTCAGAGTATGGCCGGCAAAAGCGGTACCCGTCAGGGCATTATCACAGCGTACGATCCGGTCAGCTATGCAGTAAAAGTTCAGCTACAGCCAACCGGGGAAGAAACGGGATGGATCCCCCTCAGTACGCCATGGGCGGGTAACGGCTGGGGACTGGCTGCAGGACCGATGATCGGCGCTGTGGCGGAAGTGGGATTTGATTCCGGCCTGAGGGGCGTGGGGATGGCGGAAGGGCAGTTTTACAACGACGCTGACCGCTGTCCGGGGCCACCCTCTGGTGAATTCTGGCTGGTGCATCAGAGCGGTTCGCTGCTGAAGTTTCTCAACAGCGGAGAAGTCCTCCTGTCTGCAAAGGAAAAATTCACTTATGACGCACCGGCACATCACTTTACCGGCGGCGACGTGCTGATAGATAACAATCTGACAGTCGGTAAAGACATCAGCGACCACAATGGCCGCTATGGCCCTGTAGATCGTATCCGTACCGTTTATGGCGGTCACACCCATCTTGAAAAAGGTCAGGGCAATTTCACTGCCCCGCCGAAACAGAAAATCAAAACTCTTCTGCAGGATTAACCTATGGACGACCTCTATCACTTCGCAGGCGGAGACCTCAACTCCTCTTCTACTGGCGATTTACGCACGGCATCAGGCAGCGACCGTGCGAAACAACGCATTCTGCGACGTCTGCTGACCAACCCTGGCGACTACCTGTTTCATCCGGAATACGGTGCCGGGCTGGGGAAGAAAATTGGTGAGGCAGTCAGATCGGGGGAATGGAAATCACTCATCGGTGGCCAGATGTTGCTTGAAGACGCTGTAGCCCCCCATCCACCGCCAGTTGTGAACCTGTCCCTGATTGAAGGGGGCGTCAGCGTGTCGATTGCTTACAGCGATGACCTGTCAGGCATGCCCGAAACGCTCAACTTTGACGTCACAAGGTAAGCAGATGCCATCGCTCAACGTTAAATCTTTCTCTGAACTCGTCAGCGAACAGGTCACTGCTATACAGTCCCGGGCGGCAAAACTGCTGGACTTCTCCATCGGCAGCATTCTGCGTTCGCTGGCTGAATCCAATGCCGGTGTGGCAATGTGGATCCAGCAGTTGTTCGTGAAGCTTCTGGTGACGACGCGCGCCGCCACCTGCTCAGGTGACGATCTGGATAGCTGGATGGCGGACTTTGGTTTTTTTCGTCGCTCTGCCGTGCAGGCCACTGGCAACGTGACGTTCTCCCGTCTCACGCCCACCTGCCAGGCCCTTATACCGGTCGGGACAAAGATAACTACCCTTGATGGCAGCCAGACCTACACTGTTATTGCAGACCAGGCCGGGCGGTCGGGCTATATCATCGCAGCCGGCGTTATCTCTCTTGATGTACCGGTACGGGCAGACACCGCAGGCGTTGCGGGTAATGCTCAGCCAGGTACCATCACCGTCATCACAGGTTCAGTGTTATATGTCGATCAGGTCACCAATCCGGAAGCTTTTACCGACGGAAAGGATGCTGAGTCCGATGACGAATTCCGCGCACGATTCAGATTGTGGATTTCGTCATTATCCAGAGCAACCAAAGCGGCGATTACGTTTGCGCTCAGCACTATTCAGCATGGCGTCAGCTTCACTCTGAGCGAGAATGTCGCCTGGGACGGTGCGCCGCAGCCGGGATATTTTTATGCGGTAATTGATGATGGCAGCGGCATGCCGCCACGCGAACTCCTTGATCGTGCCTACAGGGCAATTGATGCTGTGCGCGGCTTCACTATTACCTTTGGGGTTTTTGCGCCGGAGGTTATCTATGCCAGTGTCGTGCTTTCATTTACGACAAATAATCAGGCAGACCACACAGGTGTAGCCATGCTGGTTGAGGAGGCGATAACACATTACATTGCCAGCCTTAAGCCTGGCCAGCTAATGGCCTACACCCGCATCATCAGAGCGGCCTATGCGGCCAGTCCATTGGTCACGAACGTGACATTCCTTACCCTCAATGGCGGAAAAGCCGATCTCGCGGCCTCGCCAAAGCAGGTTATTCGCAAAGGTCAGATCACGGTGAGCTGAATGGCTAAAGGTGACAAAAATGACTTTCTGGCCCGGCTTCATGCACTGCTTCCGCCTGGCTGGTTTAATGATGACAGTCCGATTCTTGAAGGTACGCTGTCTGCATGTGCCTCATCGTTATCCTGGTGTTACACCCTTTATCGCTACGCCCGTAAGCAGACACGCATCTCCACCGCCACTGATGGCTGGCTGGACATCACAGCCTGTGACTTCTTTGGCAATAGCCTCAGCAGACCTGATGGTATGGATGATGACCGCTTCCGGATCCGGATAAAAACGAATCTGCTTCGAGAGCGGGGTACGCGACAGGCGGTCATCGACATTCTTGAGATGCTGACAGGGAATAAGCCTGCTGTGTTTGAGCCATCGCGCCCAGCAGATACAGGTGCCTACGGTAGTCCGGCCATCGGCTATGGTGCGGCTGGTGGATATGGATCCCAATATCTGCCTTACCAGGCATTTGTGAGCGTCAGCCGGCCGCGCGGTCAGGGCATTCCCTGGGTGGCGGGCTATGGAACATCAACGGCCGGATACAGTAACCCTTCGCGTGCACAGTATGTTTCCAGGCAGATGATCACTGGCTGCATTACGGATGCGCAGATTTACGCAGCCATTGCGATCGTTAAACCGGAAGGCACCCTCGTCTGGGTAAGAATTCATTAATCTCATTTTCTCCGTTAACAGTCACACGATGGCCATCCTGCTGATGGTCTTTTTTATGGATAACACTATGGATCGACAAATTGTTTATCCGGGCGCCATTCCGCTCGAAACCGACCTGCTTAACACTAATAAGTTTGCCATGACAGGAATGGCAAAACTGGCATCAGCCATTATGGGCGAAAGCACATGGCTTCACGGGCTGGCATGTAAGCCGACTGCACCTGCATCAATGAGTGTGGAGGTCGGGGAAGGGCAGATTTATACGCTGCAGCATGTCGATGATACGGCTTATTCGTCACTGGCTGCTGATAACACAAATACCATTCTGAAGCAGGGTCTGAATACGTCTGCGTGCCTTTTCAGACTGGAGGCACCCGCATTACAGGGACATAGCATCAACTATCTGATCCAGGTGACTTACGCAGATACTGATACGGGCCCCACTGTACTGCCTTATTACAATGCGGCTGACCCGGCGATAGCCTTTAGCGGGCCGGCTAACAGCGGCACTGCACAAAGCACGGTAAGAGCCGGTAAATGTCATCTTGCAGTAAAAGCGGGTATTGCCGCCAGAACGGGTAACCAGAAGTCCCCGACACCGGATCCTGGTTATACAGCAGCATGGATAATTACCGTAAATAACGGGGATTTATTCATTGAGGCTTCAGCGGTAAGCATAGCTGAGCATGCGCCTTTTCTTCCGGAGGACGGCATCATCACTGCTGTTCAGCAGGGGTGTATGAACCGTGGCAAAGCGAATCGTGAGGGGGATACCTACCATCTGGTCTGTCAGCCGCCAGTCACTAAACTTACAGATGGGATGCGTCTGTTCTTTCGCACACCAGCAACGAACGGGGGAGCATGTAAACTTCGCGTAGGGGATTTTCCGGCCTGTCCGGTTTATGACGAGGTCTCCAGAGAACTTACTGAGGGCAACCTCAGCATCTGCCAGCAAAATGAAGTTGAGTGGAATGCGACCCTGAATGCGTGGATCCTGTGTAATAACAAGCAGAAACTTGACTGGGCCGATATGGATCGCCGTTATATCCCGGTCAGTGGCGGCAGGGTCAAAGGGCCGCTTGCAGTAGAGGGCTTACTGGAAACGGACAGGGCACTGAAAATAGGGGAAACAGAAGTCACATCCGAAGGCGACATTCTGGGAAAAGCCTGGGGCGGAAGTCTGCATTCCTGGCTGAACAGACGTTCAGCCTTATTTTTGCAGCAATTAAGTGATCAGCCTTTGGTCTGGAAAGACCCGGTCAGTAACCTTGTTATCCAGGGGGGCCTGTATCCGGCGAACAAAGGAGTGATCAGGTTTCCTTTGACTTTCCCTCAAAGCTGTACCCTCGTCTTAATCACGCAGTGCGGCAAACATAAAATGAGCAAAGATAACGCGTTTGTTTCTGATGTTAAGTCCACCAGTTTTTATTTGAACGCTGGCAGCGGGGAACCTTCTTTCTACTGGCTGGCCATGGGGTTTTAATCATGAATATCGGGTATAGCGCAAAAACGAATACATTTTTCTTAATTGATGAAGAGGCAGCTTACAGGAAATCCGGCACGTGGCCGGATGATATTATTCCTGTGCCGGATGACGTGTGGCAAAGGTTTATAAGCGAACCGCCGGAAGGTAAAGAACTCGGACCAGGAAAAGATGGCCTGCCAGCCTGGGTTGATATCCCTGACCAGGAAGGCCCAACCATTGAGGAAAACGAGTCGATAAAGAATGCGTTACTGGAAAGGGCGGATACGGAAATACGCATGCTGACAGTAGTGCAGGAAATTTATGGACTAAATGAAGAAGAAAAACAGAAACTCATTGCCTGGAAAAAATATTTAGCTGAAGTATACAGGCTGGACGCGAGAGTAAATAAGAAACTGGACTGGCCAAATATGCCAGAAGCTGGCTGAAGAGGCTCGTCCGGAACGAGCCTCTGAGTTAATACTTAAAAGCGATAACCGACATTGATGATAGCGCTCTTCACATCATGTTTTTTTGATGTGAAAGCGGCCTGCGAGCCTTCAAAAGCTGCAGTTAATGCCAGATGTCTGGTTGCATCAAATGTCAGACCAGTACTGTACGCAAAATGGTTGGAGGAAGATGAACCGCTACTGGAAGACATTCTGTTAATATCTTCATAATTTAACGGGTTGTCCACTTTCGTATGCGAGATACCGCCTAATGCAAATACACTGAGTTTATCGGAGATGCGGTAAGTCGGTCCCATCAATGCTGAGTAATATACTGCATTTCTGTCTAACCGGTGTTTTGCATTATATTTTTCTCTGCATGCTGTATCATTTTTTCTGCACTCGGTATTGGCATTCTGCCAGTTCTTCTTCATCGCCGACACGGTACCCATGAAACCCCACGGTGATGATGTCTCATACTGAAACCGGAAGTTTCCGCCCTGAATTTCACCAAAATCATTAATATGACCACGCTGGTAACCAAAGGACATGGTCGGGCTTACATCCGAATCCTCTGCCATCGCATTGGTGCAAAAAATTATGGAAGTCAGCAAAGCCAGTGACGCTTTTCTTAATAACATCTGAACTCCTTTTAGAAATGGGTTGCAAATTTCGGCGTGCATACCCGTTAAGGGAGACCCATTTATAGCCAGACTTCAGTTCATAAAAGTGAAAATTAAGTTTTTTTCATGATGCTAATTCAGGGGGCTTAAAAAATTGTTTTTTATATTGTTAGAGTAGTGAGTTCGGGAGTTTTATTAATTTGTGTGTCAGTATGTAAGTTTTATTTTTATGAGCACTCAGGGCCCGTCTTACTCATAATGATGCGTATTGATAAATACTTCGGCGGATAACATTCATCTTCAGCCTGGAAAAAAACCTGTTATGAAACGATTTACATCCACTTCCATAAAAGCTGAGCGCTTAAAATTGGATTTAAGTTCGTAGGGAACTGTGCAGTCATAAATGGTTTTACATGTGATACCGGATGCCCGGATTGAATGACTGAACGCGGGATCCTGAGAAGGATCAAGCGGGTGACATCGTACGCCAGGTATGAAAATTGTATCCACATCTCCCTGATATCGGGTCGTCATCGCCCAGATTACATCGCTCAGATCAAAAATATCGACGTCCTCATCGACAATGAAAACATGTTTAAGCTCTGAAAAGGCTGAAAAAGCAAGTAAGGCAGCCTGTCGCTGGCGTCCTTCATCCTGTGGACCACGCTTGTGTATCTGCAGTACCGCCATATATTTACCGGTTCCCGGCGACGGGCAATGCACATTCTTAACCAGTCCAGGAAGTGCTCTCTCTGCCATATCCAGGATGCTTGCTTCGGTTGGTATTCCGGCGAGATTAGTGTGTTCATCGCTTGGTCCGATACAGGTCTGAAGTATAGGATTTCTGCGGTGCGTGACTGCCTTAACTTTAATGACCGGGACTGCAGCCTGAGCTTCTCCAGTGTAACCGGGGAACTCAGGCATCGCTTTTCCGCTGTGGGTATGCTGGTCCTCCTGAACCCGATAACCCGGCATCAGCTCACCTTCAATGACGATTTCTGCATTCGCGATTGCCCTGGCGTTTACAGCAACACCCTGGACCACTTCGACCGCGCGCCCCCGCAGACCGCCGGCGATGGCTAATTCGTCAAAGCCCAGTGGTGTGGTGGGGGGTTCGAAACAGGCACCGATTTCGATTGCCGGATCTACGCCAATACTGATGGTGATGGGGAGAGCCTTTCCTGCTTCCTCCGCTTTGATACGAAACTGGTCAAGATGTCGGCCTGGCACAAAATACATTGATATTTCGTCTTTACCCTGCACACATAGCCGATGAATAGTTACGTCATGTCTGCCTGTTTCCGGATCGGCTGCGTAGCACATTCCCATTGTAAAATAGGGACCGGCGTCTTCAGGTGTATTGGTCGGTGCAGGCAGCAGCGTGCGAATATCAAAGTCTTCATCCGAAGCAAGATGAACAATTTCCTGGCACACAGCCTGTTCAGCCGGAATAACAACAGGCGCTATCGCTGAATGCACTGATTCAAGAAGGAGCTTTGCCAGGTTTTCTTTGGGCACCCCGAAAAGACGCGCAACACGCTGACGTGAGGCCAGCAGGCCTATCAGAATCCGGAAATTTTCATAGCCTTTAACGTTGTTGAAAACCATCGCTGGCCCGGTTCGGGTAGGACGCATGACTGTGCCGCCTGCCCCCACGTAGCGATAGACCCCTGAAAGTTCAGCAGCAGGATCAACCGGCTCGCTGGTTTCAGTATATTCATTCTCATATTGCCTGATAATTTTAAGGGCAGTTCTTAAATCGAAAACCTGACTGACTGACGGGCTCTGTTTCATCTCTGACATAATATTTCCTGTTACGAGTACTGAAATTTCTGTTGAACATCCATGAAAGGCCATTTCACTAAAATGTGGGGGTTCCGTGGGGCATTTCACCTTTATACCCTGAGTTTCCCGACATGATATTCTGACGTTGTCCATTCAGATGAGCAGAATGTAAACTTACGGGTAATAAGTCTCCAATTAAAAAGTATCTGTTATTAAAAACAATTTGTTATCAGGCCGATATGGATAAGAGAAAACTCGAGTCATTTTTAGCCCTTGCGCGTACGCTGCATTTCGCCAAAGCGGCATCTCAGGTCAACATCACTCAGCCCGCTCTGAGTCAGCATATACAGTCGCTTGAGCAGAGCTGGGGAGTCAGGTTGTTTGAAAGAGATAAACGCCACGTCAGCCTGACTGCTGCGGGAAAGATGGTCATCGGCGAAGTGGAACGTACCGTTGAGCAACTGAACCGGTTATCAGACAGTGTGAGACATGTGGCTGGTGGCGGGAGTACAGTATTCAGGCTGGGTTATGTCGGAACATCGGTACTGGAATCATTGATTGTGAGCGCGATAAGAACGTTCAGGTCTTCGTTTCCTGACGTGCTTCTTGAAGCTGGAGAATTTAGCGTGAGGGAACAGGTTTGTTTACTGCAGAACGGTGAGCTGGATATAGGGATTATTCGCGGACCGATGCCCAGTAACCGGCTCATCACTCATCGCATCATACAACAGCAACCTCTCAAACTGGTGGTAGCAGACACTCACCCACTCCACTTCATGCCAGAGATAAGAATGCAACACCTGGCGAACGAGACACTGATTATTCTGGATGATCCGGAAGGTGTTGGGCTCGGGGGAACGGTACTTAAGCTCTATGCAGATTCCGGCATCATCCCATCTCATATTAAACGTGTGCGCGATTTGAGTACTGCAGTGGACCTGGTTGCTTTAGGCGCGGGAATTACGTTTGTTCCTGCCACACAGCTAAATAGTGTACGTAGTGACGTCGTAACGCTGGACATTTCTGATGCTCAGCCTGAAACGTCTCTGTTTTTATGCTGGAAGAAAGGGCATTTAAGCCGGAACCTGAGGCACTTCACGGAGTTGATACCCTGAGAGAAATTTCGTGTCAGGAGGTTTCAGCCTGCATGATCCTGGAGCTTTCAAAAAGCCAACTTGATCTGGCTGATTGCATTGCGCTGTCAGTACTGTGGCAGATTCAAAAGTCCCAAGCGGGCCGGGGAGTCCAGTTATAGCTGCCATCAAAAAAACTCTCAACGTCCGCTTTGTGCCAGAAGCGGACGTTGTTGAGTTCACACAGTAGGAGCTCATGAAAACAGGAACGTCATATTTTGTCTTGATTAACGCGGGATGAAAGCTCCTCATGGCTCTCTTTTCGTTCACTGTAGCGATCGGCAAGGTAACCGGTCTGTCCCTTGAGTATGAGAGTGATTTTAAACAACTCTTCGGCGACATCGACGATACGATCATACCAGGACGAGGGTTTCATTCTCCCGTTCTCATCAAATTCCTGCCATGCTTTGGCCACTGAAGACTGGTTGGGGATCGTAAACA
>Ga0308162_1000185_pt1 | contig 77612 bp, 80 predicted proteins | sample PhySR2_FD_201370 | JGI IMG/M metagenome (GOLD analysis project Ga0308162, IMG submission 201370) | Phyllosphere microbial communities from UC Gill Tract Community Farm, Albany, California, United States - DLSLS.R2 | ecosystem: Host-associated > Plants > Phyllosphere > Unclassified | place: USA... | reverse complement strand
TTGACGCCATCCGGCCAATACGGTTTAATGCGCCCCGTTGCCCGGATAGCTCAGTCGGTAGAGCAGGGGATTGAAAATCCCCGTGTCCTTGGTTCGATTCCGAGTCCGGGCACCACTAATTCTGCATGAAAGCGCGCTGGTTAGAGGTGTACCCTTTAACGGGCGAAACAAAGGAACTTTGCAAGTCAAAATCGTAGTGTTGTTCACTGCACACTCGAGATTGATGATTAGGTTCCTCTTAAAAAGGATGCCTGTGTCCAACCACAGGCGTCCTTTTCTCGATCACTGTCTATTTTTACAGCTTGTTAAAGTTATGTCAAGATACCCCGGGACCAGTTGCTGGTATTCGGGGTATATCCATATAAAGCGCCAGTTCACTTTCCAACGCCTGTCCTGTTATCTTCAGATCCAGTTCAATATATTCCATAGTGGTACTCACGCTGCGGTGCCCCAAAAGGCTTTTAACCATGGCCAGATTGCGATCGGGAGATTTCATCATCTCAGTCGCCAGGGTATGTCGAAAACGATGTGGTGTGACCTTAAAACCACACTCTTTTGTCAGTCGTGTGAAAAAAGATCGTACAGGTTGTATTTCAGGTTCCGGTCCGACTTCACCCAGAGGATTTTTAAATCGCTCCACATCGAACAGGTAATCTTCCGGCTCAGCCCCCTGATTGACGGCCCTGTTGATTAATATTCGCATCCGTTCACGCGCAAAGCCCACTATTGGGACAAGCCATTCGCGATGTGTTTTACTCCCTTCCCTACACAACAATATCGAGTTTGCTTCCATATCAACATCCATCAGACGTATATGTAGCAACTGGTTCTGCCTCATCCCTGTTGAACGTAAAACATCTATAACAGTTCTCCAGTACCACACAGGGTTAAGAGCACAAGGACGACACTTACCCACGCTCAACTTCTCCTGTTCTTCGAACTGTTCCAATACCAGGTTGAGCCTCACCAGTTGGTCACGATTGAGCAACCTTTTCCTCTTGCTACCTGGAGGGACCTGCGTTTCCTGAACCGGGTTATCTGTTATCGATAACCATTTCTTCTTTATACCTTGGTTATAAAGCGCTCTAAGATGACGGACTTTATTATTCCAGGTGCTCGTTGTAAGCCCTCGATTCAACATATCACGACGCCAGAGTATAAGGTCGCGCTGTGTAACTTCATCAGGCATTACTTCAAACCCTATAAATCGTCTGAAAACAGCTACCACGCAGCGATAGCTTTTCTCTGTATCCGGTCGTAACGGTTTTGAGAAAAAATACTCCTCAAGCAATGCTTCCCAGTCCATCATTTTTCGTTTGTTCATGAAATACCCCCGGTTGATATTAAGTGCCCCAAGCCGTAGTGCTTGCAGGCACAGGCAATCTCTATCAAGGGATAACCAGTACCGGACTGTCGTCAGGTACGGGCGCGCCTCGATAGAGTAAACTGGCTTTAATGAGATACCCTTTCGTTCGCTTGAAAGATCCTTTGCGTTCTGAGCTGGCATACAACTCTGCAAAGTAAAAACGCTTACCTTTCACTCGACGATGCTTGTCCAGGCGCTCGAAGCTATCCTGTAATGCTTCACGCTGATCGCCGGCTAATCCGGTTTGCTTCAAGTAGAGGTAGAAAATTCCCGGCACCGTGATAAAGACGAACCCGGCAACCAGATGCACTCTCGCCTCTACCGTATTAATCGGGATGTCTCCTGAACTCAGCCCGGCGCTCAGCCACTGCAAGAACAGTTCTCCGGAATGCTCATCGGAGGCAGGCACTGCCTCCCCACTGACCACTGCGCTTTCCTTATCTGTTCCAGATTCCATTTTTTCGGGAGGAGATTGAGGCATCGCTGTTTCTGCACGGGCAACGACATCCTCAGAAGATGCGGCACTTGCCGTAAGGATTGGTGTCTTTTCTGGCACTGCCGGCTCACTATCCGCTACAGTGAGGAAATCTGTTGCCGATCGTTCACGTTGTGCAAGCTCTGGAACCTCCTCTTGGGGCGCGTCCTCCTGAGACTGCACTTCAGGAGCCTCCGGCACAGATACACTGACATTCATCAGAGAAAGCAGCGCCTGCATATCCTCCTCAACCTCAACTGCAGGTTCGGGTGCAACAACCATCTCGGCCAACGGTAAATCATTAACGGGTGCATCCAGCGCGGAGCTCAGCAGTACATCAGCCGATGGAACAGTCATGGCGGCCGCAGAGCTGATTGCAGCTGCAGTGTCAGCACCGTTTTCCTGGTCGTTTGTGGCAGCCGGTTCTCCCGTCATAGCACTTTTCAAATCAGCACCAGGTGCACTGCTCTCCAACGCACCCTGTGCAGCAAGTTCGCCAACAAGGTCTGGTGACGTCTCTGTCGGCGCGGGTATGGGAGAGGAAGGAATGGCAGCGGCCGCTGGCGCCGCCATGGCAATGGCATCACCGTGCGCCAGCTTGACAGCTTCCTGAACAATCTCATCGATCACCGGTAGCGAGCTGGGTTGCCCTGACGCTATCAGCATCACAGCCTGCGCCGCAGCCGGCAGGGTAGACAGCCAGTTGACCGCTTCCGCCGGCAACAGACGACACGCTATTAACGCGCTTTGGCTCATCGTGATACCTGGTTCTGGCGCCGCTGGCTTGAATCGAAAACGGTAAGGTTCGGCGGGAACAGTCAACCCGGGTAACCACGGGCGCCCAGTCTGCAGCTCACCTTCGAACAGCGCGAGTTGTGGCAGGTAACGCCAGAGCGCCGCGTAAAACACCACCGCGTTCCACAGAATATTTTGCGCTGACTGATCTTCAGGTGCGGCGCCTGGCGGCAACATATGCCCCTTGGCCAGGCGAACGGCAAAGGTCGTCGTCTGCAGCGTGATATCAACCAGCCCGCCTTCATTAGCATACTCACCTTGCCGGGCTGCCGGCAGCACCTGCATCAGCGCCACCAGGTGATGCAGCGGCTGCAGATAAAACTGCTCGTACAGATCCTTTGGCAGCGCACTGTTTTCCCACAGCTGCTGCAGACACTGTTTACGGGTTGGCATGTCCAGCAGTTGCGTGGCGGACTGCGGCATAAAATACCCCGCCGGCCCTGCAGGCGATGAAGATATTGATGATTTTGCCCTGGTCGATACCTCACGGGTGCCGACCAGCAGTTCCTTGATGGCCTTCAACATGCCGGCATATCCCCTTCCCCGTCATCCGCGGCGTCTTCATCAAAGAGAACCTGCAGTAACCCGTTAATCACCAGCACTTTTCGCGCGCGAGTTACCGCGACATACAGCAGATTGGTTTCGTCAGTGCGCTCATCCTCAGGCAACAACGGGTCAGTGATATCGGCAAAGTCTTCGTTCAAGGCGACCACCGGCCACTCCAGTCCCTTACTGCGGTGCGCTGTCGACACCGTAACCTGAGCCTGAGTTTCATCTGTGACAGCATGCTCCCGCATTACCTGCAGTTTCTGTGGCAACGGGAAATACTGTTCAAGCAGGCGCAGGCCCTGGTTCATTTCCGGATCTTTCGTGGCCTTGGCCACCGACTCGAATTCCTCAAAATCGCGGTACTCCCGCGACAACGCCGGCGAGCGCATCCGTTCAGGCATGTCTGCAGAGAACCAGTAAAGGTCTTCGAGTTCCTCGGTTTTGTAGCCGGCGATACCGCCGACCCAAAACACCTTCTGTCCTGCCAGGCTGGCATCCAGCGCCGCCCCAATCACGCCGGCAACGGTTCGGCTTAATACCGTGACGTGCTCTCCCCGATGCTCGTCTGGCAGACGTGTGACCACCGCATCTTCCCCGCCATCGCCCACAACGGGCAGCGTTTCCCCCTGACGTGCCAGCAGCATGTTGGCCACGCTGGCCACCGCCGGCCCGAACCGGAAACTGTGAGTCAGGTTCAGCCGTTCGGCGTCGCTGAGCGCCGGCGCATCGAGGGCATTCTCGGCGCCGCGGAAGCGGTAAATCTGTTGATGACGATCGCCGACCAGTACCACATTACAGTCCTGCGCAAGAACCAGGCTCTGCGTCACCGGGTTAGCATCCTGCGCCTCATCGAACAGTAACGTTTGCCAGCGCCTGGAGAGATCTGGCTGAGAGAGCTGATACAGCTTGAGATAGACATCGTGAGTGACCGGGAACGTACCATCCTGGCGCGCGGATTCGCGCCACAGCTGCTGCGCGGCCGCGAGGATCCGGTCTACTGATAACCCGCTGCGGTCATCTTCATCCGGGAGGTGTTGCGGCCCAAATTTGTTGTCGCCGCTGCACAAAAAGGCGTTGAAGGCCATGATGGCCGTTCTGGCCAGCGGCCAGTGACGTGTATTGAGCTGACGGGCAACGTCGGTGATCCGCAGATTCCCCGTTAACCGCTTCTGGTAATGGCGGCCGAAGTTGGGCCATGCCAGTTGATGCGACGTTTTACACTCAACGTTGAAGGGAAATTTCTGTTCAGCCTCATCCCTGACGGCGCGGTTATACGCCAGATAGAGCATCCTGCTGTCGGGGTTCGCCAGGGCATAGCGCACCAGGGTGGATGTTTTGCCCGTGCCGGCAAACGCCCTCACGACCAGGCGGTGGCCAGACCAACCGATGACGGCTGCCTGTTCAGGCGTATCAGAATAAGACATCAGCAGCACTCCATTAAACTGGACCGGCGCTATGCTGCGCAGGTCGGCACGATACGCACCACAGGAAACTCTTTTCCCGGAAGAAAAGATTTATTCTGTTCAGGCGTATTCTGGGTGATATATCCTTATCAATCCCATGCTGCTGCAGTTGGTGAAGCAAAAGGCCACAAAAGGACCACGTGGATAAATCATCCACGTGGGTATTTGAGGCAAAAACAAATATTTTTTAATTTATTCAGGGCGCTACCATCATTATTTAAGCCCTGTTTATTATTCGGGAATTAAATGAATAATTAATTCCGTTTTATTTTTTTAAATACTTCGACGGTATTTTTAATCGCTATTTCAGTTGGCAGGCGCTCCATCGAGCTGGCGCCGTAGAATCCGTGGCAATCTGGGCAATGAGCCAGGATATACGCCGCATCTTCCGGCTCCGCGATAGGACCACCGTGGCACAGCACAATCACGTCATCCCGTACCGCTTTCGCCGCCCAGGCACAGGCGTTGATTATCGGTATACAGGACTCAAGGTCATGCGCAGTTTCGGCACCGATATCCCCGCCGGTGGTCAACCCCATGTGCACGACAATGATGTCCGCGCCGGCCTGGGTCATCGCCACCGCGTCGTCCGGATTGAAGACGTACGGGGTGGTCAGCATCCCCTTCTCATGCGCCAGGCGTATCATGTCGACTTCCAGCTGATAGCCCATCCCGGTCTCTTCCAGGTTCTTGCGGAAATTGCCGTCAATGAGACCCACGGTCGGGAAGTTCTGTACGCCGGCAAAGCCCTGATTCTTGAGCTCGTCCAGGAACGGTGAGAGATTACAGAACGGATCGGTGCCGCAGACTCCGGCAAGTACCGGCGTTTTTTTGACGACAGGCAACACTTCGTTTCCCATCTCACGCACTATCTGATTGGCGTTACCATACGGCATCAGTCCGGACAGTGAACCGCGACCAGCCATCCTGAAACGACCCGAGTTGTAGATGACTATCAGGTCAACGCCGCCGGCCTCTTCGCTGCGCGCAGAAAGACCGGTGCCAGCACCGGCGCCAATAATCGGTTCATCACGGGCGACTTTCTGTTTCAGACTTTCAACAAGCATCTTGTAGTTATTCATTAAAGTTTCCCTGGTGTTGAGTGATGAGGGGTTCCCTGGTGTTGCATGACTGCGTTGAACTCCTCAATCACAAGTGCTGCAAATTCAGGTGCGTTAATATGGTGAGGTGTTTTGATGATCCGACGCTGGCTCGTCTGCAGCACAGTCGATTCCAACCCTTCGGCAAAGGCAAGCCTTGCCTCAGGGTCACAGAATGGCTGGCCGGGAGCATCAAGCGCGGAAAATCCACCTTCGGGAATAAGAAAACTTACCGGCCCATTGCATTCGTTGAGCTTGTGCCCTATCCATACGCCGAGCTGATAGTTTTCCCCTGGTGTTGTGCGCATTAGCGTCACCTGAGCGTTATGCTCGACAAACTGCCGCTGAGCATAACGCTCAGGTATGCTGTCAGGCCCGCTGAAATTAACCATATCCAGAGCCCCTGCACTGCCGATCCATGGCACCTTTGTCTCCGCTATACAATCTAACCGAGTTTCTGGACATGCGAGTACGCCGCCAAACAGTAAGTCAGCGGTTTCAGTCAGCGTGATATCAAGAACGCCGACAATTTCTCCATTCTCAACAAGCCGTTCCATCGAAGTACCACCATTGCCAGTGGCATGAAATACCAAAGGGTCGTACTGTTCATGCAACGCTGTAATCAGCTGGTTAATGCATGGCGTAGTTACACCAAACATGGACAAACCAATAACGGGTTTTTGGGCGCGATCAGGGACAACCAGATGATTTACAGCACCGGCTATCATATTGGCCGCATTAGAGAGAATGGTACGAGAGAGGTAATTAAGGCCGTTAAGGTCAGTCACCGTGTACAGCATGGCAATATCTACGCCCCCGACATAGCCGCTAACGTTACCCGACGCCATGGTAGACACCATCAGTTTGGGTATGCCTATAGGCATTGACTTCATCGCTGCCGTTATCAGGGCTGTTCCGCCGGAACCCCCTATGCCAATTAATCCAGAAATATCTTCCGAGGTACTGCGTAGAAAACGAGTCAGAGCAACAGACATGGCTGTTACAGCACGACCACGCTCATTGCAGAAAACCGCTTCACAGCCTTCCGGATGATATTCAGCAATCTGTGATGGCGGAATATCTATCTTACTGTCTTCACAAAATTCCGACGGCTTTCCAGTAGACACATCAATAATATGTGAATCCACGCCGGCGGCATGCAAACAGGACTTCAGCCAGAGCAACTCATCGAGTTTGGTGTCCGCTGTCCCTATGACATACACAAACTTGGCCATACAACCCTCTCCATCATAAGGGGTGAAAGATTGATTGATATCGTGCAATATAAAGCTAGGCTAATATTTTATAACGCGCAAGATATTTTTATCACGCATGATATTTTTTGTTGAGCGAGACAAAAAAATGCAACTTTTTGACGAAAACAACCTGTCACCAGTGCGGCGGCGAACCCTTGAACGTCTTGTTAATGCAGCACTGAAGCTCTACAAGGAAGACAAATTCCCATCCCCGGAAGAGATCACCCGCGAAGCCGAATATGCGAAGGTTACCCTCCGGAGTTACTTCACAACGCACAGCGAGTTCGTTGAGTATGTCGTCAAACAGGTCATAGGGTCTGTTGAAAGGCCTATCATGGGGGATGATGCTGAGGATAATATCTGCCGATTACTGAGCTGGGGATATGGAGAGCTGTACTCTCATGAAGGACTAATGCGTGATGCAATGCGCATTTCGCAACATCGCTGGCAGACCCGCCATGAGGAGAAGGAGCGTGAAGAAGAAGATACTCTGCTTAAAAAGAGTAACCGCCGGGAAGCACTCACTGAAGCATTAGCACCGCTGGAGTCTCAACTCCCACAGGACAAAGTTCAAAAGCTGGTCATGCTGATGTCAGTGCTCTATGGCACCGAAGCGATGACGGTACTCAAAGATACCTTTGGCTTGGAGCAGGAAGAGATCGTGGATCTGACCACCTGGGGGGCAAAACTTATGCTACGCCAAGCAAAAAAGGAAGAAGAATGAAAAGGTTAGCCACAAAAAGGGACCTTCCATTCATAACCAAACTTATTCGTGAAGGGGCGAAAAATCATCATTTCGATACGAATCTATTAAACCCTTTCGAGTGGTTTTTATATAAAATTCGGCTCAGGCTAATGATTTCAAAGGGTTTCGATCATCACTACCATCGAAAGGCCGAGAAGTATATAAGTCGTAAAATGGGCGTTTTTGTATGGATGGATCAAGGGTTACCTGTAGGTTTCAGCATTATCGCCGGAGACGTTAAGGGTTATTTCTACAAAGAAATTCTCATGGTCTCAATATCTCCAGAACACCAAGGTAAGGGGTTCGGGAGAAAGATAATAGAAACGCATTTATCTGAATCTAAGGCCCGGGGAGAAATGCTTACTGCCAGATGTCATCCAGAATCAAAAATAATGCATAATATTTTAATAAAAAAAGGGTTTCGCTGTAAAGTGGATGAGTCAGGTTTGCGTCACCTATGGAATAGATATCCGGTTCATAACGGCATATAGGGATCCGCTTGGGAAACGGAATACATCCTACGTCAAGCCTGTTTTTTGAGCTGGCATGACGGGCTGTTATGTGCCAGGAGCGGACGCTGAACCTGTGAAGATTATCTGTCGCTATGGCCTTATAAACTTATCTTCCGTTTTAGCCCTACTGGGAAAGACCAGCCCAGTTTTACACCAAGTGTGCATAGTGCGATCAGTATCATTCCTGTCATCTGAATGACCCCAGGTTGATGGCCATAAAACACCCAGTCTACAATGATAGCAACCAGTGGGTAGATAAAAGTCAGCACTCCAATAACCGGGGTGGTTAACTTTGGATAAGCCGAGTACATCAGGACGTAGGCAACACCGGTGTGCAGTATACCTATGCCAATTAACCACCCCCACGACTCAGGAGGAACTGAACGAAACGAATCGGTAAAAGGGGCTAGCAGAATAATTCCAACTATCGTCTGGCATAATGTGGTAATTTCGGGCCGTTGCTGTCCCAGTCCTTTCCCCACTACTGTTGATATCGCGTACAGCAAGGCGGCAATCAGAGTAAGCGCGACTCCCAGAACCCAGCGAATATTAATGATACTGAAGGGAGCGATAAGCCCACTAGCCAAAATGACACCTGTAAATGCTCCTGCTATCCATAGGACCTGGTTAAGTGAGATCTGTTCCCTAAGAAACACCGCGCTCCGATACTGGCGAAAGTCCGGACTCCACGGCAAAAGCACCAACCGTTCCTAACATCGCCATTCCGACAGCAAGTTTAACCGCAGGTAGCTGTTTGTCTGACATTTTTCTATCCCTTCCCAGGCTCTAAAATGAACAATGAAGCAAATATATTTTTTGTGGTTAAATTAAGCCAGTGAATAGATTTGATGGCTTCTATTTGTTATGTTAATAGCACTATGGCTAACCTTTTAGATATTGATCTGCTGCGTGCCTTTGTTGCTGTTGTCGAAACGGGCAGTTTTTCCCGTGCGGGCGAACGTATCGGGAGAAGCCAGTCTGCTGTGAGTATGCAGATCAAACGTCTTGAACAGTCCATCGGTAAGCGCCTTTTACATCGAGGGACAAAGGCTGTTGCCCTCAACTCCGTTGGTGCTGATTTCCTGGTTCATGCCAGGCAAATTTTAAAACTGTCAGATGAGGCCTGGACAAGTGTGACACGCCCAGAAGAAACTGGCTGTGTTCGCCTGGGGGTACCTGATGACTATGCCGCTTTTTTATTACCTCCGGCGCTTGAACAATTCTCGGCGGAACATCCCCTGGTGACAGTAGAACTGATATGTGAGCCCTCTCTTTCCCTTACAAAAGCTATTGCGGATGGAAAAATTGACCTGGCCATTGTTACCCGGGTGGAGGAGCAACCGGTTGAAGTGATACGAAAAGAGCCTTTTGTCTGGGTTGCATCACCAACACATGTCGCCTGGAAAAGTGATCCTGTCCCGGTAGCACTATTTGCTCCCGGGAGTGCTGCACGTACCAATGTCATTCGTGCTCTATCTGAAAACGGCTATACATACCGGAATGCTTATTCGAGTGCCAGCTTGCTTGGTCTTGTAGCTGTTGTTCAGGCGGGGCTTGCAGTGGCCGGTCTGGCTAAGTGCAGTGTACCGCCATCCCTGTGCATTATTGGCGTCAATGAAGGTCTGCCTCCACTGAACGATCTGGAAGTGAGTATCTTACGGAAGTCAGGAAAAAGTGATTCTGCAACAGATTGTCTATACAACTTTCTCTATCGTTCCTTAACGGACTGCCGTTGATACAAGCTACGGTTGTTAAGTTCCCTGGTTTCGCTGAAATAACTGAAGAATATCCCCCTAAGTGTCAGCAGCAAGATAAGGCCCCGTAAAGCCCTCTCCCCGGGGGTAAAAGAGATTACCTGCTGACAGCTGGTTCAGGGAAATAATCACCTGTCCGTCAGTAGGTCTGGTTTGTGCCAAGAGCGGACATTATCGCTTCAGCACCTTGTTAATTAGCGGGGCTGGTTGTTACGTACCCGCTCTAGTCATTATCTCCCTGCCTCTCAGGTACTAAATCGTTGAAGGAAATAGTATTACTCTTAGGTTTTTCTTCAGTTGGAAGTTCAGCCACTCTTAATTTGAGCGGCATGGGGCAGACAACACCACTAAAAATACACGTTCCTGTAGATAGCGTGGGAATCGATTCTTCAGTCAGTCGGTCTATATATGATACCGATTTTTCAATTGCGTAGAGATCATTCTGATTAATAAGGCGATGAATAAAATAATTGTGTGCTTGGGATATGATTGTCGACGATATATCATTTGGGCGTTGGCTGGAGATTGTGATGAAAACTCCAAATTTTCTCCCTTCCTTTATGATTTCCTCAAAGGTTTCTAGGCGATAATCTTTCCAACCTTCTGTTTCTCGAAAAGAAGTATTAGACAAAATATTGTGGGCTTCATCTATAATGATGTGCAGTGTAGATGTCTCGGTAGACATTTTCTTCATATTGTAAGCCCACTTGGCTATCAAAAGAGGAAGCGTTTTTTTCATGGTTATATTAACCATATTAAGATTCAAGACCGTGAAATTATATCTCCCCCAAAAATCAAACTGTCCAGATGTATCAAAAATTTTCGATATATCTTTACGGTTAGCACTCATTCTATTTATAACTGGTGAAATATGCTCAGGGTTAGACTTGTTAGAAACATATTCCTGAATTAACTGTAAGTACATAAAATCCAACAGATCTTGAATCATATCTGTTTTAAATAAAAAGTTGCTTGCGAGACTGAATAAATAGGAGCGTTCAGTATCAGCCTCGGCATTAAAAATGATACCACCCCTCAACTTCCATTTATATGCAGTTGAGTGATACTCAAGATCAGATATAAGTTCTGGATCATCGTCAAAAATTGGACTGAACAATTGATTTATAGCATCGCATTTGGGTTTGTCGCCACTAAAGAGATTCTGCCTAATTCTTTTCTTCAGGATGTTACGCATAAATTCAAGAGGATTGTCAGCGGTCATCACCTTCTTGCGAAATTCAAGTACTCGCTTCAGAAAAGGTTTCTGTGTTTTGTCGGTTGCATCGGTTAGAACGGAGAGCATATCATGCTCAAGCAGAACCTCTCTGGGTAGAGGAAGTTTGTCACCACCTGCATGATGCGTGTTGAGATTATAAACCGTCTTCTCGTTAGTAATACAGTGTGGGGCGGTATATTCTCCATTAAAGTCGAATAGAATAAATTTACATCTTTCATTAAAATGGTTGCCGAGAATATTTTTAACTTGGGCAGTACCTGCTTTGTATAGCGCGGCTAGGGTGTTTGACTTTCCGCTACCAGTATTACCGAAAATTGCAATATGGGAATTAATAAGACCATTGATTGGTAATGCAATTTCAATATCTTCAAGATCTGTACGAGTAAACTTCATCACAGTTTCGTCTGCGTCAGCTATCTGATGCACCGTATGTATCATCTCTTCAGTAACTACGAAGGCTTCATTACCGATGAGAGGTAGTTCACGCGAACCACCAATGAAGCAGCCAGTACGATCAATGTAACCCGTCAGAGTCGAGGTCAGGTATCGTCGATATCGCCAAGCATCACTGCCGCTCCCACCGAGATGTTTTTCCTCAATGACTCGTTCCGCTTCAACCTTGCCGATCAGGCTCATGAAACCTTTTTTTATTTCAATGAAGCTACCCACTGATACATTTCTTAGAATTTTCCCATGATAAAATAAATCACTGAGATTTTTGTTTTTATCTACCAAAATGGTCACAGCACGTCCAGAAACCTCGCAGACTTCGCCTATACGGAGTACCGCTTCCTCTTCAGTAAAATGCCTGCTCATCTCGAGCCTCCTAGATAGCACGTGATAATGTTATTCATTACCGAGAAATCAACATTCCCTCCTGGGCGATAAATAATCTCTACGTTTGAGTAATCTCGGAATCTCTCCATAAATCCGCTAACACTGGCCTCATCGTAAGCAAAAATAAGCAGTTTCAGTGTAGCGTTGCGCAAGGCTTTTTTAGTTATTGTTTCAAGGTGCTCATCAGCAAAAGAGAACCCAAAGACAATTAGTAGGGTTGCTTCTTTATCAAGCTCGTTGGAATAGGTTCTCAGTAAATCATAATAAACATTCTGTAGTAGAGTCTCTTTAAACTTCTCCTTGCGTGGAAGAATAAGTGTGTGAGCAAGTACCCATTCTTTCATTTCGGCTGGGGTGGAAAAGTTAAGAGGCTTAATATCTGCAATACGATAAAAAATTTTTCCTTTAGAATATTCCCAAGAAAGAGAACCATGGAGTTTTATAAGGTTAACAGTAGGAAGTTCTACTTTATAATTATACAGATTTCCAGTTGCACTTACCGAATGGTTAAAGCTGCCCGCGTCAAACTCACCATCTCCCCAGATATTTGATCTTCTATTAAAGCCATCATTAAAAAGAATGTTATTATTACGAGTAGCAGCTTCTTCAATGAACAAATCATAATTAGTCGTAAAAACGTTAATACGTCTAGGAAGTAGGCCAGTCCGACGTCGAGTCAGTATCTTTTCCAGTGAAGACATGAATCCATCATAATTCTTACGGGTACATTCTAAATTGGTGATCACCTGAGGTGCGAACGGGGCTCCGTGGCCGCGCTGCAGCATGCATTCATGAGGAAGCCAAACAGCTGTCAAAAAGTCAGTGCCCACCCTGAAGTATTCTTCTTCCTGCTCATCATTAATAAGCCGCTGAAGGTCCGTTTCGATTGTCCCCAGTACGTTAATCGCAGGGAGGGATGCACCAGAACCGATGAGAAAGTTAATGTTAGCTGACTGAAATACCCGCTCAAAGTAGTCTCGGTCACGATCGTTACCGTAGTATGCGCGCTTAACTGCCATCTCATCCTTCCATAAAACATTGGATTTATCTGTAAGTTATTTAATATTAACGCCTAGCTCAATACTTTAACATCACTTCTTCTGGCGATTGTTATGATCCCTTCTTGATCAAAAGCACAATCGGGGGGCAGATCCTTTATGCCACAAGCTTTCTAACTACCCACAAAAATAGGTGTTAGAAGTGCGCCAACAAAGTTGCAAGGTCCGCTCATCGCTCATAGCTGCCCGCCATGCCAGCTCAAAAAGCGAGCTTGACGTAGCGTATTTTCCGTTTTCTAGGTGCCCCCATATAGCGCAATGCCTGATTACTTACGAATAACTGAATTATCAGGCCTCTACCTTAGCTTAAAAGCCGGCAATATGCCGGCATGGGTTAATTAAGCTGTACCTTCCTCAGGCGACCTGTTTCCTTTTCAAACGCGCTGACCAGTTTCCCAGGTAGTGACCAGGCGTATAAAGTATTCGGCGCCGCTCGTTATGCAGCGAGTTGCCGATCACCACCTCCCCTGCGACACCACAGAGCGACAACTGGATATAGGCCATACCGGCCGCCAGCGGGTCAATGTCCGTCGCTGACACCCACATATGATGGTGTGACAGATAGCCCGACTGGTTAAGCACATCGGCATAGGCCAGAACCATACAGCCGGCGCCACACGCCGGTTCGGCAAGGGTAATGAACGGTTTATCCCGGAAAACGCTGTCAACATCACCCAGGGATATCTGGGCCATCATTCTGCTTACGTCCCACGGCGTGAAAAACTGGCCGCGGTACTTGTCCCCCAGGTCCAGCTGCATGAAGACCTTACCCAGGAAGTCACTGAATTGGTCCATCATGCTCATCGATACCTTGGCCAGCAGCTGCCCCATGCGTGTGACATCCGCTTTCTCATAGCCTTTGACGATCTGCAGATATTTATCCTCCCGCTTTTGGTTAAAGCAAAGGCGGTTCTCCAGCGCGATGACGCTACAGCTGACAAAGTCCTCAAACACCTTGGCGCGCCGGTGATACCGCGCCGTCTCATTGAAAAGTGAGATGAACGCTTTTTCATGGTTAATGAGTCCGGACATACGTGTTCTCCAAAAAAAGGGAACACGTATCCCGGGCGGGAAACCATGTTCCCCGAGGGATGAAAAAAGACCACCGGAAAATCCGGTGGCCATCGTTTAACGTCAGTGCTGCAGCGAGTATTTAACTCGCTACGGCATTGGGTTGTAACGGCATGGAATTCTTGTCGGCGTAGGTAAACTGGATAACCTCACCGCCCAGGACTTCCGGCTCCATTCGGCCGCCATCAACATGTTCGCCATGGTCGTAGCGGTCGTAACCGCTACGGCCGGCGTCGAACATGTGCCAGCTGTGCTCAACCTGGCAGCTGAACTGCTTTGACAGCTCCCCGATCACCTCGCCTGCCGGCGCGTACCACGGAGAATCAAAGTGCACTGTCAGGACATTGATGCTGTCACGCACGCAGCCGACGCTGTGGCCACAAGGCCATTCAACGCCGTACTGACGGCCGTACAAGTCAACCGTTGCCGGCACATCACGCAGCAGCGCGCCGCCGGCCCCGTTCAGCTCTGTCGCCAGACGCGTCGGGATTAACATCAGCATGTCGCAGGGCACGGTATACTCGGGCATATTCCCGAGCCGCTCCCAACAGCTGCCGGCATCAACAGGGCCGTCAAGCCCCACCATGCCGAACCAGTCGGCAAATTGACGCTCAATGACGTCCGCTATTCGCGCCTGGGCAAGTGGCGGAATGTTCTCCCACTTGACTGACGCTATCCCGGACTGGCTGTAGAGCCGCTCAATCTGACGGATATTTTCAGCCGTTAACGGGGCATCGGCTTTCAGCAGCCAGAACCACTGTTCAAACGCCAGGTTCTGCGCTGACGAAACGCCGGGATGTGCCAGCAAACCAGGATAAGGGACATAAACCCCCGGTTTTACCGTCGCCGGTTTCAAGATGCCGGCACAACCTGCCAGAAACATCCTGCAACTTTGCTGGATGGCGTGGCGGTAGTCAGGAACGACATGACCATTCACCCATTGCTGCAGCTCGTCGACAAACACGGACTGGCCGGTAACAACCAGACGGTTTTTGCACCAGTTAGACATGGTAGTTCTCCTCTTCATTCAAGAAAAAAGGAGAGACGTCCCCCATCGGGGGAGCATCTCCCCCGTTGGGTTAAGGTGTAAAACAGTGACGGTCAGCCTGTTGGCTCAACCGCCGTCAGTGGTCGGACAGTTCGCGTAAAACCCGTAACTCATGGGCCAGGCGGAGCGCCGGCGACAGCTGCTGATAGTCATTGACATCGATACGTTCGAGGTCGAATTTCTCAGCCAGGTCGTTAATCGCCTCATACGGCCGTAAACCGGCCTCCTGCAAGGCAATGACGCAGACCTCTTCGCACAGATCCGTGTCGTTCAGTGTCAGTCCGTAATGCCGGCTCAAAAGCGCGCCGGCAACGGTCTGCCAGTGGTGTTGTTCCTCGGTCATAATCCCTCCCCCGTTCAGGCCGCCAGGGCGGCATCAGTCTTTACCGTTTCTGTCTCTGCCGCCGGCATTAACAGAAATTCGGTCGCCTGACGCGCCTGGCTGCTCGCGCGGAACAGCGCACGTTTGTCTTCCTTCATGATTTTCAGCCACCCTTCCAGATAGCTCTCATGCTGGACGTCGCCGGCAACGCCGATCCGGGCACAGAGAAATGCACTGCCCAGCTCGGCAACCAGCTCCTCAAACGCATAGACCGGGTCACCCCGCTTACGTGAAGAAGACGTTATCCCCTCCCGGTTAAGACGTGTCGCATGACCGGTGCTGTGCACCAGCTCATGCAGCAACGTCGACCAGTAGTCCGCCTCCGTCTTAAACTGCCGGACTTCCGGCAGCACAATCAGGTCGCGGTTCGGGGTGTAAAACGCCCTGTTCTGGTAAACATGCTCAAGCTGAACACCGCAGTCCGCCACCATCGTGCTGACCTGCGCCTGTATTCGCTCATCAACCTGTGGGTCGTCCTCACCCGGCGTGTCTGCCGGCAGTGCGCCAACCACGTCATCCGGGAGTCCGTCACACTGGCAAATGTTGAACAGGTACAGCGGCTTCAGCATCGGGACACGCTCTTTCAGGACGTTCCCTTCGTCGTCAAACAGCTGCCGGCCGTCGGCATCCTTCGCATCCTTTTCCCAGGGCTTGAAGACCACGGCAAGCGTCGCCTTCTCGCCGGCACGCACGTGGCCGCCGGCGGCTTCTGCCTGCAGATAAGTCAGCCATCGGTTAGCCTTGAAGCCCTGGTCACAGGCAGACAACCACAGCAGCAGCACATTGACGCCGCTGTAAAAGTTACCGGTGGTGCCGTTGAGCGGCATTACCGAACCCTGTGCCATCCGGGAGCGGTCCGTCTGCCAGGGCTTGCGCCACGGCAGCGTACCGCGCTCGATGGCGGCGATGATTTTGTCCGTCACCTGCTGATACAGGTCGGGACGTTCAGGCCGTTTTTTCGCTGGCCGTGATGGTGTTGTCTTTTTCATGGGAGACTCCTCAGTAATAAGGCGCACTCCTCCCCTGGCGGCGAAGAATACGCCCCAGGGGACAAAGAATGGGTTAACGATTAACGTGCAGGGAAACGGATCGCTCCTTCCGCATTAACCGTGTCGGCCAGGTGATACAGACGTTCGAACATCGAGAGGAACTCCTCCCTGTCGTCCGGCTTCGCCCGTTTAGCGTCGGTATGACTGGCGGTCGCCAGCAGGTCGATGGCGCTGACGCGCCAGCGTTTGTACTCCGCGTTGCCGACGCATGCCCGGTAATGGACATGGGCCAGTCGCTGCATGCGGTTAATAATATGACGGTACTCAGCCACCGGCACCCAGGTGACGGGAGCTGCATGCACATGGATCTGGTCGTGCAGTACGTGTATCCAGAGTTCAAAGTCGTCTGAAAGTATTCGCTCTACGCTGTCATCGGCCAGCTGCAGATGCTCGCAAAAGTCATCGCCCCCCACCAACACGCGGGAAGTTTCGTACCAGGCATCATCCTTTTCCGGATGACAGCCATCGGCATACGCTATGTGCTTCACGCGGCCCGTATCGCCACGTTCGGCCACGGCTGATATCAGGTAAACACCGTTGTCTTTGGCCAACACCAGTTCGCACTGATTGGCCTTAACTTCGGCTACGACCAGGCGCAATGCCTCAGGGTCAAAGTGCAACATGTAAAGTCTCCTTAAAAAGCGGAGACGACTTCCCCCGGAGGGGAAGTCCCTCCAGGGAAATGAAACGTTATGGCCAGCGCGGTGGTGTTACCACGATGCCCGGAAGTAAAGGTGATCCCGACTAAAGTCGAAACCGGTCAGTACGCTGTTAACGTACGTCTTCAGTGAGTCGACCAGCATCCAGTACACATCGCCGTAGTCGCGGCATTCAGAAGGGAACTCCTCATGGCAGTTCGCTTCATTCAATCGTGACAACAGCATCTGCAGCATCTGGACGTCGTTGCGGTCGAACACCATCAGCTCGCCACTTTTGACGTCCCCGACGCTGTTGCCCACCCAATGCATCAACGCAGTAAACCCGCGAAAATGACAGGTGTGAACCAGCAGCGGCGGATGATAGTGATTACACGTTTTGTGGTTGTATATTCGCGGCGCCTGCGCACAATCACCGCCATCCTCCAGCCACGCTGGTGAACACGGCACCCAGTCGCCAACGGGTGTCCAGTCGCCGTTTACCGGCAACATTGCATAGTCAGCCTTACGCTGACGGAAAAAGTTGATATCAAGTCCCATGGGTCACTCCTCTCGGTAAACGGACAGGAGCTCCTCAGCAGGGAGGCCCTGCCGGGTGATTAAAAAGCAGCTATGCTGCTGAATGCGCAAGACTCAGGCGCTGCGTCAAAACTTCGTCCATCCAGACAATAACCCGCCAGTGACCCGGCAAGTCATTGGGGTAGTCGATGTGAGTACTGTACTTCGCCAAATGTAAAAGCGTGGAGTCATCAGTCATGGTCGCTTCATCTACATCCCCCGGAGCAACAAGCTCCGGGCGTTTGAGATGGTGGCGCAACCAGAGCAATGGCAACTCCCACCCTGGATATTTGGAGAGTCTGGAGTATCAGGACCAGTCGGTGAAAAAAGTCGGGGCGCTGAAAGAACTCCATACGTTCTTCAACGTAAGGCAGCGGTTGCATCGGAATATTTTCCTCTGACTCCGGTGATACACGTAAGCCGGCCGTTTCGAAGACCATACCATCAAACAACTGGCCGGCTTCCGTGATACCTTCCGGTCGAGCCTCATCCGGCAGCAACCAGAACACCTCGGTCACCGCCAAGGTAAAATCAATCCACGCGTCCTGGGACGGTGATGCGACAAAATACACGTTCATACTCACGATAAATCCTCCGGTAACAAATAAATGGGGGGATTTATCCCCCGGACGGGAATAAATCCCGTCAGGGTGTACTGCTTACGTGTTACGCAAATCGCAATGCATCAATACTCTGTATCGAGCGCGGCAATCGCTTCGTCAGTCTCTCTCTCAATCTTGCCTTCATGGACAGCCCGCTCCCAGACAGACGCATTGACTTCTTTCCCTATTTTGTCCAGGACGTTCATCACATCCTTTCCGGATTCGGGAAGTTCGGGTAATCCGTTCCTCCGCAGAGCAAGCAGGAAATACCCAAACGCAAAGCCGGTGCTATGAACGGCAACCTCAACAAGCGTCATACCGCTTGCCGGATCGCGCTCCACATCAAAACTAAGCCGGTGGAACGCTCGCGCGCTCATCAGCTCGCTTTCTAGCAGGCACAGGTAGCGCAGCATATCGAGAGGGGTTTTCAGATAATCGATAGTGGTATTCATGGATAAATCCTCGCACGTGGGGGATTTATCCCCTGACGGGAATAAATCCCCGACAGGGTTGGGCGTCGACCACGGTATAGCCGTCGCAATGTCATTATTTTCAAACTCAGAAGCCGAGCGCCGCAATGGCCTCATCAGCCTCACCGTTAACCTTGCCGTAGGACAAACTCCACGCCCACGCTTCTTTGTGGGCGTCGTTGCCAAGACTGTCCAGGTTGCTCAAGACTTCCCGGCCAGCATCAGACAACGTCGGCAACACATCCCTCTGCAGGTAGTAGAGAAAGAATCCGAAAGCCTCACCAACGCTGATAACTCGATTCTCCAGGTCGGTCAGCTCACGAGGTTCTTCCCGCTCCTGATGAAGCCCGAGTCGCCGATAGGCTTTTGCGGTATACAGTTCGCTTTCAATCGCGCAGAGATAGAAAAGCACGTCCTGTGACGTCTTGAGGTCGAAAACATTCGTGCGGAAGTTAATTTGGGTATTCATCGGTAAATCCTCTTATAAGATGGATTTACCCCCTGAACGGGAGTAAATCCCGTCAGGGTATAGGGGGTTAAAGCGACCGCTTTAAAAACGGTAACGCAGCCTGGCCAGATGCTCGGCCTGCTGACAGGCGAGCCGGTAAGCCTTTCTGCGCTCGGTATGTTTGCAAGGCAACGCAACACGGGTGCTTACGTAGGTATATTCACCTTTATACCAACCTTTGCGCAGCGTCAGTACCGCGTTGACCGTACCATCATCACTGCAGATAACATGCGCGCGGACGGCAAAGTTACCTGCTGCATTGACGTACCAGTCAGTAAACCGCGGCGGCGCCATACGAAAAGGTATTCGCTGGACGGCCGTTATGACACGGTGCAGGGTTGAGATGAAATCAGGAACAGCTGAAGAAGTAAAAGCAGACATGGTGTATCTCCTGTAATGAAGAGACACCAGCCCGAGGGGAAGGTATCTCCCCGGGGGATTGGACTGCGGTAATCGCAATCGTCAGTACATCTGTCATTACCTTCATCACCGTTAAGTGATCCCTGTTCTCAAAGGTTAAACAGGGTTACCGCCACTGGGGCTTCCTCTTTCAGGCTACGAGGCTATTTGCAGTCACCCGAAGGCGTTTCTCACAGACCGCTGAAACTTTGGCTGGCACTCACCCAAAGGCGCTTCTCACAGAGTGCTGAAGCATTGGCTGGTTGTCCGAAGACAACGAGTAAGCCTGTTCATTTTCAGAGCAAATCGTAATGGTGTCAACTCTTGATGCGGAAAGATTTCTCGGCTGGGTGATAGATTTCACCTAGTAGTCCTCTCATCTTGTCATGTTCCAACACTTCAAACGGCAATTCAACATACTCATCTGCGTGGCGTGGTTTTGCTGGCCCATCTTTCGGAGCATTCTTTGTATGCCCCTTCACTGTTTTTCCTGTTGATGTTGTATAAGGAAGAACGACTATCCTCCCATGGTTTTTTGAAATAATCGTACCTTCATGCCAGAGCGTGCTTCCATCATCCTTGTCGCTCGAGTCGCTTCTTAGTTTCAGCTGCCAGCCAACTTCACCAGACTCTTCGTACCAAAAAATATAATCGCCAGCGACCAAAACCTTTTGCCCATTTTTCAACGATTCATCTAATAGTCTTTTCACACTTTCCAGCTCAAGTCGCTTGGCAAAATCCGGAAGCAATATCTCTCTAACTTTCGCTTTTGTTTTTCCCCAATGCTCAAATTCACTAAACCCAAAAGCATGAGCAATACGCGCCCTACATGCATATTTTGCAGCTTGATTATCAAGCATATAACTTTTACTCCAGTCATTACCTCCTTTATTAGCCAAAACAAGACGATTTTTAGGCAACCAAACTAACTTTAGATATGGCATTAATGTCAATTGCTCATACAAAGCATTTTTTACATCCTCATCATCATTTTTGACAATTAATAAATTAATATCCGGAGGCGGAGTACCTGCATGGCGTTTTTGAGCTTCGGAAAGCATTAACAACTCTTCATCCCTTAGTCGTTGCTTAGCAGTGACAGCCTTCCACGCTTTTCTCTTCAATGACTCCCTGAGTTCGGAACTGATATCCATTTTTTCTATCTGATTGATAAGGCATTCATTAATCTTACTTGCTGCCTCTATAGCTTCAAGCTCATTAGGATATATATCTAATTGGGCGTATCCATTATTATCCCTAAATCCTTTAAACCATCTCAAGGCACCATCTTCTTTAATTTTGCACTCAGACATAAAAACCAAACCCGAAGAGTATATGATATCAGGCCAGACCGCTATTTTTTGAAAGCCGTACCCCGGCATTTTTTCAATTCGCATAACCCAAAACCTCTTTAATAAAAATTACACATCTCAATATTTCATTCTCCATTCGTATTCGCAATCATATTAAAGAATGGCAAAACACAGCGAGATAATTTAGTATAAACCAAGTTATCAATCACAACAAATAAAAGAAACAGTTTGAAATTTAAATTTTTAAGGTCGCAGCCCTGTGTGAGCTGCGACCGTTTAACACTACTTACTCAATATCATTTTTAAAATAAACTTGTCGAATATAACGTCCCCGACCATCCCCGTGACCTAAATCCATTGAGACCAATGCATTCGCTTCTTCTCTGCTCATACCATTTTTAACGTGATGCGTTACAGCATCCCTGGCATAGGCATATCTCAAACTATGGGGCGCATCCTTTCCAGTCATACCAGCCTCACGTACGATATTTCTGTATCGTTCTATCGCGGTATGCAGAGACGGCTTATCAATCAGTTTCCCTCTATTCTCATCACAATGTTTTATCGCTTTATCCAAAATAGATAAGACCTTTTCCCGATTAAACACTGTTGTTTCCCGGGCCCGCCCCCCTTTCGTCCCGAAAATCACCTTGATCCTATCATTGCCATTCAAAATGGACTGTTTCCAGGTTTTTAGTGATTTTGCGGACTGAACTGTTTCTTCTGTTCTCAACCCCAGGTAACGGGACAACTGCACACCTATTGCTACGCCCTCATCTTTTTTAAACGCATAGCTAACAATGGCGGCCAACTTATCATCTGGAAGTGGCGTTTTAGTTCCGTCTCGACTTGCCCCTGAGATACCTAATGCCTGGTTACTCAACTTATCATGCAAAGGGTCAGCAAGTTTATTTCGCCCGGCGACTGACATGATAGAACGGACCGCTGCCATTTCATTTTGTAGAGTACGTTTTGATATATCCTCAGCCATACGACTACTAATATACTTTTCGATATGAGAAGTCTTGACGTGTTTTACATCACGGATTTGGATATTTAATTTCGCAAGGCGTTCAGCAAAACGCTCTGCTATTCTCGAACGGTCTGCGACAGTTTTAAAACTTCCTCGTCCCTGGCGGGCGAGCGTAACCAGCTGCTTGCTGAACTTTGACATAACTTCTCCTCCCACGGGATACACACCCCTCTGCTTTCCACAAAGCAGACGGATCTGTATCCCGATAATTTCAACCCCGACGACACGGTTACTTTTGCGCCTCCTGCGTCTCGACTGGTATCTGTGCATCGGGGCGGCGAAATGTTGAGTTATTTCGAAGCTCCCCAGGTCTCTGACCTGTTCGCGGCTTACGCCGGGCTGACGTTCGTCAGACTGCTTCCACACACTACTGTTAGTAGTGTCGCCATCGATACCGAGTCGATTTCCTCCTTTTAGTTAGTGAAACGTTCAAAACGGTGTTTTCCGTCGTAATTACGTTGAAGTGAATGAGCGTTTAAAACCGTACTGACACGGACTACGTGTTGGTCAGATGGTAGTAAAACGTTGAAAGCCACGTCGTGCGTGGGTTGAGACGTTATGCGCTACGCGCGTCACTTGGTAGTGTCTACGCCACTTCACAAGTGACGCGCGCTCCTCTGCTCCTAATGAGACTCACGTAAGCGGCCAAATGTACCAAATGGCCTTATACGTGCGTTCAAAAGTCGCATCGTCAGCAACACGTCGTAAAAGATAAAAGAATCAAAACGTTGAAGCGTAAAACCTCGCCTTGGCGAGCTTTATAGCTGAAAGACGTAATACATACGTTATTGGTGAAAGGAACCTACCAGGACTGGCGCGGTTGAGTCGTTAATGAACCTTCATCACAGTCGTGATCTCCGTTCTCAAAGGGTAAACGGAGGTACCGCCACATGGGCATCCTCTTCCAGGCTACGAGGATATTGTGACCACCCGAAGGCGTTTCTCACAGGTCACATGAAACATTGGATGGCACTCACCCGAAGGCGTCTCTCACAGAGTGCTGAGACATTGGATGGTCGTCCGAGGACGACGATACAACACGGCTAGGGTAAGCGATCCTACGGAATCCCGTCAATCACTTGACTTGATCTTGTTCGCCCATTACGCTGTATTACACTACATAAAACCGTATTACACGAAAAAAGGAATAACATGAAAGTACCGTCATCATTTCGATTTCCTGAGCGATTAATGAATAGTCTAAAAGCTCGAGCAGAGTCCCGTAATAAATCACTGACAGAACATGTCCAGACCGTTCTGGAAGCCAGCCTGGACAACGAAGACTTTGAAAAAAAGCATTACTTTGAGCTGATAGAAACACCAGAAAAAAGCATATCCGACATTTACATAAAACTCTTCAGTGCCATAAACACGCAGGCCACGCGACTAAGTCTGTCAGAACTCAAGTTCATGATGCATTATTGCCATCAAGCCTACCTTTACCACAGCCATGCTGTAAGCAATGACTACATCAGAACCATTATTCATATCTCCCTTGACCTTGTCAGAATATCGTTACTTCATAAAATCACCTTTGATAAACATTATGTTTATCGCTGCTTCGACCTCTCGGATGAAAATCTCGATGAAACCATGAGTGCCATAGAAGAAACCGTCAACAAGTGTGTAGATGGTACTTATGCGGAATACCTTACCCGTCCATTAGAAAGTGGGGCGTTTAACCTGGCGCAGTACCCAAAGGAAGCCATTGACCACATTTTCACCAAGGAAAGATTACAGAAACTTTTCCCACTGGTTACTCGAGGGATTATTGGCACAAAAAAAGAATCCTGGAGGATAAAAGAACTTGCTCAAAATACACCTTCACACCGGGTCGAGTTCAATGTCGATGATTTAAACTTCTCCATAGTCTGCCATGGAAATGAAATAAGGAACGATGAACCTGCTTCGGTGTTCTTTATCATAGAAGGGAAAAACTTCATCAAGCCCTATAAATTAAAGCGCTTACTTGCAATCATCCGTTTAATTAACCGTGATGAACTAGAAGGATTTTCGAATTCATATAATGACTCCGATAAAGTTTCCGTTTGGCCACCATCACACATGGCCAAGTATGGAACAATTGATATTGATTCACTCAGGTTGCTGTATGAGCCAGAGCTTTACAATGAATTTAAAGTGAAGTTCATGGATGCCATTAAAGATGAACAAATGTCGGTTATACTAGATGCAATGAAGATAATGCACGGGGATATCTGACCCTTTCAACTACCTTGGAGATCACAATGTTAAAAATGATTTTCGTCTCACTTGCCACCCTATTAAGCCTTGGCCTCGCGATCCTAGGCAGCATTAACCTAAACAAACCACTTGAAAGCGACGTATATCAGTCCTTTGTCAGTCTGCCTGAGGTTAGTTATATGTTTATTCTTGTCGGCCTCATTGGTGTCTTGTTGGGGGGCAAGGAGATCAGAACTATTCTAAGGTAATCGTGACGTGAATATTCTCCATACGAGCCTGGCATTTGGGCACAGTAAGTGCCCTTGCCTTTCCTGACGATTCTTAACACCTTATTTTGAGTATATCTGTATACTTGGTTGTCCGGCATGGCGACAAATGTTCCCGTCGCATCTTCCAGTCTGCTTTCGCACTCTGTACTCCTTGCCCGGCAAACCATATTTTCGCTTTTCCCGAGCCATTTATTTTGTCCAATAGTTCCATTAATTTATCTCCATTATGCTGGGGTTGATATTCATCAAATAATGTCAACTGGGATATCTTCCCGCTACGAAAATCAGTCAGTATCACGCCTGCCCGATGATAACGATGCCCCGGGATAAATACAGCGTCTAACGCTTTGAGCGCAGCTCCAATGATGTCCCTGGTATCCTGAGTCGCCACGGCTAATTCGGTTGAAGCCTGGTTCTTATAAAATATCTCGTTTTCAGCAAATGGGCTGGTACTGACAAAAACACCGATCCTTTTGCAATACTGGTGCTCTGCCCGTAGCTTTTCAGCTGCACGCTCCGCATGTGCGCAAATTGCCTGGTGCACGCTGTCCTCATCCGTTGGTTTTTCACCAAAAGAACGGGAGCAAATTATCTGTTCTTTAGGTGCTGCAAACTCCTCCAGGCCCAGACACGATATTCCGTTTAGCTCCCGAACGGTCCTTTCAACCACTACGGAAAACTGTTTACGTGCGAATGCCGGCGAGAGTCTGGAAAGTTTCAGCGCAGTGTCGATACCCATCAGCTGCAGCTTTTTGCCCAACTGTCTGCCGATCCCCCAAATCTCTTCTACAGGCACCAGCGCCATCAGCTTTTCCTGGCGCTGCCGGCAGCTCAAGTCAACGACCCCCTTTGTCGCCGGCCATCGTTTACTGGCGTACTGGGCCAGCTTGGCCAGCGTCTTCGTCGGGGCGATCCCGACTCCCACGGTCAGATGCGTGCGAAGCCGTATCTGCTCACGCAGCTGCTGGCCGAACTCATCCAGCGCGGTCAGCCTCCCCATCCCAGTGAGATCACAGAATGCCTCATCAATACTGTATATTTCGACGCGAGGGGTCAGTTGCTGCAAAATAGTCATGACTCTGTCAGACATGTCAGAATACAGACTATAATTGCTGGAAAAGGCCACTACGCCTCTGCGTTCGGCTTCCCTGGCCACCTTGAACCAGGGATCCCCCATTTTGTATCCGAGCCGTTTGGCGGCGGCAGATCTCGCAATAATACAGCCGTCGTTGTTGGACAAAACCACGACTGGCTTCCCCCTTAAGTCCGGTCGAAATACGGTCTCGCAGGATGCATAGAAGCTGTTGACATCAACCAGGGCAAACATGGTCAGGAATCCCGCGATTTAAAGCTGTGGACGAGATGGCGTACAACGCCAAACACTACGGTGTCGACATCCTCCGTCAGGGGTATCGGTGAATATTCCGGGTTGGCCGGCAGTAATGCCGGCATCGGCAGCAACTGGAGTCGTTTACAGGTGAACTCACCATCAACGGCCGCAATGACAATATCACCGTGGCGCGCCTGGCGAATGCACTCGACAACCAGGAGATCTCCGTGACGAATGCCGGCGTTCTGCATCGAATTACCCTCAGCACGAACCAAGTATGTGCTCTCCGGGTAGCGGATACAGAAGTCATCCAGCGACAGACGTTTTTCGACATAGTCCTGCGCCGGCGACGGAAAGCCGCACGATACCCCGTCACCAAAAATTGGGACCCCGGCCCTCTTCTTCTGCAGATCTGCTTGCGTTTCAGGAGCGGTATAAGCCATCAGATACATAGCCCACCTCTATAAATAAACTGTACATACATACAGTATAATGATAAGAATTTTGCTATGACAAGGGAGAAATCAGGCAGGTGCAGCAACGCGATGAGTTACAATGAGAAAAAGGAGACCTGACGATGACCCACTCATACAACCTAGCCAACTTGTCCAAAGAGGATATGGACAAGGTGAACGTCGACCTGGCTGCCGGCGGCGTTGCCTTCAAGGAGCGCTACAATATGCCGGTTATCGCCGAGCTGGTCGAAGCTGAGCAACCCGAACATCTGAGAGCATACTTCAAAGAGCGTCTGGCGCATCATCGTGCTCAAAAAGACAGGCTTGGTCGCTTGCCACCAGAGGAACCAGGCAAATAGCAATTGATTGTTATTTAAGCTAGGATGGGATTAGGCTATCACCGGGTTAAGGAGTGATGATGAACGATACAACACAGCACCATGCCTATCAGCGCGGTGTGCGCATTGCAAATCTGTGGAAAAGTATCAAAGGCACAATTCTGAAGTGGGATGCTTACTGTGTTGCTAAAGCAAGCAGCTATAAGCTACCAGGCTGGATTGGGCACTTTCCTATCGTTATAGCATTAATAGCCTCCCTTACTGCTGCGTTACTAGGGGGACTAGCCATTGCAGGCTGTTTACTATTCATATGGGCAATCGCATTTATCCTCCAAAATGCTGATCTAAGTCATGCTGAATTGACTGATTCCACGTCAGATGAAGAAAGCAGCGTGCACGATGGCTACAGAAATGGCCCAGAAGGCTATGGATATTATATGGGAGGATTCAGAGATGACGATTAAACCGACGATTAAACCGAAACAGGGGGACTGCTAATCCCCCTTGTTCCCGTTCTATTTTTTAGCCCCTTGCAATACAGCGTTAGTGCCGACATCTACTGCCTTTCCACCACTATTTTGTGCTTGCTTGGCTCCCCCGGCAATCATCTCTGACAGAGCACCAGCTCGAACACCAGCCCACCCTAAGGCAGTAACCCATAATGTTGGTAAGACGATAAACATACATCCCATCACCAGGTTCATGATTAAGTCATCAGAGCTGTTCTGGAAGCCAGCTACGTTCCAGCGACTGTGCGAGTCTGAGCTGTAAAGCGCCTCCAACAGCCAGCTATCCAGCCAGCGCGCCAGCTCCCACCAGAACGTCAGGAAGTTCAGCGCGAACACCACGAACGTCACGGTGATCACCGTTTTGTACTCATAGGCCGCAAAGGCCAGGATAAGCGGTACCATGATATACACCGCCATCAACAGGACCGCCTGCACCATCGGCAAAGCCTGGCGCATGGCATCAAAGGCCGGGAATGCCGCCAGGCTCCCCAGAGCTGTACCACCGAGTGAGGCCATACGCGTCACCGCGTTGTCACCGGTGAAGTCTGCATTACCGCCATAGCCGGCATAAGCGCGCCCGCCCTGGGAAACCGTCAGGTTATCCGGGCTGACCAGACGACGCACCACCGCCTCCTTGTAGTCGGCGTTGTTCTCGCCCATCATTTTCAATGCTGCAGACATCCGCAGCATCACACCCGGATCAACCTGCTTCACCACCCGTGCCTCCAGGCCGGTATCGGCCGCCGACCACCACTCGCTGCAGGTCGGGTATCCGCCCCGGCCGGTGTTCGGCCGACCGCTGTCCCGTGATTCGTTCCATGGGAAGCTGGCGCGCGGCGTCTTCGACTGCAGGTTGTTGTAGTACCCACCATTCAGGAAGGTTTTCGACCCCAGCCACTCGATATCACGCAGCGTCGCCTTGTCCGTCGTCTGCCCCTGGTCACGGTTCTGCCAGGTGTACAACGCCAGCGCATAACAGTCGTTGGTGAAGTCCTGCAGCTCCTTCGCCAGCGCCGGGTTATTGACCCGGCTGTGCTGGACTTCAAAACGCACCTGACGCAGGTCTGGCCGGCAGGGAATGCTGGCCACGGCCGCAGACGTAATACCCTTTGACAGCTTATGGACGACCAGCCACCACACCGGTACCTTCGCCGTCTGACCGTTCATGCTCGACATCATGCTGGCGTACCCGGTTTCGTCCGGTTTCTTCGGTGTCCAGGTACCACAGGTGCTGGCCCGGCTGCTGTCATACTTGATGGTGTCCAGGCTGACATTCATCAGCGGCAAACCGCAGGCAAGCATCACGAAAAATGCCCCATAGAGCAGGTTCTCGATGCGCGGCAGGGACAGCATCCCCTTGTTGCCTTCATCTTCCCCCTCCTCACGGACTTTCAGCCAGATGCCGACAACCTTGAACAACAGCGGCAGCACAAACAGCCCGGTACTGACCAGCAGCTCCCACAGCCCGTTGTTCACGATCCAGCCAAGCAGCGTCAGGAAATACTCCAGATAACTGTTGGTCATCATAGCGTCAGCCCTCCGCCGAAGATGGAGTATTCACACGCCAGGGCAAATACCGCACACGCGATGGCCATACGCTTGAGGGGCTGCCGGTGTTCCGGTTTTACCCCTGTCGCGTGCCAGATTTTCCAAAATCCCCAGGCCAGCACGGCATAAAGCGCCAGGCGCCAGAACAGCCAGCCGTAACGGGTACTGTGCACCCAGCTACGCAGCGCAGCGGTTTCATCGGGGTGAGTAATGCCCCAGTGTGCGAGCCCCAGCGCCATGACCATGGTGACCATTAACATGGCAAACAGCTGCAGGACGCGTTTCGCGCCCCGACCAAACCTGCCGCCCCGACGGGGCAACAGGTCTTTCTTTTCTGATTCAGTCATAGTTATCTCCACGCTCACTGGTCAGTTTCCGGTACGGCCAGCTGGTTAAACTTGGTATCCGGGCTGTCTGCAGACTGACGCTGCGGGTTGGTTTCGGCGCGGTTGTTCTCGCGATCGATAATGGTCAGTACCGCATTGCGGGAGATTTCGCGCTTCATCTCCATCTCATTTTTCAATGCCGTGATTTCGCGATCGAGCGCCTCAATACGGCGATCGCCTTCCTCCATCGCTACCTTCTGCGCGGCCGCGTTCGGTTCGGACATGCCGGTGGTGATCATGCGGCGCATCAGGAAGGCCGTCTCAACGGTATCGGCCATCGCCAGCTCGCTTGCGAGACGGCCGACCAGGGCGGCATTATCCGGGTCGCGCTGCAGCGCGCGAATAACCCCTGCGGTCACCGCCAGGCTGCCGGATTTGAGCTTGGCCAGATTCGCAGCCGTCGGTTTTTCAGCGCCGTTAACCAGTTTGGCCAGCTGCTCATTGTTGGCCTTGGTGGCCTCTTCGAGCATCGGTGAAAAACCGGTGCCGGCCACGGTACTGCCCGGTTGCTCATCGCCTTCGCCACTGGTGCATTGCGACGCGTCCTTACAGGTGCGCAATGACGTGTCACCCAGCACCTTCACCACCGCGGCGGCGGCTTCCTCGCTACTGGCATATTTGGCGCAGGCGCCGCCGGCGCAGCTGCTGCCGGACACGCTGGATGTACTGGTGACAGGCAGCGCATTCATCATGTTGTAGCCAGCAGCCGCCAGGTCATGCGTCGGTTTGATGGCCGGCTGGCCGGAGCCGCCACGTTTCTGCCCGCCAATCCAGGTCTGCCCAGATTGGCCGGTCACCTTCTCCGTCGCATTCATCGAGCGAACGGCGTCACCGCCGCTGCTGTTGACCAGGCTTTTAGCTTCTTCCATTGCGGCCGCCTGGCTCCAGGCACCGGTATCCGCCATGTCCATCATCCGTTTGGAAAGGTTCTGGCAGTTGAGCTGCGCCTTGTCGAAGGCAACACCGCCCTGCAGTACCCCGTTGGTCAGCATTTCATACAGCCCCGGGTTGGCGCGCTGGATAGCCATCGCCGGCAGGCTGGCCACCGCACCGGTGGCGCCCTGGATAACGTCACTCATCAGGTTCTTGAACCCGTCGGTGACGCCATTAAGCTGGTTGCCGATCGTCGTTTTCAGGTCGAAGTTGCCGCACATCAAATCCGAGCTCCAGCCCAGGTTCATCCCCAGCCGCTGCATATTGCCACGTGTCGCTGGCTGCGAAATCACCGAGCCACCGCCCAGCGAGTAAAACAGCTTGTCGGACACCGCGCCGCTGGCACTTTTGCCGTAGCCAATGTTGCTGTCATTGACCTGCGGCAGTGAAATGCCGAACAACGTACCGTTGTCGGAATTATCATCGGCGTGCGCACTCATCGTGCCGGCCAACGCCACGCTGCCGGCAATCAGCAGAGACAGCAGGCTGCGCCGTCCGTGTAAAAATTTATGCATCGTGTTATTCATCATTCAGACCTCAGAAATCCGTGCTGTAGAGGAAACGCTGCCCGCGGCGCTGGCAGCAGCTGTAGGGTTGCCAGAGGGCAAAGGCGGCGTTGGCATCTGCCGCCGGCGGATGGTCGCCGTCCGGGAAGACCGCACAGGACTGGCTCAACTGCGGTGAAAGGCGCTGCCATTTGTGGTTGCTGGTACCGGTATTCTCCTGAACGGAAGCCGGTGGCCAGTACCCTTCCGACCGCTGGCCAATCAATGGCTGGTAGACGTGAGGCTGGCCAGAGCGGGTAATGATGTCGGCCACCCGCTGCGCCACGACGGCGCCGGCCTTGTCATCATCAACCTGGGTCACAAAGCCCGACCGGGGATAAACGTTACCCCACATGTTGGCACCGGCCTGGCTGCCAATCTCGCGTTGGCCAGGTACCAGGGCTTCGGGATAAAGGGATTCAGGCATGCCGGTACGCCACGCCAGGCTGTCGAGCGTGCTGAGGAAATACGGCACGAACGGCATGGCGGCGCTGCGGCAGGAATACCCGGGGATGCTGCCGCCGATAATGGACGTCGCCGGATGACCAATGGCGTCGGCGTATTTGAAATGCAGGTTGGTTTTGCGCTGTCCAGGGGTCTTCAGCTCGTTATTACCGCCGCCGGCAGACACGCCACTCAATGCGCCGACAATACTGCTCTCCAGACCGCCGGAGGCCTGGCTGACCATCGACATCTCGCGCCAGGGATTGCCGCCCTGGCTGTTGTAGGTCGAGACCACCGCCTCCGGGATAAAATGTGTGACTTTGACTGAGGTCCGCACCGTACAGCCGTGCAGGCCGCAAAACAGCCAGTAGCAAATGCCGCTGACGCGCCAACTGATACAGGCCTGCGACACGGCACTGGCAACAATCTGCGCGCTGTTGAGCGCAGCATTGGCTGCCGGCACGCTGGCCGCTGACAGCATCATGGCCATACCGAGGGATTTGAGGTTCAGGCGGGACTGGCCGGGAAGCGAAGTATCGGGGAGATAGTGTCGCATATCACTGCCCTCCCTGCGCCTGTTGGCGCAACGCCACAGCCTGCGCAACATCTGCAGTGCCGTACACCACGTCGGTGTCGTCAAACACCACCGCCGGCACTTTTTTGACGCCCAGCTCCCAGGCGCGCACAACTGCACGGTAAACCGTGGCCAGCTGCTGCTCGTTCGCCTGCCATTGCGGGGATTTCAGTACGGCCTGCGCCTGGCGCTCCGCCTCATCGGGGTTTGACGACAGCTCGCCGAACAGTTGCTTTTGCAGCTGCTCCGGGCCGTCAAGATAAATCACGGATACCGAGGCATCGATGTTGGTCGGGGGATGGTGAGAATCGGTATAGAGTACCGTGCCGGCAAGCACCGATGCCGGCATCAGCAGAGGGAACAACGTCAGCAACGTGCTGATTTTCATGGCGTGCACTCCTGCATGGATAGAATCCACACAGGGTGCTACGACATGGTTAGAAAGGCAGCAAAGAAGTCTTTATTGGATTATGAAAATTTTAATCTCATGAAAATATAAGGGTTGTCTTACTACCGTTGAAAATTGCTTCAAGATACTTTCGTAACAGAGCAATTTTTTCAGGCGTATTACGCACCGTTTCTGAAAACACGCCTTCGAGCTTCGAGCAACCAAAATGCTCATGTGAATCAGGCGTGATAACCACATCTAAACGGTCAGAATGCAAAATTACTTTCTCGATCGCTGCTGATGCTCATAAGCGGACTGTGATGTTTGCAGACCGATCCCCTCATCAATTGAGTCATTATCTTCATCATCCAACCGAGTAATGATTAGATAATTCACAGGCGACTGCTCATTATCGCCCAGAGCAACAGTGAGCGCATCGTCCTCTTCATAACATACCAGTACCAAGGCTTCGAATTTCATCAGGCTCATTAGCACCTTAGCTAATCCAAAATTAATGAAATTTTCTCATTGGATTCATCAATGGTACAGGACAACTCAAACACTCCCTGAGGGATCGAAAAGTCTTGGATTTTCTCTCTGTTACGCAAGGCTTCTACATCAAAATCCGCCAAGTACCCCATACCGCAGATGCTCAATTTACCCTCTGATTTGAACACACCAAGTTTGGAGGTATCCTCCGCAGGCTGCGAACACTGCAGGGACACCTCATATAACCCCTCAGGCACTTCAAAAATAGGGAGGATGATCCCCGCTTCGGTCAGCTTATCTGCCTCATCATTCGTCGTCATAAAGGTGAGCAAATCCTTTCCTATACCGTTCTCTTTCATGAAAGACAGCAACGGCTGTTCAGAGAAAACAACGAAACCATAGAGTTCCGGAAATAATTTCATACTAACACCCACCTTTTCCTGTTGTTCCTATCTTCTCATGATGCCATTTTTCCAAGGCTTCAAATGCTTTTGCAGGTGATACGTTTTTGGCTAAAACCTCACCTGTTGCTGGTATTTTCAAATCACCTTTAACCCAATCTACCTCACCCAGCCCTGCTTTACTTGCAGCAATGAGCTCATCGCCACTGCCTTGCCAGGCACCTTGCACAGACCCAACATGTGGTTTTTGCGCTCTATGAATTGCTTCATGTGCACCCGGCGTATAGGGCTCACTGAAGAAATAAGTCGGCGTCTGACTACCGGATGCAAGGTGATCCCACCCAATACTCTTGGCTTTCTGTTTATAGATAAGGTGGTGACCTTGACGTATTGGGTTTGGCCATGGCATTAACCCTAAAGGATCCACCCATCCATATGGGTTCGGCGCATATTGATACAGGTTCAGCCCGCCGCGCAATCCTATCGGATCCTGCGTGGTAAAGCGCCCTACCTCCGGCTCATAGTAACGGAACAGATTATAATGCAGCCCGCTTTCATTATCCTGGTACTGGCCGGCATAACGCAGCGACTGCTCAACAAACGCGCCCTTACGCCGTTCGGCGCCGGCAACCGTCTGCCCCTGCAGTTTGCCGAAGGTGTCGTAGTTGCCGGACCAGCGCAGGTTGCCCTTGGCGTCGGTCACCTCCAGCGGCGCGCTGTTAAGGTCGGTGTGCAACCAGTAGATATCCGCCTGCTGGCCGTCGCCCGCCTGTTCGAGGGCCGCCAGCGGCGTCCAGGCGCTGTCCGGGTCATAGCTCCAGGTGCGGCGCGTACCGTTGTCCCGCTGCTCCTGCAACAGTCGGTAGCCCTCCCACAAGAAGCACGTGGTTTCCGGCGCTTTCCCCTTGAGAGTCACTGTCTTGCGTGTGCGTCGTCCCAGCGCGTCATAGTGATACTGCGCCTCAAAATCACCCTGCGGGCCGCGGCCGTGCGCCTTTATCAGCCGGTTGTCCGCATCATAGACGTAATGCTGTTGGTAGACCCCGTTACGCCGGCTGGTCAGGTTGCCCCAGCCGTCATAGCGGTAAAACATCCGCTGCCAGTATTCGAGCCGGTTATTGACCACCGGCACCGGCGGCAGGTCGGCATCCGGGTCTCGGCTGACGCGCTGCTCCCCGGTCAGGTTATCCGCCAGGTCGTAGCGCAGCCGGTGGCCCGGCTTGCCCTGCTGCGCCTCACGGTGCTGCAGTAGGCGTCCTTCCGCGTCGTAGCCATAATGAATCTCACCGCGCAGCGCGTCACTGACACCCTCCAGTTCACCGCGGCCGGTATAGCGGAACGTGCGCCACAGCACGCCGTCTTCCGGTTTGCTGATGTGTCCGAATGCGCTGCTCTGCCCGCTGCGACGCCCCAGCACATCGTATTGGCGCTGCTGCTGCAGCGCGCCCTGGGTACGGCAGGTTTCCCGGTGCAGGCGGTCGCGGCTGAACTCGCTCACCAGTTGTTGATTGAACCTGATGGCGCTGGCGTGACCGGAACCGTAATAAAGCCATTGCAGTTGGTCGCCCTGCGGCAATGTCAGCGCCTGCAGGTTGGACAAGGCATCCCACTGGTACTGCAGTTCGCCGTTGACACCCTGCTCGCTCAGCAGGTTGCCAGCCTTGTCGTAGCGCAGCTGCACGCTGTCCGGCTCGATACCCAGTTCGCTGCCGGCGGCGGTCGGCGTGCGCGTCAGGCGGTTCATGCGCCCGGCCGCATCATAGTGATAATGCAACTCGGCGCTGTCGTTGGCGCGCCAGACCAGCTGGCCGGCGTCGTCATAACGGAACTGATGCAGCCGCGGGGACGGCTGTGGCGCCACGTCCGGCGACGCGACTTCCCGGTATTCGGTAAGTTGCCCGTCAAGCCCATAACGATATAAACGGTCGATACTGTCCGGCCGCCGTTCAATCATCAGCCGGCCAACCGCATCGTGGCTGAACTGGTAATCGGCACCGTTGCCATTTTCCAGTCTGGTCAGCCAGCCACGGCAGTTATAGTGATAACGGCGCGTACGCTGGATGCGGTCGGTGACACTGACCGGCTGGCCCAGCAGGTTGTACTGCCAGCGCGTCTCGCTGCCGAGCTGGTCATGGTGTCGGGCCAACTGGCCCTGCGCGTTCCAGGCAAACTGCTCTTCGCTGCCGTCGGGATGCAACAAGGTCTGCAGCCGGCCGGCGGCGTCCCAGCGGTAACGGGTCAGGTGACCTTCTGCGTCGGTGCGGTGCGTCAGTTGCCCCAGCGCATCATAGGCGTAGGCGGTGACGCTGCCGGAACAGTCGGTATAGCGCGTCAGCAGTCCCTGTGCGTTCCAGACCAGTTTCACCTCGCCGCCCAGCGCATCGATGACGCGTTCCGGCAGGCTCTCTTCCTCGTCGGGATAGTGATAGCGGGTGACGTTGCCCAGCGCATCAATCTGCTGCGTCGGGCGCCCCTGGGTGTCCCAGTGCTGAAACGCCTGACTACCGTCCGGATAGCTGACCGAGAACAGGCGGCCGCTGTTGCGGGAATACTGGTAAGTGGTGGTGCGTCCCAGCGGGTCGGTCTCGCTCAGCAGGCGACCGTAACGGTCCCACTCACTCTGACGCTGCGCACCGCCCGGCAGCACCACGCCGCACAGCTCGCCCCGTTCATAGATAAACGCCGATTTTCTGCTGTCAAAATCGGTGAACTGCGCCACGTTGTCGTCGTCATCCAGCTGCCACAGCGCCTGCCGGCCATCATCGCGCACCACCCGCCGCATGCCGCCGGAAAAATCATAATAGAGTTCCAACTGCTCGCCGGCGCTGTTGCGGTAGGCCACCACCCGCGGCAGGCCGTCAAGCTCCTGCCAGCGGTACTCGTTCAGCAGGCCGTTGTGGTCCTGATGGCTGACCATCAGCCCGTCCTGCCAGCCAAAGCGCCGGGTGACTTCACCGGCGCGGTTGCGGACAGTCACCAGTTGCCCTTCCTCATCGTAGACGTAGTGCACCAGCGGCAGCGCGCCGTCCGGGGTATGCAGCAGCACCGTGCTCAGGCGGGACAATCCGTTGGCGGTAGTCAGGTAGCGGCACGCCAGCCGCTGGCCGGCGCTGTCGACCAGTTCGGTCAACTGGCCATGGTCGTCATGGAACAGGGAAACCGCGTTGCCGGCGAGGTCAGTCACCATCTGCAGCCGGCTTGGCTGCTCATCGGATAAGGCCGGATAGTGCCAGGCCTGTTCGCTGACGTCGAATACCTGCCAGCTGCCGTCGCTGTTGTGCATCAGCCAGCACTTTTCCGCTTCGCAGTAGGTTTTATGGCCTTTGGGCACCATCGGGAAAGAGACATAGTCGCCGGACGGCGCACGCCACACCAGCCCATCCTGGTAACGCTGCAGGCTGCTTTCCCAGAACAGGCTCCAGCCGCGCCCCAGCACGCTTTCCGCCGGGTTACCGCTGCGCCAGTAGCGCTGCCATTCAACCGGCAGGCGCGACGGCAATACAAAGTCCAGCTCGTCGTCGCCGGACAGGAACTTCTGGCCGCTGATAATATCGACCGGCCGGGCGATAATGCCGGCGGCGGCCGTGGCGGTCATCAGCGTGCCGAAGCGGCAGGCGACCCGCCCCAGCTTGTTGATGCCGGGCACCTTGCTCAGCATTTTCCCCAGCGCGCCCAGCTTGCTGGCCGCACCGCCGACGCCGCCTACCAGGCCGGCAAACAGCAGCGTCAGGTCGGAAATCTTATACGCCCAGTCCGGCACTTCCGGTTTTATCGGCAGGGTGGTGACGGTGCCGCCGCCGATGCGCACATTGGGTGAGCCTTCCATCACCTTGGCGTCGCAGTTGGTTTTATCCCCCACACGCGCCGCCGGCTGACCGTTGATATACACCTTGTCCGAACCCTGCGCCATCTGCATGCTGGGGCCGTCCTGGTCGCAGGCGACCTGGCTGATAGTCGCTATCGCCGCCGGCTTGCCATTGATGCGCACATCCGGCGAGCCGGTCACTATCTTGCCGGCCGGCGTCAGGCTGCCGGCGCCGGCCTCCGCAATGCCGTCGCGCGCCTTGGTCGCCAGCTCCCCGGTGAGATACCCCACAGCCAGACTGGCGCCCACCAGTAATACGCCGACGCCCACGCAGGATGCCGCCAGACCGGCAACGAACAGCGCACCCGCCGCTACCGCGCCGGCGGCGGCAATCAGGCCGCCGACAATCGTGCCGCCAATCATCCCCGCCAGCGCGTGGGAATGGCCAATCGCATCTCCGACGCGTGCTGCTTCGCCCATCACACCCTCCCGTTATGCCGGCTGATAACTGTCCAGAACCTGCTGCAGCAAGGCATCATCCTGCGGCAATAATTTACGCGTATGCGCCAGGGTGAACACCAGAACGTGGCCTTCCTGCAGCGCAAATACCGCCTGGCGCTGCCAGACGCGTTTACCGTCACGCAGATAGCTGGCGTGTACGCATTCGCCCTGCAGCTGGGTGTTGCCCAACGACGCCGGCTCACGCTTTTTCAGCACCCAGCCCTTGAGACCCTGAGATAACTCCTCGAGCTGACGCGTGATGTAGTCGGCCAGCGCCTCATCAGACTGCAGCGCATCACGGGAAATATTCAGGGAAGGAGAGAAATCATCACCGGCCAGCAGCACGTTGACAGTGCGGTCGCGGTAACCGTCCGGCAGGGAAACGCTGCCTTCAGAAAAGGCGCAGCGGGAAAAATCAGGCATCGCGCAGGGTCCTTATGCTTAATGAGGGCTTAAGCATCGCATAATAAAAACCCAAAGCAAAATTCAGCAGAAAAACGCCACCAACAGCACCTAAACCAACCAATATACGAACCTCGGCTATGCAATCGTTCTAAAGCAACACTACAAGGGGATAAAGCTAAGGAGGAAGCCCGGACAGGGCACAATTAAAATGTCCGTTCTGCCAACAGCGGACATTATCAAAAATAGAATTAATCAAGAAATGGCTTATGGCCCGTACAGAAGTTGATCTAGGTTTGACCCTGTCTGTGATTGGTTTATAGTATTGTCGGCTTTGGATTGATTTGAGTTCAGGCCCTATGTATCTCAGTTGTCCCTGACAACTGACAGGCAATACACACCTGCTATGGAGAATCTGATAATCGTTATGCGTATTACGCCACCCTGAGTTTTTCCTTCCTCTGTCGTACTGAGCGAACCTCAGAACGCACTCAATAACATCCCGTCTGCGGATGTGTTTTACCGTACATAAAAATACTGCCCTCAGGGGCTGACTGTATCTAAAAACTGAGAAATTACTATGTTGCTGTCCTCGACGCGTAAGGACTGGCTGGGTAACGTCCGTGGTGACGTTCTGGCCGGTATTGTTGTCGCGCTCGCACTCATTCCAGAAGCGATCGCCTTTTCCATTATCGCCGGTGTCGATCCCCAGGTGGGTCTCTACTCGGCGTTCTGTATTCCTCTCGTTATGGCCTTCTTTGGCGGGCGTCCGGCGATGATTTCTTCATCTACCGGTGCAATGGCGCTACTGATGGTGACGCTGGTGAAAGATCATGGCTTACAGTATTTACTGGCAGCTTCCATACTGACCGGGGTATTCCAGCTGATAGCCGGTTATCTGAAGCTCGGTGGATTGATGCGCTTTGTTTCACGCTCAGTGGTCACGGGATTTGTTAATGCACTGGCAATACTGATTTTTATGGCCCAGTTACCTGAGCTGACCAACGTGACATGGCATGTTTATGCCATGACTGCGGCAGGGCTGGGGATCATCTACCTCTTCCCCTATATCAACAAAACCATTCCTTCACCGCTTGTCTGCATCGTGGTGCTGACCGGCATTGCCATGTGGCTGCATCTGGATGTGCGAACCGTAGGCGATATGGGTAAACTTCCTGACAGCCTGCCGGTCTTCCTGCTTCCTGACGTGCCTTTAAATCTCCAGACGCTGCTAATCATCCTGCCATATTCTGCGGGACTTGCCGTGGTTGGCCTGCTTGAGTCGATGATGACCGCCACGATTGTGGATGACATGACCGACACGCCAAGCGACAAAAACCGGGAGTGTAAAGCTCAGGGTATCGCGAATATCTGCACATCCTTCATCGGAGGAATGGCAGGCTGCGCGATGATAGGGCAATCCGTTATCAACGTAAAATCCGGTGGCCGTGGACGGCTTTCAACCCTCACGGCGGGCGTGGTGCTGCTTTGTCTGATCGTATTCCTGCGCGACTGGGTATCCCAAATCCCGATGGCAGCGCTTGTCGCGGTGATGATCATGGTTTCCATCGGGACATTCTCCTGGCGCTCCATTACAAACCTGCGTATACACCCCCTCTCAACCAGCGTGGTCATGCTTGCTACTGTCGCGGTTGTGGTGGCAACACATAATCTGGCCTTCGGCGTGCTGACCGGAGTACTGATTGCTTCGCTCAACTTTGCTACGAAAGTATCCCGGTTCATGCGTGTAACCTCAGTTCTGGAGGGGACGAGCCGGACGTATACCGTCACCGGCCAGATCTTCTTTGCATCAGCAGACCGCTTTACCAGCCACTTTGATTTCCGTGAGGCGATTGAGAATGTGACGATAGATGTTTCACACGCCCATTTTTGGGACATCACTTCGGTGAGTGCCCTGGACAAGGTAGTTATTAAGTTCCGAAGAGAGGGAACTGAGGTTGAGATACGCGGGATGAATGATGCCACCCGTACCATCGTTGACCGGTTTGGTGTGCATGATAAACCCGAAGAAGTTGATAAATTAATGGGAGGTCATTAATGTCCGAAAGTCATGAAATGAACAACACCGTTGTTGCCTGTATAGATGGTTCGTCATCAACACAGGCAGTCTGCGAATATGCGGCCTGGGCTGCCTCTGCGCTGAAGATGTCTGTGGCCCTGCTTCATGTCCTGGAAAAAAGTGACCAGCCTTTGGTTTCGGACCTGACAGGAACCATTGGCTTAGACAGTCGGGAGCATTTTACAGAAGAGCTGGTTCGCCTTGAGGGGGAACGTAACCGATTATTGATGGCGCAGGGTAAAGCTATCCTGAAAAACTGTGCTGAACTGCTCACAGAGGCGGGATTACCGGCACCACAGCAATTACAAAAACATGGCACGCTGGACGGGATTTTGGCTGAACTGGGGGATACGCGTCTTATGGTGCTGGGGCGCCGGGGGGCATCCAATCCGGTCGGAAGCCATATTGAGAATGTAATTCGTCTGCAAAAAAATCCTGTGTTAATTGTACCCGAAACCTTCTCTGTTCCTTCACGTGTTATGTTCGCCTATGACGGAAGTGAAGCGAGTCTGGAAAATTTGCGTCGACTTTCTGTAAGTCCATTGTTTTTGAACCTGACCTGCCACCTGGTGATGGTGAATGGAAAATCAGAATCGCTGGAGGCAGCTCAGTCTTTGTTGCAAAGAGCTGGCATAACCAGTCAGGCAAACCTGCTTAAATCCGATACTGTGACTCATGCACTGTGCCGCTATGCCGAGGAAAACGAAATTGATCTTATGGTCATGGGGGCATATGGGCATTCACGGCTACGCAGGTTCTTTATCGGCAGCAACACAACAGAGATGTTATCTGATAGCAATCAGCCTCTGCTGATGCTCAGATAAAAACAGGCGGGCCCTGATTTCAGGGTCCGCTTCTCGCTCAAAGCTGCCCAGAGTGATGACACCACCAACAAAAAAACCGGCCCTGGGGCCGGTGAAAGTGATGAGTATTTTGGAAAACATAACAAGTTCGGAGTAAGTATAGCTTCAACTAATTGACCTGAAAACGCTCGCACAGGTCACTCAGATGGAGCAGCAGGTACACCACATCCGCCGCATCCGGCACGGTAATGTACCAGCGAGGGTGATCGTACTCCTCGGGCTGTGGCCAGGAGGTGGTTCCTGTCACCGTCACCAGGACATCGACAGACTGTCCCAGACGGCCTTCCAGATGCAGCGCCACGCTGGTTCGGCTCCCGATGCGGTGCGGGTGTGCAGTCAGCACGACCCGCCCCAACAACCGCTCACGGAGCGCATCACACAGCGTCCTGAGTGCCTGCGCATCCGTCTGGCTGATGGTCGCTGCCCCCTGCGGCGGCAGTGTAAACAAGCCGGTTCCCTGTGACGGCACTTCCTGAGGGCGAACAGCTGGCTCGGGGTATTTCAACGTCATCATGCAGCCTGGCTCCCCGCGTCCTCGTCATTGGCGACCAGGCCACGCAGGCGGTCCAGTTTGCGCGCCACCTTGAACGCGGCTTCCAGCTCGGTGCAGCCGAACTCCTGCATCAGCGCACGGCGCTCCGCCTTCTCCTCCTTCTCGGTCATCCCCAACGCCAGGTAGAGGCTTGGTGGCACGGCCCGGAACAACGCTTCCACTTTTTTCGACAGAATAACCCCTTCGGTATAACACCTGGACAGCTTGCTGGCCGATAACAGTACCGACTCTTGCTCTTCCGTCAACGCCTTGAAGCGGGCGATATCTTTCACCTCCTCCGGGGGCATCGTCAGACACACCCACCATTCCGCCATGTTCAACATTTTCTCCGCAATGTCCGGGAAGTCTTTCAGGTTCTGCGTCGCCAGCCACAGCCAGGCGCCGAGCTTACGCCACATCTTGACGATTTTTGTCATGTACGGCGACAGCAGTGGATTGACCGTCACAATGTGCGCCTCATCGACCACAAAGACGATATCCCGCTCCGAATACTGGTCACGCTCGGCAATGTTGTTGATGGTGTTGGTCAGGCTAACCATCGTCAGGGCCATCTGCGCCTCATACCCCTCACGCGCCAGATGCCCCAGGTCAATCAGCGTCACATCCGCTTCTGGCCACAGCGTCCCTTCACGGTTGAACAGCTCGGCTTCAAAGCTGCCAGGCTGGGTGAACATTCCCAGCGCTTCGGCCATCTCGGCCGCCTTTGCCCGCCGCTGCGGGTTACGTTTTTCGTTGCTCGTGTCGTTGGAGATATCATACAGCGCGTTCTGCAAGTCGGACGGCAACATCTGGCGCTGCTCATCATAGGCCGTCTGTGCGGCCATCAGTAGCGCTTCACGGATCATCGCCCGGTCAGCGCGTTTGAGGTCGGCCTCTTCCTTCGGATCGCCGCCGGTGATCATCATGCGCGCCGAAATTTCCATCTCGCCCAGGTAATCGCGTTTATCCTCGTCCTCATCATCGGCATCGATATCGCGCAGCTCGCTCTCGTCCAGCTCCAGTGAGCTGAGCTCTTCAATCAACTTGTGCGCAAACGAGAACGGCGGCAGTGACACGCCGCTGCCGGGCTTGATGCTGATCTTATTAACCGTCAGCCCCTGACTTTCGAAATAATCCGCCTGCAGGCCGAACGAGTTACCAGCCTCGGCGATGAACAGACGCGGCCGGTGTACGGCCATCAGTTGTGTCGTTGCCGCACAGAGCGTTGCTGACTTGCCAGCGCCGGTAGGACCAAAAAACAACATATGGGCGTTCTGACTGCGGTCATCCTTATTTAACGGATCCACCGTCAGCAGGTCACCGCCGCGGTTAAAAAAGCTCAGGCCGGGGTTGCCGGTACCGGTTTCACGGCCGGTGACCGGCAACAGACCGGCAAGGTGTTGGACAAAGGTCAGGCGGGTGTACCAGTGCTTTTTGTCTGTCTCCGGGTTAAAGCACATTGGCAATGCGCGCAGGTAGGTATTCAGTGGCGCCACGTCGAACTCCGGGCGCACCGGTTGCAGGCCGGCACCAAGGAGCACGTTCGTCAGCTCCACACGTTTGTGGTTAAGCGCCGTCAGGTCGCCGGCGCGCAGCAAAAAGGTAATGCCGGCGCGATACAACTTGTGGCGATTGCCCAGGAATTCCTTAACCTGCGCCACATCCTGACGCACGCGACCGGACTCTGTATTCTCACCAACGGCATTTTTCGACAGTTTGTTGAAATCGTTTTCCAGCGTGTCCTGCGGCTGCGCCACGATGGTCATGCAGACCATCGTCCCCTCCGGGAACATGTCCATCAGCGCATTGATTTTCTTCTCACCGCGCTTCATTTCCCCGGTAATAGTCCCGGGCTCCGGCGCGCGGCGCAGCTTCTCGACAGGAATGGCGCAGTGCGCCTGGTTATCAAACCACCACACGCCGTGGTCCGGATCGGACACCGGCGGCGTAAACCACAGAGTTTCGGCAAAGTCGTTCTGTACCGGCATCGTGCCTTCCGGCGTATCGCGGCTGTCGAAATAGGCCGCCTCACGGTACAGGGTATTCTTATCCACCCATTCCGGGTTCGGATTGAAGTGACGCAGCATCCAGTCGTGCACCTGCGCGCCATTTTGCCGCACGCAGGCCACTCCGGCCCCGTTCAGTGCGCCGGTCAGCCGTTCACAGGTCTGGTTCAGCATGGCAACCGGCGGCATCGGGTCGGTATTGCCTTTACCAATCCAGCGGTACACCACCATGCGCGTGCGGCGCTGCTGGCCACGCCAGGGCTGGTCGGTGATCAGGGTGTCCTTGAACAGCCCTTCCGGCCGTGCGATACCCCGCAGGTGCCGCTCGGTTTCCTGCAACCAGGACTCGGTCAGCTGAGAACCCCGGGCATGCGGCTTGATATAGCCGCGCAAGCGATTCAGGTAGGCATCCACATTGTCTTCATCCTGGCAGAAAAACTGCACCACCCAGGGGTTCTGATCGTGTTCATCAAACGAGTCCTGCAGGGCGTCTTCCACCGTGTCACGCATCTTCTCCAGTTGGTCGGTGGTTCGCCCTTCCGTGGCCACCGGGGTGACTTCATAAACCGCACCGACAGATACGCCGTCATCGAGCAGGATGCACTGCTCATGATCCAGAAACTCCGCCCAGGGCAAATAATCAATGATGGACGGATTGGCGTCGTAAATCTTTTTCTCGTCCTGGACCGTCATCTTGCCCGGACGGGTCAGCGCTTCGCGGCCGGCCACCGACAGCGGTGCGCCATCTTCCGTGATGGTCATCGCTTCAGCCTCCGCCGGCGCCACCGCTTTTTGACGCGTCAGACGTTTTTTATCAAACAGGGAAAATCGCATCAGTAAGCCTCCGTCCGTTCACCCGGCATCGCGTATTGCACCTGGCTGTAAAACGGGAACACGGTGCTGTACCCCGGTACCGGTGTGTTGCCATCGGCCAGGTGCGGGAAAACGTACATCACCAGGTCTGGATTCGGCAGTCGCGGGAACTGCTGGCCGATCTCACTCTCCTGCGTACGGCTGTAGCTGCGATCGTCAGCCACACTGGCCTGGCTCTCGCTCTCCGTCAGCGGGCGGCGCAGGCTGTCCCGGGCCGCCACCGCATTACGCGTGGAGCCGCCGCCGTCTTCACCTTGCCAGAGCTGCAGCATCGTGCTGTCACCCGCTGGCAACATTTCTTCCTTTGACGTGGAGCAGCCGGACAAGGCGGCGCCAATCACCAACATGACCAGGGCTGGTCGGATTGTCTTCATCATGGTTTCCTCTCTTAGTCCAGACCGCCTGCGCCGCCGCCTTCACCGGGCAGGCTGAAGTCGTCATAACGCACCTTGCGCCCCTTGGTTTCAAAGTCGATCGCCAACTGGCGGGTAATATGTACGGCCAGTTTCTGACCCGGCGGCACATAGATGGCATCGAACATCATGCCGTAACGCTCACGCACCCAATCCGCGGTCTCTTTCATCCCGCCGGACAGCGCCTTGCCGAGTACCGCCTGGCCGGCGTTACCGGTCATGGTAGACGTAATGCCATTGACGTTATTCTGCGTGGTGTACTGTCCCTGGCTGATGCCCTCGCCCGCGGCGCTGGCGGCCGACAAGGCAGCAATGGTCGGCAAGTAGGTGGACGCATTCGACTTGCGTTCACCGCCGATGCACGGAATGCCGCTGTCATCGGAAATCCAGCCGATGCCGGCAGTGGTACTGACATCCTTCCCGTTGTTGCCGCTGTTGTTATTGCTGTTGGCCTTCATATTGGTGTCAGGGTGCGGCAGGGTACGCACAGTGCCGTCGGCAAAAACAAATGTGATGCTGTTGACCTGGCCACGCACGCACGACAGCGTCCAGTCACCGCTGGCGGTACCGGAGACGATCGCCCCTTCAACATCCGGCAGTTCGATGCCGTTGGCCGTCAGGTTGTCCTTGCCGATCATCAGCTTGAACGGGTACGGATCGGTTACCGTGCCATTGATAGGAACGCGGCCAAGCAGCGCCGTCATCGCGCGGCTGCCAACCAGCGTGGAGTTCTCCGGCAGGGTGAACACCGGCTCGGCATTCTCCTCCTCCCCTTTTTCATTGGTGCGGCCTTTGACCTGCTGCTCATAGGCAGCTTTCTGACGCGTGATCGCGTTGTCAGACAGGAACGACGTCGGGAACTGTGGCCCCTCCTTGGCACTGTTCGGGTTACGCGGATCGACTTCTTTCTGGTCCTTCGGCCCGACCCACATCAGGCCATCATCGCCGGCCGTCGCGCTGCCGCTGCCGGCCCCCATGCCGTCCAGACCCAACCCCAGCGGCATGTCGCTGTCGCTTTTGGCCTTGTCCTTGTTGCTGGCCAACTGGTCTGTCAGCGACTGGATACGCCCCATCAGCGTCTGTTGCTGCTCCTGCAGCTGCTGCTGACGCTGCTGGGCCTGTTTCTGGAAACCGGCCACGGCCTCATTCACCTGGCCGGAGACGTTGCTGTTGCGTTTGCGCAGAGCCTCGTTTTCCTTCAGCACGTTATCGATGTTTTTCTGCAGCTCGGCCTGCTGCGCCCGCGTGGTACGCAGCGTACCAACCAGGGTGCGCAGCGTGTCTTCCGGGGTATCCCCCTCGACACCCAGCGCACGCAGCTCTTCCGGGGACATATTGGCCAGCACGTTCTGCACCTGCTGCGGCTTCTCTGCGGTCTTGTTACCGCTGCAGGCTTTAAGACCGACAAGTACCGCCGCCGCCATCACGCCGACCACGATCACTTTCGGCAGCATATTGGATTTCACATCAGCCATGGTTCGCCCCCTTCTTCGCCGCTTTCACCGCCTTACGCACGACTGACGGCTCGGCGACAAACGCGCCGTCAGGGCGACCGGCGGTCACCAGGTACAGCGTGGTGGTATCTTCCGGTGTGCCAACCGGCCCCAGGTACCGATGCTGGAACGTCGCCGTAACAAACTGTCCCTGCAGGACCCGCGGATCGAGCGTGATTTTGCGGCTCGCCGTATTCTTCACTTTCAGCGCCACCACGTTGCGGCTGCCGATTCCCCAGCCACCCAGCGGGGTGATGGAGACCGGCTCGGACGGGTACAACGTGGTGATACGTTTTGGCAGGTGTGGATTGACCGGATGAATACCGGGCACGGCTTCGACGGTACGCACCGGGCCATACAGACTCTGCGCTGCGTAACGCGTCAGCACCACCGGCAACGGCGCGTTGTATTTCACCTTCTTGCGCTTCGCCTGGCTGCCGTCATCCTGACCTGGTGAGGCACTGCCGCCCTCTGTTGTTCCTGGCTTGTCGTGACTGCTGCTGACCGAGGAGACATCACCGCTATAGACGATGCGTACCGGCTCGGTAGAGCCTTTATCGGACGCCGTGACATCGAGCAGGATGACCTCTCCGTTCGCCACGTCCTGCAGCTGCAGGCGCGTCTGCGGGAACGCGCTGTCCGCTTTCAGATACACCGCCCCACCGCTGCTTTGCACCCGCAGCTTGCCGTTCAGCGCCGGCGGGAAGCCGACGCGGACATTTTTATCGGCAAACAGCACGCGCTCCTTGCCAACTGCCAGCGGGATCTGCAGCGGGATACGCTCCCACTTCATCAGTTCCTCTGCCTGCGCCTCTGGTGCAGAAACCAGTGTTGACAGTGTCAACACGCTCAGAGAAAGCGCCAATACGCGAGCTTTCATCATTGGAAGACTCCTTTTTTCTCAGGCGCCGGCGCTGGAGGTGCCGCCGCCAGGCGCTGCGGCATACTGTCGTAACAATCGAGCGCCAGACCAAATTCATTGCGCTCTGGATCCCCTTCCGACCGCACCACTTTCAGCGGATAACGGGTCAGGGCGCGTTTCACCGGCTCGCCGGCAAACGTCTCATCAGCCACCAAATCCAGGCGAACTACCCAATTATCCCGACCTTTGATGTCGACCGGGTTCTGGTTGTAACGGGCGTTGTAACCGTGATCCGGAATTTCAAAGACCACGCGGGTACGGCCGGCCAGCTCGCCGGACTCACTGCGTTTTTTGGCGTCCGCGTTAAGGAAGCGCTGGCACGACGGCGTCAGGTAAGGAGAAAGCGCATTGATTTTGGCCGGGTAATCCACCTCACCATTTTTCGGCCAGGCATTCAGTTGCTGAAAAATATAGAAGCCGAAGCTGTAGACCGTGCTGGGCGGGACTTCCCACCAGGCGCGGGTCGAGCCGCTGCGCAAATCCGGCGGATTATGGATGGTCAGGTTGGATGGCGCGCGCATCCAGCCAAGGATGGCGACCAGGAGAAACACAACCAGCACGCCGCATGCTGCACGCAGCGTCATGATGTGCTGGTCACGGTTTTTTACCGCATGACGAAAACGGCTCATGTTGACCTCTTGACTGCTCGGCTGCGTCGCAGTGACCAGCCCTGTGAGTCGATAATGAGGGTGGGACTACTCCACCCCATACGACGTTTGCGCAGCTCAAGCCGCTGCCAGATATAATTCTCCGGCTTACCGCGCTTGAGGCGCGTCAGCCGACTGCCACCAAACCAAAGAACCGCCAGCGGGGTAAGCAGCATGCCGGTGGGGATCACCACCCAACCGGCAATAAGCAGAAACGGCAGCGACACAAGCAGACCCAGGCCCACGCCAATTGCTGCACCCAGCACCATCTCCGGGGTAGTAAATCCGCGGAATACGACGGGTTCAGCATTAAGACGATCGGGCAAAAATCGGATAGTCTGCATGGCGAGCGCCCCTAGAACAGGATTTCAGCAGATTTGCCGACCAGCCAAATGACGGCCACGACCAACACCACGCCAACGACGATGATGGCAGCGAATTTGCCCCAGACCGCCTTCCCTTCCCGTACCTCGTGGAACGTTGAAACGGCAGCATTGGCGACCACGATAAATGCCACGGCGGCCAGCACCAGCCCCACCAGGACAATCCCGTCCTGAATGTAACCTTTGATGGTATCCATCAGACCACCACCACCGCCGGATGACGGCGGTTCAACACTTGGCAAGGCGGCCAACGCCGGCTGGTTGGCCGCAACGGCCAAAGATGTCGCCACCGCAATGCGCGTGGAGAAATGACGGAAAAGACGAACTAGAGCATTCATAACGTGTTCCTTAAATTGCAGTGTGAAAATAACAACGAGTAATGGGTTCAACGCCCTGCCAGCATTAGCTGGCGAACATCCACATAACGACGACCAGCAACACGACGGTTTTGACGACAAAGCGGATCAGCGCCTTGGTGGGGACTTTTTCGTTCCTCCAGCCTTCGTAAACATCAATCCAGGCCCAGGCTGCCCAGACAAACAGCACCGCCAACAACCCACCGATACAGACCAGCGACATGACGTTGATCTCAACGCCGCCACTGGCCGCATTGAAGGCCTGTTCCTGAGCGCCGGTCATGGCCATCAGGGACGCTCCCGCCGGTAATTGCCCGCGACGGAGCCGCCATCACGCGGTTGTGCACGTGACGGCTCCAGATAACGGTCGATGCCGGCATTAATGGTGTTGAGATCAGACGTGGCGCGGCGATAGTCGAAAAAGAAACGACCACGCTCAGCGGGATCGGCCTGGACGGCCGCAACCCGTGCGCGCTCAAGCGCCGCCTGTACCTGGATCAACATGCGCTGGGCGGACGCCAGCTCATCTTTTTCGGCGGCACAGGCAGGCAATGCGGTGAGGAATGACAGCCCCAGCAAACAGCCGGCGCCCAGTCCTCGGGTAACTACGGGGATACGCATGCAGCACTCCTTGGTGATTTAGGGTGCTGTCAGGGTGAGGGATACAAGGGGTTAGGTCAGCGGATAACTCTTTATGAAAATTTGATAATTTTTGTCCACGTTGGGGGCAAGTTGTTCAGGTGGGGTAAACCATTATGTAGGATAAAATGTTAAAAGCCGCCACGAATGGCGGCCCCTCCTATTTACGTTTTCTGTGGGCGCCCAACGGCATCAGCTGTAGAGTTAGCAACGTTGCAGCCAGTAGAAAACTGAACAACGCCCCTGTGCCAGGAGAAACAAAAAACAGGGCATACTCCTGATGTATCCCCGTTTCGTTTAGGCCGTTGATAACGCTCTGGATGGTTTCTTTGTTCATCTTGAAATCCGGCTTAGTTTTACCTAATGCCAGCCATTTACGACTGACATCCTCTACCAGTCACAGACAGACCGAACTGGCATTACCATCGTACAATGGGTGACAGGGGGGCCGAAATTTAGGGGGGATGCCTGCTGACGCGCCGCTCCGCGGCTTGTCTGCTGCCGGCAGCGCACAAAATCCAGTTTTGTACGCCGCCGGCCAGCTTGATATGGAGTCAGAGGTATTTTTTGAAAGAAGCCGTCGTCACTGTCACCGCAATACCCAGTAAAATCGCGGCCGGCAACAGCAGCAGGTTCGGGTATACCGCCGTTGGCCAGGATAGGTACAGCATACAGGGGATGTACACCGCCGGCTTGACCATCCGTTTGGCATGGTGGTAGACAAAGCTGGACTCATAACCGGCGCCATACCGACGGATATCACGCCGTCCCAGCCCTTCGGTCAGCGCGACCAGCACCACCAAAATAAACAGCGGAATGGACAGCACCAGAATGGTCACACGCACCAGGGTAATCACCGTCACATACACCGTGGCCATCAGGTATTCCTTGAGCGTACTGGCCAACCAACCACTCCAGCTGTTCAGTTCTCTGGCGATGGCATTCTGGCTATGTGTCTGCGTCTCATACGCCTGCTGTATCCAGCTCAGAAACCCGCTGTCCACAAACGCCCACTGGTAGGCCACCATGATCCAGTGGGTGACCGTTACCGAGGGCTCCGACAGCAGCAGACTGCGGGTAAACTCCGAGGACAGGTAACCCAGCTCGGTGTTCATCACCGCTTCACTGTGCGAGGCGCCCAGCTCTGGCCAGAAGAACGCCATCCCAACATATTCAATCACCAGACTCACGAACAAGGACGCGAAAAACATCCCTATCAGCATCCAGGGCCAGCCCCACAGCAGGTTATAAAGAAGCCCATGTTTACGGGGTTCTGCCACCTGCCGCGGCTGCGCATTATCCGCCTGCGCCATTTAATCCTCCTTGGGTGACCACATCCGGCATCACCTGGCTCGCCGACCACCAGGACTCACTGGTGCGGTAGTTCCTCTGCATCTCTTCAGCGATTTTTTGCAGATTTGCCGGCATCAGGGCATCATCACCGTCACCGCTCGGTAGCGGCATGCGGATTTTCCACAGCTGGCCGCCTTCCAGTAGCGCAAACGCCTGCCCTTTCGGCAGGTTAATCACATCCGCCTCTTTCAGCAGCGGGACTTTGATAGTACCGACACGATCCTGGGTACTGGATGTAAAATCCTGCCCCTTCTCAACGTCTGCCGTGTCAGCATGTCCGGACACCAGGGTTTTGGTGTAGACATCCACTTCCGGCAGCTGTGAGGTCAGCAGCTGCGCGGTGCGGTTCTCCCGCACACGCAGCATGATGAGAGTATTGAAGTTACCCGTGACCTGTGCCGCCTTGGCCGAACTGCCGATGCGCGCCTCGATATCAGATTCAGTTTGCGTGTAGGCCGTCACCTGCATGCCGGCACCGCCCCCCTTGTTGATCAGCGGAATGAACTCATCGCCCATCAGCTCGTTGAACTCGTCACAGTGCAGGTTGATCGGCAGTTTGCCATCAGCCCGGGTCGGCAACCCGCCGTGCATGCCATGTTTGTAGATATGGCCGGCAACAGAGACCAGGTCGGCGAACATGCTGTTGCCCACCGCCGACGCCACGACACCATCTGACAGCGCATCCAGACCGATGTAGACCACGCCCCGCTTACGAATGACCTGTTCCCAGTCAAACACTGGCCGCGGGTCACTCATGTCCATGTAATTTGGCGCCAGCAGCTCCGCCGTCTTGCCGGTGGTCAGTTTTTCCAGCAATGGCAGCAGGGAGGCGACGATTTTGTCGAAATAGGTACGGTCATAGCGAACCGCACTGCGCAACCCATCCAGGATAGGGTCGTACAGTTGCTTGCCGGCTTCCGAGCTCAATGCCGTTTCCACCGCCAGGATTTTCAGCGCATTCGGCTGCCCTTGCATATTGCGCGGCACATCGTCTTCCGTCAGCACATTCAGGTTGTTGTCGATTTGCAGCTGCAGCGCCGGCATCCGTTCTTCAATGACCTTTTTCGCATAGGTCTCATACAGCTCACTGATGTTGTTCACATAACGAGTAATGAGGGTGTAATCAGGGCGTTGTCCCAACGCCACCAGGGCGCGGGCGACGATATTCACAAAGCGCCAGGCAAACTCGCGGAACGCGGCACTGTTTCCCTCGCCACTCAGTTGCCCGGAGATACGCCCCGCCACTTCGGAGACACGCTCAAAGCGGCCGACGGCGTTATATCGTGCCGAGATATCCGGCCAGCCCAGGTGGAAAATATACAGCTCGTCACCACGACCGGCGCGGTGCGCCTCGGCCCACACCCGGCGCAGCAGGTCGGCATCCCCTTTTGGGTCAAACACGATGGTGATGTCACCGCGGCGAATATCCTGGGTAATAAGCAGTTCCGCCAGGCGGGTCTTGCCGACACGGGTGGTACCTAACACCAGACTGTGGCCAACGCGTTCACCTAAGGCCATCGAAACATCAAGCTCGTCGGGTTCAATACCATGAATAGCCGGATTGCCGCCTACTGGGGGCAGCGGTCTTACTGGATTAAGCGGGGAGTCCTTGCGCAGCAGCTTTGACAGCCAAGGCATGCTGTACTCGGTCTGCAGCTCAAGACGACGGGCCATCTGGTAAGCTTTGGATGGTTGGACATACTTCTCCACTTCCGGCCGGCGCGTATCCATTAGACGCTGGGTATGTTTTTGCTGCCAACGAAACCCCTTGCCCAGAAACAGCCGTTGTCGGCTCACCGGGATTTGGGTGCTGGTCATGACATACCGAGGCAGACGCCGCAGATTACGGCGATAGCGGATCACCTGCATGCCCTGGCGGGCGCGAATGGCAGACAACACGGCAAAGCTGCCGGCGGTGACATAGCTCACCTCGGGTGCCAGCGCCACTGACCAGGGAGCCACCGCACAAACCACAGCAGCGCCCCCGGCCACAATCGCCGTATTGAGTTCCACGGCAGGCCGTAACAACGCTTCCATCACATGCCGGTTACTCATTGCGACCTTCCTTATCTTTCCCGGACAGTTCGCTATCACGTGCTTGAGAGCAGCGACGTTCATCAGTATTGGCTTTACCGAGGTAGGTCGCAGCATACGATAGCCGGTGCTCACCTTTTGCATTAATAGAGCCGTAACAAACGGCGTTTCGCGTCATCTGGCGGCGACGGTTCTGCAAATAGAACAGCTCGGTTAATAAGCCAAAGGCGATAAGTACACTCCCGATCTGGAGAATAATGCGCCGCTCCTTCATAGCAACTTCAGCAAAGGTCCCCGGGTAGGGTTTACAGTCCCGTTTTATTACCGGTGCCGCCGCCGACCCTGTGGAGAAATCCCATACAGGATCATCTGGGTGCAGGCATGTACGTATCATCACCATCCCGGCAGGGGCTGCACGGTAATCCTGCGCGGTGTCCGCCATGTATGAGGCTGCTTTTTGCGCGCCGTTATCACAGAGTGTTGCGATAAAAAAAACGAGACCAAAAAACGCCAGAACTACACCTGGCCAAACCAATAATACTCTGAATACCGAGGACAAAAGGCCGGTAGCCAAAGCAACACAATTAGAGCAATTCGACATTGGGGGTACTCCGTTTGATTACCGTCTTTTCCGGCAGAAAAGACAGCCACTGCGCATTGCCGGCAAGCAGCGCCAGCAGCTTCTGACCACTGACCAGGTGAACGTGGGGATGGTTCTGCAGCAAGACACGGCTCAGCTGGCCGGTACGGCCTGTATGAATGAAAAAACCCTGACAGTGGTGATGCCGAAGCAGCGCACCAAAACTCTTGATATGGGACGGCGTGATGGCTCGGCCGTAGCGCTTGGCCTGGATGAGGTACTTTTGGTCGCCGATGATGACCTGACCGTCCAGGCCACCGTCACCGCTGTAAGCGCGGTTGCGGATAACCGCATACCCCTGACGTTCAAACGCCAGGAGCAGCAGCTCTTCAAAGACGTAGGGATTGATTTTGCGCAGGTACATCAAGCGCTGGCCATCACCGCCCAACTGGGGCAGTCGCTGCAGAACGCGGGCGGCCGTCGCACGGTAACGTCGGTGGCGCCGTGCGGAGGCCGACTCACGGCCACGCAGGTTAAGCGTGGCCATCACCACAATAAACAGCCCGATAAGCAAGACAGCCAGCAACGGACTCGCTATCAGGGCGGCGCCGAGGTGCTGCGGGGACATCATGGCGTGACCTGTTGGGAGAGGCCGGTATTCGTGATGAGAACCGGGTAATTCGACAGCTGCAGCCGGCGCGCTAATTCACTGCCAGAGGCCGGCGCCATCGGAACACCCGGTGCCAGCACCTGCAGCGACTGCAGGGCTGGCAGGTTGCTGACATTCACAACAAGCCCCGCGGCATGACGCGACTTGAGCCCGTCTGCATTTGCCTGCAGCCAGCTACGGCTGGCGTCGTCATCGCCCACAATAAACAGGGCGCCAATCCCCGGCAGCTGGAGCGGTCTGTCTGCTACCTCACCGGGCGAAAGCTCCGGCGTAGACACGGGCAACATACTGGCCTGAGCGTCACCAATACCGGGTTGGCCGGAGGGTGACGCCGGCGTTTCGCCCTGGGCGTTAATACCGTCAAAATACGGGGAAGCGTCCTCACCGCCAACATCGGCGATCACGTTCAGATTGGCCAACGCCGTGGAGGTCACCAAACACAGACCGAACAGCAGAAAATTAACGTTCTTCATGATGCTCCCCTTCCCGTTCAATATTGGCCCCATTGCGGAGGTCATCAGCAAATGACAACGCTTCTTCGCTCGCAATGGCCCAGTGCCGCTGTGCTTCATAATCGAGATGAGTGCTGTCGCCAGACCAGGATTTGAAAGCGGCCGCCATCTTTTCTACACCTCTGATTTCCGCCGCCTTAATGAGCTGCGGTGCTTTTTCCAGTTCAGTGAGCAGCGTTGCAATAACCTCAGGATTCGCCACATGCAGCCAGCCCACAGTGATCCTGCTGCCTTTCGACTGTTGCCACGTCGCCAGCGCTGCAGGCAGATGCTCTTTCAGGTCTTCCAGTTGCTTATTGGTCATCAGCTTATTGACTCCTCGGCTCAACCCACGTCAACGTCAGCGCTGCGGTCTGCGTCGCTGCCGGCGTCGGGTCAGGTGTATGACGGGAAACCGCTGGCGTCGCTGGGGTACCGCTGCCATTGAGGCGTGCCAGCTTGGTTCTCACGATGGATTTATAACGGGCTGCAGGGGCGCCGCCAGCCGGATGGTGATAACACCCCGCCGCTGTCAGCCAACTGCCGGGATTACGGTCATAGCACTCTCGCAGGATGGCTGCCGCGGCATTCAGGTTGGTGTAGGGTTCGAAGGCTTCCCAGGTCGAGGTGAAGTGATGGCCGTTCCAACCCAGGTTGACTTGAGCAATCCCGACATCGATGCGCTTGCGCGGGTATTTTTTCAGAAAGCCCTGCAGCGCTTCCCAGGCCTGCAGTCGGGTGGCATAACGGTAGCCTTTGCCGGCCACGTTAATCGTCCACGGCCACGGACGTTCAACATCCGGCGCCGGGCCGGCGCCGCGGGTCACAGAAATAATGCCTTTAGGTGACATCGAGGTCTCGGTCAGTGCTACCGAGTAGAGCGACTCCGGCGGCACACCGTGGCGCATCGCCACTTCACGGTAGCCTTGCGGCACATCCTGTGCGGCGGCAGTATGCGCAAACAGCAACGTGGCCTGCAGTAGGCCAGCGGTCAAAACGCGGCGATAGTCCATCCGTTTTTCCCCTGTTGCAGCACGACCGGCATCAGGCCGTTGCCGAATTTCATCCAGCGGCCACCATCGTGATTGAGCGTGATTTGACGAGCCCGGACCTTGTCTGCCGGGATATGATGCGCCTTCGCCCAGCTACGCAACACGTCGTCATCCCCTTTGCTGTCGACCAGGTAAATGTCAACCGGACGGTTGTCAGCCAGCACCGCCGCAAGACGCGCATCGCACTGACCGCAGTCCTTGCCCTTCACGAACAGCGCCAGACGCCCACCAGTGTCATGCGCGATACCGGCCGCATTCCCCATGTTGACCGGCAGCACACCAAGGCGCTGCCAGGCCGCATCAACTTCACGCTGAAACTTCAGCTCTTTCTCTGTGCGGACAAACTCCTGGCGGACCCACTGCTCCGCATACTTCTTGCGCTCGGCATCGCTTTTGGCCTCGATGCCGAGCGCCGTCAGCGGGTCAAGCCCCGGGGACTGAGTCCCTCGCGGCCCGTCCATCAGTTGTTCGTAACGCTGGTACTCCTGGCCGCTCAATCCCCACTGCTTGCCCTGCTCGGCCAGCTTGTTAGCCTGGCTCTGCTGCAGCTGGCTCAGGGTAGACTGGCTGTTCTCGATGGCCGTCTGCTGTGCCGCCTGTGATAACGGGCTCAGTAACACCAGGGCGAACAGGCTGTATGTCAATTTCATCAGATGCTCCTTATTGCGCGCTGACGGTCTGCAGGCGACCGTTAACACGGAACGTCGCCTGACCGTGGCCGGCACTGACCAACGTCCACCCTGCAACGGACTCGCCTTCCCCAATCAGCCGAACTTGCGACAGGTCACTGAATCCCTGCGGCGCCACGGCCGCAAAGGCCGCAGTCCCACGCTGCTCCACCCCGGTCAGCACGAATGGCGCTTTGCGCGCCACACGGCGTACCGCTTTACTCGGGGCAGATTTAATCGGCGTAGGTTTGTGCTTTGGGGTGATTTTTGCCGTGGCCGACGGTGCAGCCGGAACAGAGGCAGAAGGTTTGCCGGCAGGGACGGTGTTTTCTGCCGGCGCCGTTGCCGCTGACTTTTTCAGCGCCTCCAGGCTGTCTTTGAGTGCATTGAGTTCAACCTGCTGTGCCTGCAGCTGCTGCTCAAGCTTTTCGGGCAAACTGTTAGTGCCCCTGAGTCCCGTAATCTCGTCGTTGAGTGTGCTCAGGCGTACTGTCAGGGCTTTCAGTTGCTTGGCATGCGCCTGCACTACGTCGGCCATCGAGGTCATGTCATCCTGAGGCGCCAGCGCTTTTTGCGCCGCCTCCAACTGGGCAATACGCTGGTCAACGTGTTTGACGGCGCCGACACCCACCATGCCGATAATCAGAACAACCACCACCCCGCCCGTGACCAGCCAAAAGGTCTTGCAGCGCAGCAATCCTTTTTTGGCCGGCGTCATGGGCACCATTTCTTCGTTATGCTCGGTCATTTTTTCAGCCACCCTCCGGTTGAAGACACAGGTTTAATCGCCGGCGGCGCCATCGTGCCTGCAGGTGCTGCAGCTGGCGCTGCGTGATACACACCTGGCGTTGGTGACGGTGGCAACTGGGAAGCCGGCAACTGGTAACCATCGCGCAGGCTGTGGCAAACAACGCGCTGCACATCGTCAACTTCGAGCTGCCATGCCGGCCCCGCCAGTACCTGCAGCGCGGTGCGCAAACGCATCGGCCCCAGCTGGTACTGCACCGCCGGCAGTGCCTGGCGATACAACACGCCATTGGCCGGCCCGGTCGCACACAGGGTGTAACCGGACTGGCGCAGTGAGTAACGCAGCGCATCGGCCACCGTCGGTTTGACGGAGGCAGGAATACGGATATCGATGATTTGAGAAAGCGGGTCGCGCTGGACGGCGGCCGGATCGGTGCTGACCAGCAGATAGCGGTCATAGCGCACGACTTCCGGTGCCTGGCCATACGCATCCGGGGAAACAGGCTGGACATTGCGGGTGACGGTGACAGACGGTGTGACCAGTGACGCATCACGCTGCTGCAAGGGTTGTTGCGTAGTGCAGCCCGTCAGAATGACGGCTGCCAGGGCGGAGACTACAAGTGTTTTTTTCATCCGGGAGGTTCCTGTACAGTGACTAAACAGGTGCCACTGTGCTGTTACCGCCCCTCCCTCTCAATTAACAACTCTTTATTGAAAATAAAAAAAATGCAGACCCGAAGGTCTGCATCACAGTTTCACAACACCGGCATTGTTCATCGTTCTGTCAGGTCAATCTCTGCAGTCACGTCAATGCCGCGTTCGATAACGAACAGGTTAACATCTCGCATATCAAACGGCACACCGATGACACCGGTTCTCGCCCGAACAAAATTTACTTAACAATATTAAATTTATGTCATTCAGAACGGTATGTCATCGTCAAAGTCCATCGGTGGTTCATTCCCACCAGACTGCGCCTGAGGTTGAGGCTGTTGAGGTGGAGTGCCGCTATGCGATGGCTGCACAGGCTTACCCCAGTTGCTCTGACCGCGTTGACCAGAGGCAGTATCCGGAGAACGGCCGCCCAGCATTTGCATTGACCCACCGACATTGACTGCCACTTCAGTGGTGTAACGGTCAACACCGTCCGAATCGGTCCACTTGCGTGTCCGCAGTTGCCCCTCGATATAGACCTGCGAACCTTTACGCAGATATTCGCCGGCTATTTCAGCGAGTTTCCCAAACAACACCACACGGTGCCACTCGGTCTTCTCTTTCTGTTCACCGGATTGTTTATCACGCCAGCTTTCGGAGGTTGCGAGTGACAACGTAGCCACTGCGCCACCGGAAGGCATGTAACGGATTTCTGGATCCTGGCCCAGATAACCGACAAGAATCACTTTGTTTACGCCGCGAGACGCCATAATCGAATCCTCATAAATGGGAAAGGGAAAAACGCCCCGGGAAGGGGCGTGAGAGGTCGTTATCAGAAGGAGTTTTCAGCGTAGCTTGGCTGCGCGGAACCCTGCTGAGGCGGCTGGGAGTGGGATTTTTCAGCCTGGAACACCTTTTCCTGACCGATTTTGATCCAATCGATACGGATGATGCGGGCTTTCAGGCTGACACGCTGTTCACCGGCATGTTCGCCGCTGTTGAGCGTGAAGATGTCCGTTTTGGGATTGCTGAGCACAAAACCAATCAGGACCTTTTTGTCTTCGTCGCAGGCTTTCTGGCAACGATTAATCAGGCTGCTTGCTTCTTTACCTGACACAGTACAATCGAAACGCGTATAGCTCGCGTTGTCGGTAGGACCGGACAGGGCATTCACAACACAGCTGATAAAGGTGCCGTTCGGACCGTTAACCTGGCGAACATTGCTGAGATACCCCATGCCATTGATGGTCAGGTTGAAGTATTCAGTGTTTTTGGTGGAATTTTGTTGAGCTTGAGCTTGGTTAGACATGATGTTTTCTCCATGGAGTGTAGATTCGGTGACGGAGAAATACACCTTCCCTGACGGGAAAAGTGTTTCCCGTCGGGAGTCTGCAAAGCCGTACGTCAGTGCAGACTGTCTGAATTGTGAAATGGACCTTCATCACCGTTTAGTGATCCCTGTTCTCAAAGGTTAAACAGGGTTACCGCCACTGGGGCTTCCTCTTTCAGGCTACGAGGCTATTTGCAGTCACCCGAAGGCGTTTCTCACAGACCGCTGAAACTTTGGCTGGCACTCACCCGAAGGCGCTTCTCACAGAGTGCTGAAGCATTGGCTGGTTGTCCGAAGACAACGAGTTAGCCTGTTCATTTTTAATGCAAGTGATGTGAGTGTCAACCGTAATGATCATTTTTGCGAGCCAGAAAATAAAAACGGCGTTGATCCGAAAATCAACGCCGCGGGGTCAGTACCTTAACCTGATGAATATTCTGTCTAACTCCGGGGAGAACCTAGTGTCCCGGCGCGTTTTTCACGGAGTTGCATGCGCCTTGTCAGTCAACCTGAGTGTGGGGGTCACTGACCGAACTGAAGCAGAAAAAAACCATGGAAGAATTTTCCCACCACCGCAGTTACGGGGTACCTTCTGCATGAAAGCCAGCTAACCTTAGCAAAACTTTCCGGGATTAACATCAGACAATCTCTTACTCTGATCTGGTTGTTTTATTTTTAGCCGCCGACTTTCCCTTATAACGCTTACCTTTACCGCCTTTGGCATCGATGTTGATGATCCCCTGGCAGGTCGGGTACTTGCTGCAGCCCCAGAATGCTCCGCCACCTTTCTTACCGGTACGTCGGCGCATGGTACCGCTGCATAATGGGCAAGGCGGTGACGGCGGCGCGGTGAATTTGACAGCCTGTGTCTTTCCTTTCTCAACCAAATGCGTCGCCCACTGTGCCTGACGGTCCATGAACGTACCGAGCGTCATTTTACCCTGGGCGATTTCATCCAGCGCCTGCTCCCAAAGCGCTGTCATGCCCGGGTTCGTCAGTGCCGTCGGCAGTGCATCAATCAGCTCGCCGGCAATCGGTGTCGACAGCAGGTATTTGCCCTTTTTTTCCAGATATCCCCGTTTAAACAGCGTTTCCAGAATACCGGCACGGGTCGCCTCCGTTCCCAATCCTGCGTTCTCTTTAAGCACTTTCTTCAGCTGTGGATCGCTGACAAACGCCGCTGCGTTCTTCATTGCCGCTATCAGCGTGCCATCAGTAAAATGACTCGGCGGCTTGGTCTGCAGCGTTTTAAGCTCAGCGCCGGCGATGGCGCATGACTGTCCTTTTTTCAGTACCGGCAGACGTGCCTCTTCCGACTCATCCGGCTGTTCTTTCTCGTTACGCTCTTCCCGCTGAAACAGTGCTTTCCAGCCGGCAATCACTTCGACTTTGCCGCGAGTGCGGAACAACTGGCCACCGACATTGAACGTTGCTTCCGTGACATCCACCTCATGCAGCGGCAGGAACTGCGCCAGATAGTGCTGACGTATCAGTTGATAGACCTTGAGTTCATCCGCTGACAGCTTGCTCAGGTCGAATGCCTGCTTGGTGGGGATAATTCCGTGGTGCGCCGTGATTTTTTTGTCATTCCAGATGCGGGAGACAATACCGGTATCCAGCGAGGCAATCACAGCGCCTTGTGTCGGGTCCGTTCGGGTAATGGCATTAAGCACATCCGGGATTTCAGCCCGCATTGAAGTGGGGAGGTAACCGCAGTCAGTACGCGGATAGGTCGTCGCTTTGTGGGTCTCGTACAGTGACTGGGCGATGCTCAATACCTGGTTAGCGCCCATACCCCATTTTCGCGAGCAGGCCAGCTGCAGTGAACCGAGATCAAACGCCAGTGGCGCCGATTCTTTCTTGCGCTCGGTACCGACATCCAGCACCACCGCTTGCCCGGTTTGCTGACAGAGCTGCACCACAGCCTGCGCAACATTCTGATGAATACAGCGCGTTTCTTCGTCACAGTAGTTGGCCGCCGGCACCCAGTTGGCCGGGAAAGTGATACCGTCCTTTTGCAGCGTGGCCTGAACCTGCCAATAGGGCTTTGAGACGAAATTAGCGATTTCACGGTCACGGTTGACGACCAGCGCCAGCGCCGGCGTCTGAACGCGACCGATAGACAACACCTCGCCATACCCCTGTTCCCGAGCCTTCAGCGTATAAAGCCGGGTCAGGTTCATGCCGGTCATCCAGTCCGCGCGCGCCCGTGCTAATCCTGCTTCATAGAGCGGCGCGGTCTTGCTACCTGGCAATTTGTTGGCCAGGGCCTGCCGAATGCTGGTTTCATCAAGCGCCGATAGCCACAGCCGTTCAACCGGCCCGGTAAACTTGCAATATTCCAGCAGCTCGCGCGCTATCACCTCGCCTTCCCGGTCAGCGTCTGTCGCGATCACTACCGAGTCGACTTGTTTCAGGAGGCCACGGATAACGGCAAACTGGTCAGCCGTATCCTTTTTGACTTCCATTTTCCACTGCGTCGGGACAATGGGCAGCACCGACTCTCGCCAGGGACTGCCATACTGTTCGCCGTAGGTCTCGGGCTGAGCTTGCTCCAGCAGGTGGCCAATTGCCCAGGTAACAATCACACCGTTTCCGGTCAAATACCCCTGTTTACGTTGGCTAGCGCCCAGAACGGCGCCAATGTCTTTTCCCTGGGACGGTTTTTCGCAAAGATAAAGTTGCATCGAGACGCCTCCGTCAGCGCTGGCCTTTGGCAACCTGCTGCAGCTGGTTCATCAGGCGGCGCAGATAAGCGTCAGTCAGGTGGGTACTGTCCGGTGAGCTGTAGGTGACCTTCAGACGGCTGCCGGCACCGGATTTCTCTACTTCCAGCATCAGACGATCGTTATCTTTCCACTCCTGGCCCATCTTGTAGTAACTGCCCTTTTGCGCAGCCCATTCCGGCCGCGCTTCATCAATAGCGCCGGCACTCCAGTCACCGTATTGATCGCGCTTGCGGAGACTTTCCAACTCATCCGTGGAGATAAACTGATAGTGGCTTTTCAGTCTGGCTGCTGCGGTATCAACATCCACCGGAAGCTTATAGGTATGCTGCACGTCCTGACGCGGGCCGGTAGCACCGGCCTTGGTCATCCAGGGCATTCCGCCGGAATCTGAACTCGTCCCCGAGCCACTGGCAATAGAATGTGCAGCATCGCTGATCTTCTGATTCCACGCAGTCACGTCTGACATCGAACACCCTGACAGCAGAAAACTTCCGAACAGGCAGACGGCAACCGTGGAACGTAAGAACCTCAAGCCATCATTACTCATGCTGGGTCTCCTTTAGCCGGACGAAGCGAGGGTGAAAATGCAGAGCGTTTAGCCCCGCTCATAATGTCAGCATCAGGCTGACCCAAACGCTTTACTGCATCAATGCCGGCAGGCGTTTGCAGGCGAATATCATCGCGTGTTGCAGCAACTGAACGGTATTGCTGAACAACGCCATAGACCTGACGAACCCAGTGCCCGCCTTGACTCAGTAACTCATCGCGTTTTTGACGGGAAATCATTCCATAGTGCCAGGCCTGGAAGGCTTTCATCGCCAGCTGGTCAAAACCAACAAGCAACCAGACGCAACGATAGCCCAGAGGCGTTCGGCTAAAAACGCCAATATTCAAAGGAGCAACCGATGCGACCTCAGACATTGATACCTGACCAGGCAAGCTGGATAAGGTTTTATCCAGCTCAGCGACCGCCGATTGCAACCGGCCGGTACCGCGCTCGATCGCTTCTTCGAGTAATAACATGGCATGATCGGCATAAGGGTTATCATTGTTTGAATCGGCATTGATTTTACCGGCTCGCGCAATCACCTGCGGCATGCCGACAATTTGAGGTTTATTGGTTTCTTTATCGCGTTGGCGCCCTTCCCACAGCAGAATTGCGTATTGGGTATGTAACTGCACGGTCAGCGTGGACTTAAGGGCCCCTGCCCTTGCCGGCGCGAGTTTGCGTTGTGCACTTTCGGTCGTGTCTGCCATTTTCGGCTCCTTCTCCTGTTGAGGATATGTCTGATATGTCTGGCTTGAAATAGTCTCGGCAGCACCTTATTCCAGCAATCCAAAACTCTTTTTGTTTCGTAAACAGAAATCCGAACAGTACAGATTTCAACCTTGTTGGCACTGCCAACAAACCAACTGCTGCAGGAACCCCGATTTCCCAATGCCAATCTTGTTGGCACTGCCAACAAACCAGCTGCTGCAGGAACCCCGATTTCTCAATGCCAGTTTTGTTGGTACTGCCAACAAACCAGCTACCGCATGACCCCCGGTTTTTCAGTGTTAATCTTGTTGGCACTGCCAACACCGGAAGTACCGAAATCGCGCTACACGGTGAGATTCACTTCCCGTTCCTGGCTCGGGCCATCCCCTGCCGCAGTTTCGCCACCAGGGCGCTGACATGCTCGCGAGTTGCAACCTGGCCGGGTGCTTTTCGTGGCGTTTCTGCAGGTCGCTGCGGGCGTACAGACTCCGTTTTTGCCGGCTTTGAGGGCGTTGTAGTGGCAAACAAAGCCCCATTACGGGCACGTTTCATCATGCTGAACAGCCAGCCGGTCGGGTTACTCACCTCACCACGCGCCAAGGCAGCATTCAGGCTCTCAAGAACCTGACAAGCAACGTCGGCCGGCAAGGCCTGTAGCTGGGCATGGATTTGCTGCTGGTCAGCCTCCGGTATGCGTTGCTGCAATGCTTCAGGCAGTCGCGGAACGTACGTTTTTTTATTCACACTTTGTGTGAAAGAACGTACGTTACAGTTCGGTTTCGTTGAGTTGTCGTAACCTATTGATTTTAGACTTAGTTCGGAATCCGAACTGGGTGCCTTCCTACCCCGTATCTCACCCAGTTCGGATTCCGAACCGGGCTTAAATTGACTGAGTTCGGTTTCCGAACTGGGGTATTTTTCACCGGGTTCGGTTACCGAACTGCCGGTATTTTCTTCACGCAATGCCATCTGCGCGGCCATCTGTTGAGGAGTCTGCGGTGCACTCAGCCGCTGCGCCATCACGTTCAATTGCGAGTGATAGTGGCGCATCGACGGGTCGTTACGGATGTCGGACAGCACTGACCAGGCCGTCTGGCTGACAGCCCGATTCTTGTGTTGGCAGGCCGCCGCGACCGTATCAAGCCAGGTCGGATCCAGGCTTTCAGCATCACACGCCGAGAGCGGCTCATCATGCTGAGAATAAATGTTACCGCGTACCCGCCCTTTACTGTCACGCACGCGGCGACACAGGCTCAACCAGCCCGTCAGGCGCAACATCAACAAAACCCGGCTGACTGTTTCACGCGATGCCTTGCCCTTAAATGGCGACGCTAACTGCAGCTGCAGCTCGTCGTAGGTCGGGAACATGGCCCCCTGGTTTTGCTGGTTTTGCTGCGCGTATAGACGGATCATCACCCACGCGATTTTATCCAGGGGTGACAATCGGGTATCGAGCATCAACCGGCGTGGTACCGCATCGTGGACGTTTCCTGTGAAGAGGAGGCCACTGCGCAGATTTGTCACATCGCCAGTAGTTGCCTGTGTGTCATCGCATATTCGCTCAGCCAGCCGGGCATTCATCTGCTCTATCGTATAGGTGATCAGGCTGTCATCAGGTCTTTTGCTTATGCTCATCGAATTTGCGCATCCTTATCTTGTTGCTCACGCCTGACTGGCGTGGCCACAATCATTTGTCGTGCAGCACAGCTGCACATCGCCAAACGGCACTCAGGCCTGTGCCCGCCAGACAGGCACAGGGTGAATGTCATCATTTCCATAATTCATTGTTGTAGCGTTCGTGGGTCAGCAGCTCCCAATCCACGCCACTGTTGCGGCTCAATAGCCGCCAGCTGTCACTAATATTGATCTTGATCCAGGCACGCCCGCAGCGGTGCTTGCCTTTCACGTGGAGCGCCTTGTAATTTCTGGCACCCTGACGAAAACGTCTCACCTGTTCACGCGCCTTTTTCTGACAGGCCGGAGGCGCAGAACGCGGGGCATAAAGCCCCGGCATCAACACTAACGGCTTCATGCAGACCTCCTCGCAAGCTCCTCCCCGACACCGACTTTATTACGTACGGCCTGAATCGCTTTTCGGACCGTGCGAGTCTGCGCACCATCAAAACTGCGCACCGCGTGCCAGACTGCAGTTAACGACACATCCATCTGCTCGGCTGCCAGCATCATGACATCCAGACCGTCAGCGCTGGAGACATCCTCAATGTCTGCCTTCTGCCACTGGCGCCACAGCGATGCATTGTCCTCATCACTGAGCGTCGAACAGCGGCCCTGCCGGATTTGGATCCCTGTCATGCGCCGGCGTGCAGAGACCTCGACGCTGGACAGGCCGAAGAAATGCTGCATCATCTCGATAGAGCCACCCAGCGCCAACGCACGGTCGATACGCTGCATCCGCTGCTGCTCTCTGCGAGCTTGCTGCAGCATCAGAGCAAAGTTTTCATGATGAATTTGGAACGTGAGCACCGAGACGGAGCTGTTCAGCAGGTAATACAAATCATCGACGGTCAGACCGTTGAGCATCTGCATTTCCTCCGGCGTGAGCCCGAGTGACTCACAACGGCGGATATAGCCGGACTTAAGCTCCATGACGAGCTGCGTAAGCAGGCTGTTTGTCGCCTGTGACAAGCTGTTACTCATTAGTAGTACCCCCTGGTGAATAAATTAATAAGAGCTGCGACCAACACAAAAACCGTCGCCAGAAAAAACAAAATAAGAGGAAGCAAAAATACAAGCGGCTGCAAAAAAGGGTTGTCTTTACCCTTGATAAGATGCTTTAAGTCCGTATCTCGAAAAGCCATTAGAAAAAACAGGACAATAAAAATACTGATAACAATCAGCGCAAGATTCATTTGTCCTCCCCAGCGCTGTAGCCAATACCTGCAGGTCCGCGGCCGTTAACCCCGTGATGCAGCTGTGCGTTTTGTCCAGCCAGATAGCCTTGACCACGCGCGATAGCGTCACCCCGACACCGCTTCACCGAACGGCTCTCCAGCGTGGTCATACCCTGCTGCTCCGACCAGACTGACATCAGCGTCTGCTCATGCTCCGACACGCTGAAAACCTCGACGATTCGGCGCACGCCTTCGACCCAACCGGCACGGAACTGCTCGGCACGAGCCCGACGTGTCGCCATTTTCAGGCGCTTATCCTGGGTCTTCAGGTAGGCGGTCGTAGCGTCTTTGAGTTGGCGACTCAGTACATCAAAGGCATAGGCAGCAACGGCTGGACGTTCACTGAATCCGTAGAACGTGACGTTGCGGCGCAGTAACCCGCTCCGGTTTTCGAGGGAAGAAAAATAAGGGCGACAGCCAAACGCATGAGCAACAGTCCAGGTCAGCCGGGACATCCACACCGGTATTTTGTTCCAGGACTGAGATGGAGCTGCCTGCGTGGGTGCCTGCTGAATAGAGGTAATGTTCGCCTCGAGCTCGGTGATACCGTATTTCGCCATCAGCTTCTGAGCGCGGGACAATGCCAGCCCCGCTTCATGGGCATTACTGTTGCTCTGGGCGAGTTCAAGAAGTTTGCGGACCAGTTTCACCAGCCGCGCTTGTCGTTGTGAATCGCTCATCCGTTGTTCCCCTTGTTGTTTGCCAGCACCCCGCGGGCTACGCGCGCAATCTCTCTGAGGTTATCCGAGTATTCGGAAGTATTTTTCCGGTCTATCAGTACGTTGCATGTTTCGAGAAGGACGTTCTGGCCCTCTTTCGTATAACACGCGGTGATCGCCCTGACAGCCAACAGCTCCGACGCCATTTCATGCACATCCTGTCCGGCTGAAGGGTCTGCCAAAAAGGCCTGCAAACGCTCAATAGTGACGGTCATGCGTCCTCCCCAGTGTCCGTGTCAACATCACGCTGCAGCTCACGCAGCCGGCGAAGAACGCGAACAAGGCGCAAAAACTTTACGGCATGGACATCATCAAGCAGCGGGAAGCCGGCACCATCAGCAGCACCAATCAACGCCTCGCTTAATGAACAGGTTTCATTGGCCGGGGCCGGCCCAGTCAGTGAGAGAAGTAATGAAGTAAATGGGGATGACAGCTGTGTGGCCAGGCAGTACCCTGCCGCAGTCAGCGTTGCCTTGTCGGCTTTGAGCTCAGTTTCGCAGCCGGCTTGTTCGGCCAGTTCGAAGGCAAGGCGATAAGCCATGCCCTGCAGGTGTTCAATGTCATCCTGCAGGGCCGGAATGGCCCAGACAGAAACCACGGGTTCAAGCCCTTCTTCAGCGAAGGCGACTTCCGCTCCCTCAGCGTTCGGGGTCACTTCCGGTGCTGCGGGGCCCGGTTGCGTTGGTTGTCCTGCCCCTGCAGTCTCTGTTCCGGACATGCCTGGTGAGCGCTGCTCGTCAACATCTCCGGACAGAACCGGCGGCGAACCATACAGGTCATGCTGGGTTTCAATTCGAGGTGCACTTGATGTCTCTGGCTCAGCAGATGAATCCCCGGACTCTCCCCCTGCATTTTCCTGGTCATCCAGCGCGCTATTCAGCGTCAACGCAGCCGAACCCGACTCCAAAGCATCAGAGGAAGATGACGGTATTGCTGCAGCGCCATCAACGGGTGGTTCGACCATCGGTTGAACGGCAAAATTAGACACGCTTTGCAGGTGTTCCAGTTCGCCAAGCTGCTGCCGGCGATTCTGCTCTTTTGGATCCAGCTCGAGAAGCCAACGATCGTAATTCAGAGAGGGATGTGGGAGAGCCTTAACCAAGGCGCCAATTAATTCATCACGGAACATTTCTAATGAATAAGCATCGGGGTCATTGAACTGACTGCATACCGTTCCAAAAACGTCAGTAAAAGAATCATTAACTGCTAACTCGTCAGCAAACTGCTCCCATACCTTTTCGGCCCCACCACGTATAGCCAGTAAATTTCTGATTTGTGGCGCGCCGGCACCTGCCTCAAGGAACAACGACATAAATGGATAGAGGTACTTAACCGTATCTTCCATTCTGCTTATACTGGAGAAATGCACCGGAAAGCCATCTGTTGTAAGCAGCTCTGATAGCTCTCGCAACGTCACTGTCCGGTCTAGCTGTTCCTCATAGAACGCACGTGCCTTTTTGATACCCAACGCTTTTTCAATATAAGTCTGCTCACCACGCTGTTCATTTTCTCGCAGGTGTCCCAGCAAGCAAGAGAGTGGGCCTTGAAATGGTTTGAATAAGCAGTGAATACGATAGAAACGCTCTTCTCCTGTCTCCTGCCACAATTCTTTTAAAATGGAATAACGCGTATTACCGCCGTCACTGAAGAAATATCCCAGTTCAGGTTGCGAGGGATCCCGCGTGACCAGAGGAACAGACCTCAGACCTGAAGCGCGAATACCCGCTTTAATTTCGTCATATTTAGGGTTCCGTTTACAGCGGGTTTGGTACGGAGAGACATTTAACTCATCGAGATTCAGTACCATCGGCATATCAAAGGCAGGAAAAACCTCCTCTGCCGGAGCAATGCTACCAGTGCCGACAGCAGCTTTTCCCTGCTGGAGCAATGCAGAACCCAGGTCAATATTTTTGGTATTGATACGTCCCATGATTAAGCTCCTCCTTGAAATTCAGGCATGACCAAATCACGGAATGCCGTGTATTCCTGTTCGTACTGAACCCGCACCATGCCGGTTGGTCCCTGCCTTTGCTTGCCAAAAATAATCTCGGCGGTGCCCGCATCCTCAGAATCCGGGTAATACACCTCGTCCCGATAAATAAAGGCGATCACATCGGCATCCTGCTCCAGTGCACCGGAGTCACGTAGGTCACTGTTCATCGGACGTTTGTCAGCCCGTTGTTCGAGCGACCGATTCAGCTGCGACAGCGCCAACACCGGGCATTGCGTGTCTTTGGCCAGCGCCTTCAGGCTGCGGGAGATTTCCGCAATTTCCTGTGTGCGGTTTTCAAAACCAGGCGCACGCATCAGCTGCAGATAATCGACCATAATGAGGGCCGGACTGCCATAAAGTCGGGTATAACGGCGCACGAGTGAGCGCAACTGCGCAGACGTCAGCGCGGACGTGTCATCAATAATCAGACGGTCATTCCAGGGCGTCATAATCCCCATCGCGTCGGTAATTCGCGCCCAGTGCTCATCTCCGAGCTGACCATTGCGGAACAGGGTCAAATTCACCCTGCCCAGCATCGCCAGGAAGCGCTGCAGCAATTGCTCCCGCGGCATTTCCAGGCTGAAGCAGAATACCGGCTGGTCGGTACCTTCCAGCGCACCGACGCAACACGCCAGTGAAAATGCGGTCTTACCCATACTTGGGCGCGCGGCCAGTAAAATAAACTCTCCGTTTTGGAGACCACAGGTGATCTCATCGACCAATGACAGGCCTGTTGGGGTTCCGGTCACACCGGTTCCTCCGGTGACACTTTCCAGCCGGCTGGCGACAGCTTCCAAACCATCCAGCAGGCAGACATTTTGCTGGGTATACACCTGCTCTGAGAGCTCCAGAAGCTGCGTCTCTACCCGCTCTGTCAACAGTTCAGATTTTGCCTGAGGTGCTGCGGCATCGGCGCTTAACGCTCGCCCCAACTCCAGCAAACGACGCAGTCTGCTACGCTCCGCAACAATGTTGGCATAGGCTTCGATGTTCGCTGCACTCGGTGTGTTTTTGGACATCTCAGCGAGATAAGCAAAACCGCCAACCTGTTTAAGCACATTGTTATTTTCAAGCGACTCAGACAGCGTAATCAGGTCGATAGGCTGGTTAACCGCCATCAGTTGCCCCATCGCCTGGAAAACACGGCGATGTGACGGGATATAAAAGTCAGTGTCACGCAGGACAGACGCCACGTCATCCCAGCGCGCGTTCTCCAGCATCAACCCGCCCAGTACGGCCTGCTCGGCATCGACAGAATGAGGTATTTGCATCTCAGCCATGACGCACCTCCGGCTGGCGCAGTGCATACTCCAAGATTTCGCGAAGCATGGCTGAGGCAACTAGAATCAGGGGGGAATGGTCGTAACAAACCTCCCCATTACCTCCCCCTGACTCGAGTAATTGAAGCCCACTAGGAATCTTTTTCCCTGTCGACATTTCTCGTAGTTGTTCTTCATTCCACAGGTTATAGAAGTCAATGAACCCGCGTGGAACGCCCCATTCATCAGACAAGCGCTCATAAAGATGTTGTTTTGCAGTTTCATAATCAGGAGCATCGACAAAAACATGGGTTTCATCGCGATTGATCAATGCAGAGTAAGCTACTGCACGCCAGATAAAGTTCTTGTTCACTGGTTAGCCTCCTGACGCATAGCATCGAAATCAGGGGTCCAATCCGGGAACAGCTCGCAGGCCAGGTCATACATCGTGTCTGCTGCAGCGGGCGTGGAGGTGCGCGTGGTGGTTTTTTCCAGGCGGTGAACAGGCTGCCCAGAGGCATGACCAAGTTTGTAGATTTCCAGCTTGGGAATGATGGTATTCAGGAGGGAGACGTCAAAGGCATCGGCCCGCAGATACTTGCCGTTCTCGATGATACCGCGCAGGCTTTCCAGTGTTTGCCAGTCCAGGTTGGTGTATTCCATGCAGTTGGTCAGTATTCGCACCTGAGGCATGGCAATGCCGTAAACGGCCAGAGGTAACAGCCCTTCCATCAGCCCCAGCGTGCCACGTAAAAACTCGCGGGTGTCCGGCAGGATTGGCTTAATGACACCGACAGCAAACGAGGAGCTGGCCAGCAGGATGAGCTCCAACATGATGGATGCTGCGCCTTTGGAGTCGATGATGATGACGTCGTAATATTGGAATAAGGGATGCTGCAGAACATTGCGAAGACGCATGCGGCCGTCCGGGGCATGTAGCATGGCTGAAGAGAGGCGGTCATGCGGATCGTTAGAAACGATGATGTCGAGGTTGTCGATAACGGAACGGGAAATAATTTGGTCAGGCCGCGTCAAATCGACGGTCTTCATCAGAAGCTCATACAGACCGTTAGGCGCTTCGTATTCCAGAGAGAATATGCTGCTGGCGGTAGGCTGGGAATGGTCACCGTCGATAAGGAGGACTTTTTTGCCGGCGTCGGCCAGGAATCCGGCCAGATTGGCGCTTTGAGTAGATTTCCCTTCGCCCCCTTTTGTAGAAATTACAGGGACAACTCGCGCTTTATGTTGAGTCTTGGTTACAACGTTTTCCATGTGCACACTCGAATAAAATTCGATATGCGCAGTAACAACAGACTAGTTACAAACGTTACTATTTAACCTGCAATCAACGATCGGATTGAAAATCCCCGTGTCCTTGGTTCGATTCCGAGTCCGGGCACCATATTCAGAAGAACCCGCCTATGGCGGGTTTTTCGCTTTCTGGGGTACGGACTCTCCATCGAACTGCGTTCGATTATTCGGCCAAGGGCCTCACCCTGCGGGCCAGCGCTAAAGCGCTGTTCAACGCGGCGCCAGCGCCGGTTGTCCGAGTCCGGGCACCATATTTAGAATAACCCGCCTATGGCGGGTTTTTCGCTTTCTGGAGTACGGACTCTCCATCGAACTACGTTCGATTATTCGGCCAGGGGCCTCACCCTACGGGCCAGCGCTAAAGCGCTGTTCAACGCGGCGCCAGCGCCGGTTGTCCGAGTCCGGTCGCCCTATTTAGAAGAACCCGCCTATGGCGGGTTTTTCGCTTTCTGAGATACGGACTCTCCATCGAACTGCGTTCGATTATTCGGCCAAAGGCCTCACCCTGCGGGCCAGCGCTAAAGCGCTGTTCAACGCGGCGCCAGCGCTGAGACCTTGAATACCGAGCAGAAGTGCCCCTGTTCCTATCTCTTTAACCTAAATCTCGGCCTTTATATTCGCAGTCTTAATTGATGCCCCCTGCCCTGTGTTTACGGCACTGTATTATTTCCATTTGCGCCATAACCCGACCTTCCTTATTTTCGCCGTCATTTGAATTAATACGCAAACACGGGATACCATTAATGTTTTCATTCTGCGCCTGATAAAAACCCACAGCCAAAAACCGATAAAAACATTAAATAACAATCAATTAAACAGAGCCCCATCACATAATCCCCTGCCGTTATTAAAAATAAACCAAAAATGCGGTCGGCACTCACCTTGTGATTTTTTGATAAATACCGTCCGTTGCCGCTGCTAATTTACCGACAGGCGTTCTTAAAACATCACATCGGTGAAGATCGTCATATCACCGTAATAGAACGCTTAATTTAGCCTGCTCACCCACTGATATTTTGGCCTTTTTTGGCTCTGGCATTAAACACCCGTTGAGAAAAAACATATGGAATATGGTTTATCAGACAATGGCGAACAGCCGGATCAACATGGCAAGGGCGTCAGCCGCAGAAATGTCTTGCTCGGCCTGGCGTCAACGCTTGTCGCCACCGCATTGGCCGGCGCCCCATTCCTCACGCTGGCGGAACAGCATACCGCCGCGCAAAACCCCCTGCTTTTTGCCCGTTTCTTCGCGCTCTCCCGGCAATTGACAGAACGTCAGGATATTGACCCTGGCATTTCGGCTCGTATTTTCACTGCGTTGAGCCTCGCAAACCCGCAATTCTCATCACAGGTTGAGCGATTAAGCGCACGCGTGAAGGCCGGACAAAGCGCCCGGAAACTTCAGCAAATCGCCGGCCAACTGGGGCTCTCGGTATTGGTCTCGGCCATCGTCACCGCCTGGTATACCGGTACCGTGGGCCAGGGGGCAAACGCCAGTCTCATCGCTTATAAAGATGCCCTGATGTATCGCCCGGTTAAAGACGCCTTGATTGTGCCCACCTATTGCGGCAACGGCCCGCTTTGGTGGACCGTCGCCCCGCCTGAGGTTAACGCCTTACTGCCCTCTGAGAGCTGAATCATGAAAAAACCGGTATTCACGGCTGATGGCGATGCCTCGGCCGATATTGTCATCGTCGGCTCGGGGATCGTCGGCGGCATGATGGCGGACCAGTTGGCCGGCCAAGGCTATTCCGTGCTGGTATTGGAGGCGGGCCTGCGTATCGATCGCGCGCAGGCCGTCGAAAACTGGCGCAATATGCCGTTTGATAACCGTGCGGGCTCCGATTTTCAAGGCTTGTACCCGCAATCAGCCTACGCCACCGCGCCGCTCTATTTTCCGCCAAACGATTATGTCGCGTTAAGTGGCCCAAGCGCGGACAGCTTTAAGCAGGGCTATTTACGCACCGTGGGCGGCACGACCTGGCACTGGGCGGCCTCCTGCTGGCGCCATCTGCCAAACGATTTCAAAATGAAAACGCTGTACGGGGTTGGCCGCGACTGGCCCATCGCCTATGACGATCTCGAGCCCTACTACTGCCGCGCGGAGGAGGCGATTGGCGTCGCCGGCCCAAACGATCCGGCCAAACAATCGCCTTCAGCGCGCAGCAAGCCTTATCCCATGGATATGGTGCCCTGGGCCCACGGAGATACGCGCTTCGCCGAAGTGGTCAACCCGCACGGTTACCGCTCCGTACCGATCCCCCAAGGGCGCAGCACGCGACCATGGCAGGGGCGGCCCACCTGCTGCGGCAACAATAACTGCCAACCTATCTGCCCGATTGGCGCCATGTATAACGGCATCCATCACATCGAACGCGCCGAAATGAAAGGAGCGCTCGTGCTGGCGGAAGCGGTGGCGTACAAAATCGATACCGATGGGCAAAATCAGGTTACCGCCGTGCATTGGCTGGACAACCAAAAGCGGTCGCACAAAGCCAGCGCCAGCGCGTTCGTCCTGGCATGCAATGGCATCGAAACCCCGCGCCTGCTGTTGATGGCCGCCAATGCGCAAAACCCGAATGGGATCGCCAACAGCTCCGATCAGGTTGGCCGCAATATGATGGATCACTCCGGCTTTCACTGCACCTTCCTGGCGAAAGAGCCGCTGTGGCCTGGACGCGGCCCGGCGCAGAGCAGCTGTTTGGTCGGCCCGCGCGATGGGGATTTCCGCAAGCATTACTCAGCCAACAAGATGATCCTCAATAACATCAACCGCGTTTTGCCGGCTACGCGCCAGGCCCTGGCGCAGGGCCTGGTGGGGAAAGCGCTGGATGACGAGATCCGCCGCCGCGCGGCGCACGGCGTCGATTTGTCCATCAGTCTGGAACCGCTGCCCGATCCCAATAACCGTCTGACGTTGAGCGCAACGCGCAAAGACGCCCACGGTTTGCCTTGCCCGGACATTTACTATGACGTGGGGGACTATGTGCGAAAAGGGGCTGAAGCGGCGCACCGGCAGCTCAAGCATATTGGCCAATTGTTTGATGCCGATGAATTCAACATCACCACCAGCCTGAATGCCAATAATCACATTATGGGCGGCACCATCATGGGCAACGATGAGAAAAATTCCGTGGTGAACGGCGATTGTCGTGCGCACGATCATCCGAACCTGTGGCTACCCGGCGGTGGCGCCATCCCTTCAGCCAGCGTGGTGAACAGCACGCTGACGATGGCGGCCCTGGGCCTTAAAGCGGCGGACGACATTGCCCGCAAACTGGCGGTGAAATCATGAGAAAACCTGCAAGGATAGCCTGGCTGGCGCTGCTCCTCGCGGCGGGCGGCGGCTCGGCGTTCGCCGCCGACGAAGGACCGTATTTCAGCGCCGAGCTGATTGAAAAAGGCGAGCGGCTCGCGGTGGCGGCGGACTGCCAGGCCTGCCACACCCAAACGGGAGGCGGCGAGCGATTTGCCGGCGGTTACAGCATCGCCACGCCGGTAGGCGTGATTTACACCACCAACATCACCCCCGACAAGGAAACCGGCATTGGCCGCTACAGCGAAGCGCAATTCGCCCGCGCCGTGCGTGAAGGCATTCGTGCGGACGGCACCCCGCTGTACCCGGCAATGCCTTATACGTCATACGTCAAATTGAACGACGAGGACATTCACGCGCTGTACGCCTACTTTATGAACGGCGTCGCCCCCGTCGTTCAGCACAACAGGCGAACCGAACTGCCCTTCCCCTTTAACCTGCGCTTTATCATGCCGGCCTGGAACAGTTTGTTTCTGGAAGAGGGGCATTTCAGCGCCGACAGCAGCGAAGATGCGCAATGGAACCGCGGCGCCTACCTGGTCAACGGCCCTGGACACTGCGATACCTGCCATACGCCGCGCAACGTGTTACTGGCTGAATACAGCGGGCAACCGCTTTCCGGCGCCATGGTCGGCAGTTGGTATGCGCCCAATATTACTTCCGACCCGATCAGCGGCATTGGCGGATGGAGCCAGGTTGAGCTAATCCAGTATTTGAAAACCGGGCGCGCGGCGGGAAAAAACCAGGCGGCGGGGGGCATGGCGGAAGCGATAGAAAACAGCCTGCAATATTTGTCGGACGACGATCTGGCCGCGATTGCCGCTTACCTGAAAAACAGTCCGCCGATCAGAGATCGACGCGATACGCGGCCGGCAGACAGCTTTGGCAAGCCGTTCAACGTTGAACCCGAGCTGCGCGGCGCGCATCCGCCGACTGCCAACGAGACGGTGATTGACGGCGCCGCCTTGTTTAGCGGCAACTGCGCCAGCTGCCACCAACCCGACGGCAGCGGCAGTCAAAACCAGGCCTATCCATCGCTGTTCAACAACACGGCGACGGGCTCGCGCAATCCCTCCAATCTGATCTCGGCCATTTTGTTCGGCGTCGAGCGCCGCGTCGGGGATCAACATATCCTGATGCCGAATTTCGGCCCGCAATCCTATGTCAATCCCTTGAACGACCAACAGATTGCGGCGATCGGCAACTATGTCTTGCAACATTACGGCAACCCCGCGGCGCACGTCACCGTCGAAGACGTTGCGATCCTCAGACGAGGGGGCCCGGCGCCCTTGCTGGCCGAGATGCAGCCCTATATGGCCCCGGGGTTGGGCGGCGGCGCGCTGGCGCTATTGGCGGCCATCGCGTGGCGGGTGCGCAAACGCCGCGGCGCGTGATTCACGCCAATTAAAGCTCCCTACGCTGGCGGCCGCAGGGAGCTTGTCTGCCGGAGCGCAAGGCTCTGATGCCATACGCCAATGATGTGCTAAAAATAGGCCTCGCCGGCGTTTTGCACTATTTTGGTTATGTCTGCCTGTTCATTCTGGGCGGTGCCTCGCTACGACGATAAACCCTGTACACCGTTAGCCTCGGTCACAAAACACAGTCAATCACGCCAGGAGCCCGACCATGAAAAACGCAACGTTCCCCAGCATCGCCAAGTTTTCCTTTCTGTCTTTATTATTGCCGGCCTGGATCACCCAGGCCGCTCCCCCGCAGCCGCAGCCGGGCAGCACCGCGCAAATCGTTTTGATTGGCACCTGGACAGGGGAAAGAGACGGCGATCGGGTTCAGCCGCCCGTTTATCCCAGCCAGGGGATGTATCGGTTGGCGCTCAACGAAGACGGCAGCCTGCTGCCATTGAATCGCATAAAAATGGACAGCCCTTCCTGGATAGTTCTGAGCAAAAATCGCCAATTTGCCTATACCACCAATGAAACTCAGCAAGGCCAAATCAGCACGCTCAGGCTCGGCAAAGGCGGCGACCCGCAACGCATCAGCGGCATCGACTCGCAGGGACAAGAGCCGACGCATGCCGCCATCAGTCCAGACGGGCGCTACTTATTGGCCGCCAATTACTCCAACGCCCCCGGGCATGCCAGCGTCATCGTGGCCCCCATTCTCCAGAACGGTGAACTCGGCGAGGTGCTGCAGCGCTTTCCCTTCACCAAGGGCTCAGAGGCCGTTGCCGAGCGGCAAGCCAGCGCCCATATTCACTCCGTCAACTTCACCCCCGACGGGCGCATGATGTACGCCGCCGATTTAGGCGGCGACATCATTCATGCCTTCTTCTACGACGCGGCAAATAAGGCCGCGCCGTTCAGGCTCGCGCCGGATTACGATTTGTCGTTTCCGCCGGGCACCGGCCCGCGACATATGATCTTTTCCGCAAATGGCAGATTCGCCTACGTGATCAGCGAAATGTCGGCGAATATTTTTGCCTACCAGATTAATAACGATCGGTTGGAGAACATCCAGACATTAGCGCTGACGGAAAGCGCCCGCGCGGATGCAAAGGGCGGCGGCGGGCTGGCGTTTTCCCCTGACGGAAAATACCTCTATGCGAGCAATCGCCAAAAAACCAACGAAATCGTGGGTTATAAAATTAACCCGAAGAATGGCAAACTCACGCTGATTGGCCGCACGCTTTCCGGCGGAATCGAACCGCGCGCTTTCGCCTTCGATAAAAGCGGAAAGTTTTTGCTAGTCGCCAATGTGTTTAGTAATAACGTTACCGTATTACAACGCGATCTGGATACCGGCGAATTATATGGCAACGGCGTAAGCGTCCAGATAGGTACGCCAACTGACGTTAAATTTATCCACGAGTAAATTATTGCTGCGGCAATCCGTTTGTCGCAGCGCCAACATCGATTCTCTTGCCCACACGAGCGCCATACTTTACCCCATTCCCATGGCGTTTAACGTGTCGATAACGTGAACGCTCAGGTAATGAGAATCATCATCAGCGGCAAAGGAATTATAAAAGAGAAACGCCAAAACAATTCAAACCGGGTTGATATCATGGCGGCTACATTCAGGTAAGTTCCGGCGGCACACGGATATCCTTGCACGTCACGCCGTCGCTGAACCTAAACGAACCTAAACGTCCAACTGTCGGCCAATCGGTTTTTAATTGGCGCTTTTCCAACGTCAACAGGCGCCTCTGTATATAACATGAACATTCACTCATTGAAATTAATGCATATAGGGATAATTTCCCGCTGCACAGGCCCGCAAACAACAAAACTGGGCGCATTGGCCGATGTGAAAGCGGATACCCCATGCCGCCCAGACGCAATAGCTCTCGCATCCAAAAGATAATAACACATTGAATATAATGATAAAAATACCATCAAAACGGCCTGATTTCATAATTTCACTTTAATTTCATCTTTTCAAAAATCGCTCAACGCCTAATATCATGTTATTTCACCTTCCCAGAATCCCTTTTAACGCTATTCTAAGCAGCGAATACCTGATTCAAGAAACACAAGCCGAACGCAGAACGGCGTATACACGTTAACAGTCAATAGTCGATGCCAATCCCATGCGGCTTATCCTCTTTGCGGAGTGT